>Ga0316217_10002641_pt1 | contig 21303 bp, 14 predicted proteins | sample 1anoAmetaG_FD_203633 | JGI IMG/M metagenome (GOLD analysis project Ga0316217, IMG submission 203633) | Freshwater microbial communities from Trout Bog Lake, Wisconsin, USA - 1anoA | ecosystem: Environmental > Aquatic > Freshwater > Lake > Hypolimnion/Profundal zone | place: USA: Wisconsin...
ATAAATTTTAGAATCAAAAATAGTTTAAATTAAGGAGAACACTTGTCAATTTTATGGGTAATGAGGCCACTTGAAAGCTTATATTTCTTGTCCTGTTACTTTTGATAGTAAGCTCAGGCAAGCTCTTGGGTAAATTAATCAATTTATGACAATAGGCTCCAAAAAAGCTGAACTATCTTGTATACTATGAAGCTAGGTTTATTCAAATATAGGGTTTTCTCATAGTAGCAGTTTTAAGGCTAGGTTTGCTAGAAGACAACAATTTCTTCCTTTTCTTAATCCTTACATTTTTGATAAATCCTATCAAATTTTTATTTCCAATCAATTTTACCTTCTTTTTGCGTACCCAAATCGGTGAAAAGAGAGCTGAAATTGAGCGTAAAGTATTCAAAAATATCTGAATAAATAACTTTACATGAACTTATTTTGATATGTAACCATTTCGCCAGTAGGTTCTGCTTATAATTTGATAACAATGTCAAGCAATATAATAAGAGAGCCCGATAAATACTAACTTGCAAGTGTGGTGACAAAGAACAGCCGCAGTAATTGCACCTTTATTCAGCCGGCATCACCTCAAATAGACGTCTATTGGTAATAAAAGGGGGCAAACTGTACTACTACTCAATGGTGCCTAAAAACTTCACTGGTACTTATGCAAAGATGAAGGGGATACAAAGGTGCTTGAGTTATCACACCAGCTTCCCAAATGCTCGATTGACATAATGAACATTAAGCGAGTGAATGGATTCGATGTTTCTTCGCCTTTCTTCTCGATTGACTTCAACGTAGGAAATATGATGTAGAAATAAGATATAAGAAACAGTTCGATGCGTGAAGACTACAACTTTTCACCCAAAAACACCAAGTAGTAAATAACGTGGCAGTTCACTTGCGATAATCAGTTCATCAAGCAGAGATGGGTCACATCCCTTAATCATCTGATATAGTATTATCGGCAATAAAATTTGGAAATACAAAAGTTTATGCAGAATATCCAGAGTACTTCGAATCAGCCCGAATAGTATAAAAACAGCAGCAATGGCAGCTTTAGTAGCAGAAGCAGCATCCGTATGCCTATACCTTGGAGGTAGAGTGGCATTAGCAGGCGCAGCTATAACCCTGACAAAGGATTTGAGTTCAAAGATAGTTCCAGTCCTCCTCTTAATTTTCAAAAAATCGAGGATCTTTCCTTCCTTAAAAAGAATCCAAGTGACGCCACAATTAAGGCTCCTAATAATTAAAATCATTAGTTTTAAATGATCATCCAAGAGTAAGCCCCAAAAACTTTGCAGAAAAGTCGCAGTTAGAATAAGAAAATAGAAAAACACGAAGAAATTACGGAAAATTCAGGGGTTTAAGCACCTTTAACCCTCCTTCCCCTCTCAATGATGTAAAAGTCAAACATCAACAACCATGATCCTCCTGTTTCCCTATCTCACTCGCATTTAATTTCAACCCTTCCCTTGAATCCTCAGCCGGTTCCAACATTTCAACCTACATCTAATAACTACGCTATTGTCCCTCTTACAATATAATAGCTGCCAGAGGAGTCCATTCCACATACCCCGATAAAATAGCATAGTCTTAGCTACCATTAATAAGAGGGTCATACTTAAGAGAGGAGAAATTCCGTGTAGAAAACTCTAGCAGATTTGAAAATTTTCAATGATTTCCAATAGCCCAAAAGGTAGCTCACTTATCACTCCTACTTTATGTTCCATGAAACTCCAACTCACCCAAAACCTTAAAAATAGCAATCTATTAATAAAACAGCTTCCATTTAAATTAGGCAAGATTCTTAGCCAATAATTATTTAGCATTAGCCTTCCTTTGAAATTCCAGCAACAAAGTCAATTTAGGTAAGAAATGAAATCAGTTTTAACTAAAGTTTGTATCCGTTTCATTATCTTTGGGGATAAGGCCTCAAAATATAAACTAAATTCAGCCAAAGAATGGAGTATCAAAAAGAGCTGCTGAATGAAATATACAACTTTAAAGAAAGAGCGATTTAGAGTTTGTCAGATTGGCTTTAAAGTAAGGCTCATGGATAGAATAGGTATCCCATCATAGAGTAGAATAATAGGTTTGTAGTATTGTAAATCGGAAATATATTGCTCAAAATTGCTTCAATAGTTACGCAAAAAATAGTGATTAATGGGGCCCAGAAGATTTTTTACAACTAAGATAGCATTAAAAACTTAAAAAGAGAGTTCAAAGTTCATCAAAACTTATTCAAAACCATATCAAAAAGGTTAAGGTCGGAGCCTTCGCTTAAGCTTCGAATTCCACTAAGCATATTCATATAGTACAGAGGAGTAGTTTGTATCGCAACGAGGCAATATTCTAATTAATAGCAAATACAAAATATAGAAGAGGACTAATGGATCAATGAAAGAAATGTATTGCTAGAAGAGGGGTACAAATTGTAGTCTTTCACTCTAAAAAAGGTAAGTAAATACTTAGAGATATGTTTGAAAACTAAAGGTAAAAACTTAGAGAAAGACGAATAAAGCTTAAGGTAATATCTCAAGAAGCTCGTTTTAGTTGGGCGCAAATAAAAACATCATAATTTGATGTTTGACCCTCCAATAGATAGGACCTTTTTGGATATAGCTTTGAAGTAAAATGCATCTACAAGCATCTAATCGCTTGAGAGGTATGTAAAAGGTTTGAAGCTAGCTAAAAGCCTGCAAGGGCCTTGTCCCAAGCAAGAGATTATTTCTTCGCTATAAAATTGCATTTTCTGTAAAAAGCTGCGTAAAATATATCGCTCAGCTCAAGGAGAAATAAATGAAACTCATTTTTTCAACCTAATTTTCAAAAAATAGCCAGCCATCATCAACCTCCTCAATCAATCAGATTGCTAGATACCTAGCAACATTAAAGGTCAGTTGTTAAGCTTTATTTAACACTACTTTGGCATTTTATTGGATATAGATTAAAAAGCCTTTAAAGACTACACCTAAAACGAAGAAAAGGGATTGAAACAAAAGGATATCTTTATTTCTTCAACTGCCAGACCTTTAGTGCGTGAATATCAATTATAAGGCTTTTAGATCATCGAATCATGGAGCAAACTGACATTCTACCTATAAAATAAGCATCCTCTTGGGAAAACTGCACTTGAAACAAAACGAGAAATCTACAGAATGAGCTAGAACTTATCTCTAGATCAGTACCTTTAACTTATCTATGACGAAGCTTACTATTACTATTATGAATCAGACTTCATTGCCTGCATAAAGAAGGCCAAGTAGTTTGAAAAGTCTTGTTCTCCAAAATCCACCAAACTTTTTGTTATTTACTTGTTAATGATGAAGTCTTATTCTGAGTTTTCTTAAACTGATTTTTCACTTACTTTCAAAAAAGCCAATGAGCTCATAGAATTCAACTATGGCACCCAAAACTCAAGTCTTGTAGGCCTTTATTCCTTAGCTGCGTTTTACTATGAAAAGCTAAGCCAAAAACCTAGCACAAAAAGATAGCCTAGCCTTTCAGAAATTTCAATTCGGCTAATCAAGCAAGCTCAGCAACTTTGCAGCATTTGCTTTGGAAACAGCTCAAAACAATACCTTGACATCTTACTAGATGCCTCAAGGTTGTATCAAAACATCGATATAAACGCTTCATTGCTGTACTTCTAGTAAGTAAAAAGGATATGTCAAGACAACAACCATCTTTGCGTACCCTAAAATATCATCACAATATTGTCATATGAGATATAGTTGAATCTCAAGAGGTGTCTTATTGCTGAAGCTTAAGCAACTCTCACGCATGCCTTAACCTTTGCTGAGTCCAAAATTTCTGCAAAATCCAAAATCCATCTTTATAAGTTGCAGTATTAAGTGGGCTTTTATGGTGAGAAGTTCAATCATTGTTAAGCAGCCATTGAGAAACTTTGGTAATTAGGGACATACTAAAAGCTACAAGCTTTGTAACTTGCCTACAAAGCAGCGTTCAAGGAAAGCGGCATTTCCGAATGCTAAAACCTGATAGATGAGTAAGACTCAGTTCGCTTTTAGAGCCAGTAACGAGCAATCGTCATAATATAGCAGTAGAAGTACAAAAACAAGAGCTTAATAGATATGCTAATCAATGCGATATAAAACAAAGACACACAGCTTTTGACCTTAATATATTTTCTCATTCGGAAGTACTGAGCTTGCTGTGATTTATTCTCTTATTATTACTCTGAATTCAACTGTGTGATGAGTGCTTTCAGTTATTGATTTGAATATTTTAAAGAATAATATTTAAATGCAGTCAGCTCGAGGACCAAACACGCTCAACATGATGAACTATATGCAAGGCGACGAAGATGAACAAGATTACGAGTAAGAGGGTTCTTCAAGGCCTAACATTGATCCCAAGGCCATTGAAGATCAATTTGATAACTTTGTCAAGTAGATGCAAAAATATGACCAAATCTTAAGCGAGGTCGCCAAGAACTTAGAGTAAATCGATGGAGAAAGCGAATTTATCACTGACTTCTACCCTAAGTTCATATGGGAGTCTACTTATTAGTAGGACCAGGAGAAAAAAATTATTACTAATACAGATCCCTAGCTGGCAAAAATCATACACAATCTCTAGAGGAGCAACAAAGTTTTGAAGGATGACATGAGAGCTTGGGTGTTAGAATTCGCTAAAACGGCCAAAAATACCGAGATTTTGATCAAGGAAAACAAGATTTTACGGCAATCAATTGTCTTGAAGAACAAAGAGATAGTCAAACTAATTGAAGGTATTGGCCAAGCATAGAATGAAGATATCACTGAGCTTACTTAAAACTTATAGCTTCTAAAGGAGTAAAATGGAGTTCTGAAAGAACATTTGTTGAAACTAAAGGAAGATGTCGCAGATAAAAAGCAAGAATAGTAAAGAGTATAAACTGCATTGGAGATACTACAAAAATAATACAGTACCTTAGAAAAGACAAAAAACTAAGCCGAAGACGAAGAATAGCATCTTTCAAAAACGTTTGAATTGATTTAGCAATGGCGAAATTAAACAGAGAAGAGAAAAAGAAAGCTCTAGAAGGAGAAAGAAATACTTTTACAAAAAAAATCGTAATATGAGGATTAGAAAGGAAGGATTTAGAGATAGCTTTAGCTTTGCTCAAAGTATTGATTACTCCATTTAGGTAAAAAAGAGATTTAGAGACGGGTCTCAAAAAAGAGTGCTTTGACCAATAAACTGAAAAGTATAGGTTAATCCATGAAATAACAGATTTGGGAGATATGATTTCAAAACAAAAAGAAGAATCTCGATATTTCGAAGAAGAAGCCAATAGAAATTTTAATAAAAAGCTTGAGTATTAGAAGATTACCAAGGATTATGTCAAGAAAGTTTAATAAGGTCAATAAAAAGTTAACCTCATGCAAAAAGAATTAGAGAAGAGTCAGGAACTTTAAGTTGGATTATAGTGCCAAATTGAACTAGAAAAATATGACGTTGAATTACTAAAAAAAGAATTGAGTGAATTATAATAAAAAGAACGGAACATCCACGACGAATGGAAAAGGATAAACAAAAGAAACGAGGAAGCAAGGAACAAGGAAATCAGCGAATGGCAGAGCAAAGTGAACCAAAACCAAAGAGAACTAGCAATGAGGATATTGCAGTAACGTTCTGAGCTGGGCTCAAAGCAGAAGGAGCTGGAAAGGTGGGAGCAAAAGGTCTATGATAAGAAAGAAGAGCTGACAGATTTGAAGTCTCAAATGAAGGAGATCAAAGATAACCAGGTTCGGCTGGCATAATTGAAGACGAGGCTGGCCAGTCAGTAACCTAAATGATATATTTTTATGATAAGAAAAGATTTCAGATATGACAGCACCTCAACTTACGGGAATAATCAAACTCTGCTCGATTATATTTTACGCAAAATTTTTTGGCATCCTTTTACTACTAGTCCAATACCTATGCATTGTTCTTTTAATCGGTTTTAAGCCCTTGTCCTTCAAGCTTTAGAATCATGGATTCGAATATCTTTTCTATATTGGTCCCAGCTTTGGCTGAGGCCTCAATGAGATCCAATTGTTCCTCAACTTTGAAAAGATTGACTTCATCAATATACTAACAGTTTTAAAGCTGAACCAAATCTGCCTTGTTTGCGATGACTATAATCAGAGTATTGGGCGGAGTATGATCTCTGAGCAGAGCAAGCCAGCTTCTCAGATTTTGGAAGGTTTATTTCCTGTTTGTTTCGAAGACCAAAATACCGCAGTTCGCATCTTTCAGGTAGGCTGGGACTAAACTTTTGTACTTCTACTGGCCAGCTGTGTCCCAAAGTTGTAGTTTGTAAGTTTTTCCTAAATCAAAGCATTTGTACCGTTGTAGACAACGTTCCTGCTGAGAAAATCGATTCCAACGGTGGGCTAATTAATCTACTTGATACTTGGTTTTGACAATCGATTTCACCCTTAACGAAACGGTCAATAATAGAGCTCTTGCCGACTCCACTGTCGCCCAAAAAGACGATTTTATATTTCTGCTGAGCCATACTGCTGCTGTTCAATTATGAGGGGTTCATTATTAATATTATAATCAAGACACCAGCTTTGCATCCGAATCTACTATCGATTCGGCTAAACTGTTTTTGCATTACCAAACCTCCAGAAGAATCGCTTTGGTCTGTGATTTATGAAGAAACAACATTTAAGAGATGGAATAGTTAAAAGGAAGGCGCAATCAATTGGACATATTTTATAAGAATTGATATCATGGAATAAGTGTTTACGAATTCTTTTAGAACTAGTCATATAATCTGTGAGAACGACTTATTATATTAATTTGGATATGGATTTATTTTAACGTAAGTTTGAGTTAACTTAGCCTTTACTTGCCCCATCTGTTTCCGAACCTATGATGAAGCCGAAAAGAAGCCTCTCTACATCTGTGCATCTCATCACACAGCATGTGAAGCCTGTTTTACACGGATTTTACAGGGTCAAGGTGTGAAGAAAGCGTGTCCTTTTTGTAGAGTCCAGCTAAAAAAATAAAGTTCTCAATAGTTCAGTGCTCTGCGAGAGTTTAAAATGAGTGTGTAAAAATACGAAACAAGATTCATGGAGGTGGAGCAACAGTTACATTAAGAAAAAAAAAAGAATGAGACGATGAGAGCTTTGAATATTTTAAAAAGATTTTAGGAAAGAGAGCTTTAACTAAAAGATAACGAATGCGGCTATGAAATATAAGAAAAAGTAATAGTATGGTATATTCAGATAACTATGTACTAACAATCTTTATGTTATAATTGTTAACTTAATTGATCTTTACAAATCTTCTTTATATGCTAGCTTGGTCACTTTTTAATGTAATCAGGCCTAGTTGAATTCGGGCCTTGAATAATATAGGAAATATTTCCTGAAAAATAGAATTATTTAATAATTGACTTTAGAAAAGGATTATATACTCTATAGTCGCTCTATTTCCTCAATATGATAAAAGAATTATTTGTGGGCAGAACAAGAAGGCAATTCTGATCTCACTACCGCACCAAGAGAAAGGGACAAGCGGTAGGCATCAAGCGATACACACACCACCAGCACCGGGCCAACAGATATGCTGATGATAAGCTATGTTCCAGCCGATGGCTGTTATGATGAATGGAGATGAAAGGAGTATAATCAGCCTGCTGTTAACCTCAAAGGGAAAAACTTAGATACAATAAACACGATTATGCAAGATATGAAGGATCCATACATTTATTAAGGGATGAAAGATTCACTGCTTAAGAACCGGTATTTTAACTAGTATAACCTAATCAAGTTCTTAAACCGATAATCGGACACAAAACACCAAAGATTGATATGGGCTTGCAAGATGTTGGCGAGGAGAGATAACTTAGAACCATTTGTAACTCACAGGACACAGGGATTTGTAGAACGATGATTCCTTTCTGATTTAACGTTTCTGCAATTAAATATGATCTGTAGTAATCGAGAGTGAAAGGGCTATGATAATATCAATTTCTTTATGAATAGTTGCACATTCAGATCATGATTTCATACAATATTCGACACCCAAATAATTTGAGAGGCTTTTACTTTGAAAGTCAATAAATACGATCATCTGAATACACATCTTTTTAAAAATTAAATCTATCTAATCATTTATAATAATAAGAAAAGATGGAGGACGAGTCTTTCTCAATCGAAGCCCTAATATTCATAGTCATTCTCGTTATTTACATCCTGGCATCTTACTATATCAATAAGCTGCAAATCAACTTCCTACATTAGTCAACAGTTGCCATCTTTCTAGGATTCCTCACTGCTTTATTTCTGAAAATTGTAAATCCTCTTCAATATAGATAATGGAAAAATAAATTGCCTTTTCAAACTAGCTGTTTTTCTCTCTGCTCATGCCTCCAATTGTATTTTCGGTAGGTTATGGAATGAAAAAACCTGAGTTCTTTAAGAACTTTTTATCAATAAGCTTTTTGGGCATTTTCTCAACTCTTTTTTCCATATTTGTGCAGGCGTGCATAATAGCCTCTATTTCAGGTACTTTAATAGCAGATCTTTCGCAAAAGTAGATACTACTTCTCTCTATAATTTTGTCCTCTAGCGACCCGATTGCTACTTTGCCTGTTTCCAAAGTAAGAATGAGCTTATTAAGTCCAATACAGATCGTCTTAATGCAATCCTTTCAGGGTAGAGTGTGCTAAACTGCTCAGTAGTCATCATCCTTTTTGGGGCGGTTGTGAGGATATCCGAAAATACCTAAAACATTCTTGAGTATTTATGATCTCTACTAGATTCGAAGCAGTTCTAGACATTTTGGGAAACTTCACATACCTCTTTTTCTGCAGTATACTGCTTGGGATACTGTTTGGTTTTGGACTCAGCTACCTCTTCAAAAAGTTTATCTCATTTAGTGAATATCACATTAAGTAGACTAGTTTGATCCTTTTAACTGGTTATGTGGTCTATTTATGTGGCTAGTTCGCAGGTTTGTCTGGAATAATCAGCCTTTTTACCTCAGCAATCGTATTCTCCCACTATGGGTTTAAGAACCTCTCGAATGAATCTCAGCATGGTACTTTATTGGCCTTTTAGTCGATTAGATATATTTTTCAAGCCTTTATCTTTACTTATCTCGGAGCCTCTTTACTGACGACTCAAAACAAATGGAACGGTCTTGGAGCAGCAATTTTGCTGATATCTTTCAACCCTATGATTAGACTTGTGATGATTTATATCCTTTCCTTACTTCTAAAGCTTCTGAAGAGATCTTTCCCTTTGAATAAAGCTTAAACCAAATTGCTCTGGTATACAGGGATTGTGAGAGGGATTATTGCTTTTGCCCTTTCATTGCAAATCGATTCAATAAACAAAAATTATCTGCTTACTGCTACTCTTTTGGTAGTCATGTGCACAACGATCATCGGTGCTACATTTTTCAATAGCTTTTGTCAAATAATAGGATTAGGAGAGGTGGGATTAATAAAAATCGGGCACAATAAAGATGAATATGAATAAAGGTAGATCTAACTTGTTCCTTCCACGAAGTATGGGGCTATAGGCTCCCCTGATATCAAAGATACCATTCAAACGAAAGAAAATGATGAAAAGTTCTCAAATTTTGAGTAAAAATACCTGAAACCCCTCTTCACAAGGGAGACTATGGAAACAACTACAAAAAAGCATAGCAAGTAGAATGAAATCAATCAAAACGTATGATTTAATTCAATCAATTGATATTCTTATTTATAAGGTGTCCCCCTTTCAAAAGGTTTTAATATTGTTTAAGGAGCAAAATAGAGAAAATGAAAATCAACCACTGATTCTCAGACCATTTTGTTAGGCAGACTGCTGCATTTTTGATTATTCTGCTATAAATCTCATTAAATTTTATCGAAAAGACATAAGATTGATTGCATAATACATAATTAGCTCATATGAGTCGCACTAAAGCTCCACAGCAGCCTCCCGTCAAGCCCAAATTTGATACTAAGCCCTACGAGCGTCCAGGACTCACCTAAACAGACATACTCGAAATAAAAGACGCCTTCGATGTTTTCGACCGTGACCATGTTGGCCTAATAAACCCCAAAGGTACTGATTTGCCTATGCAGAACTAAGAACAGCGCTTTCTTCTCTGGGCCCTGAAGCTCGCAACTAGCCAATTTATCAAGTCATTTTGGAATTCGATGCTGAGGGTGCGGGATATATCACCTTTGAGCAGTTCATTCACCTGCTCACCCCCAGGCTGCTCCCCAATGACACGCCGTAGAATATCAACAGAATCTTCTCCCTCTTTGACACCGAAAAAACAGGATTTATCAGCATCAAGGATCTGCACAGGGTTGCCCATTAGCTTGGAGAAGATTTGACCACTGAAGATCTTTTGGAGATGATTGGCAGAGCTGATGCCGACAAAGACGGAGTTGTTTCTCGAGAAGAGTTTTACAATTTATTAAACGGGCCCTCCAGAGAATGATAAAGAAAGGACTTTAATTATAGCATTCACCATTGTTAGCTATTCTCAACCAATAAGAAAGTTGAAACAGCATAAAGGCAGTAGCTTGAATCTAAACGTAATTTAGTCTGGATATCCCAAATCCATAATGCGATATAAGGTTCGGGTATTTTAATTGATCTATAATCTAAACTTTGAAATGCAAGAAGCTGTGATTGTCACAACCAACGTTTAGAGGAAAACTATCCCAGAGGTACCTGTCTGCTAAACAAGGGCAAGCTACTTAACCAATATCTCAAGATAAAGAAGATAGGCGAGGGACCTTACTCGAAGATAAAGTTGATGAAAAACATCTCAGATAATAAGCTCTATGCGATGAAAAAGTATAACCTCTTCATCTTGAAGAAGAAGAACAAGCTTCTCAAAAAATAGAAAGACCAAGGTATTAACGCTTATACGCAGCTATATATACGACTGCTGCTGAAGAGGTTCTCAACTAAGTAAGGATACTCAAGCAGGTCAACCACCCCAACATTGCCAAACTTATTGAGGTATTGGAGGATCACTAGGAAGAAAAGCTTTATTTGTGTAATTTTGGGTCTAGTTAGTTCTGGAATACTGCGAGAACGGGGATATTGCTGAATGGGTTCCCAAAAAGGATAAGTTTATTCTGAACAAGAAGATAAGCGACGTCCGAACCCTGATCAAATCATTCTTGTCCATCGCAAAGGCCATCTAGTATCGTAATAAATGCTTTTATTCAGTACACTCAAATGACATTGTTCACCGCGATATTAAACCTCAGAATATACTAATAGATCGGGAAGGAAACGTTAAGGTCATTGATTTTGGAAGAGCCGTGAAGTTGGAAAATAAGGAACAAAAATTAAAGGGTAGTGAAGGAACTTACCACTTTATGGCACCTGAAATGCTCAGTGAGGTATTCAAACAAGGCTACGATGGTAAGAAATGCGATATGTGGTCATTAGGAGTGACATTCTACGGGATTCTGTTCTAAAGCCTTCCCTTTTACCATTAGTTGCTAATCAAACTCTTCTAGCAAATCGAAAACGGACTTTATACGCTACCTGAGAATCGTAAACCGGAATACGAGATATTTGTTCCGATAATCCAAAATCTGTTGAGAGTGAATTCCGAATAAAGGTGGACAATTTCAGAACTAAGAGTGAACCTGGAAAGATTGCTATAATGAGTGATTCATGCTTCAATTCGTTGTCTTACTAAACTTGCCAATTCAAACACTGTTGAAACTTTATCTGCTACTCTTGTTGTAGATACGATTGACCCTCTTATTCATTAAAAATAAAGTATGAGTCATCTGGTTTATTGGCTTTGATATGGCTGCGAATCTTTTCTCTTCAATTTTAGTATAATGCCTGCTACACTAGCAATAGTGCCAAAAAACCCAACAGTGCCCTTGTTGACTTTGGTGCGCACAATGATCTCAGGCATATTGGTCCTGGCCAACGCAGGCACGAAATCCCCCACCAAATTAATGAACTCAATCGCGATTATCTTCCTATCCTCGTCGATTTAATCCAGTCTTTCCAAAAACTGCACTGGAGTGAGTTACTAGAGCTGCTTCTTGAGATCGGACTCCTCCTTGAAGCTTTATCTCAGCTTGATTGTTATCGAAACGATTTGCCAAACGATCCCGAAAAGAAAGATAGCGTAGGATATCCTGCGCACGATACGGTAGGATGGCTTGCCGATCATCATCATTATCACCGAAGCGTTGTCAAACAGCAAAAACAAGCATACGAAAATATGGCCTACTTTAGTATCAAAATACCCAACACTGCGAATGTTGACTTCAAAGCGAATTACCTTTTCATGTCGGCAATCAGCTCCCTGATGGTGGGCAGGTAGACAATGAAGCTAAGCACTCGAAAGAGTCTCCTGGAATGGAAGAGCTTCTGGTAGAGTCGGAACCACCATTGCATATTCTTATCGTTCTTATTTCTTTCGTAGCACCATGTGATGAATATTGAGGCGTACTGGCAGCCTTTCAGGATGTCTTCTCGTATGAGCTCGATTAATAAGTCGATCTTGTCCAGGCTTATGCTCATCGCAATATATGTCTAATAAACTACTAATATCTCACAGCAACTATAATATAGAATCAAGCGGATCGCCTTTTTTCAGGTGGAAGGTGTGCCTCCAAGTACGAAATAGCTCACAATGTTTATCAGTAGAAGAACCAGCAAAGCGATGATTAAAAGCTTGTTGTGGAACTTTACTTTTGAAACATCTTACGTAACTTCAGATTTAGCAGGGTTTTGTTTGTGTTCTTCTTCAGGTTTCTAAGGAGCACTGGCTTCCCCTCTTTAGATTTCGCCTCTCAGCCTTAAAACCTTCTCTACCTAGTTCACGAAATAGTTCATACTTTAGGTAAGCTAAGGTACAATGCTAGACTATATCGCTGATTTCATCATCGTCTTTTTGAGCCACTTAATAGAGTAGAATATCTCTAGCTTCACTCCCTTCTCAAGAGCAGTGATCCTGTGAAGTATAAAAACCAAAAAGTGGTCTGCATAAGGTACTCCTTCCGTCAAAGACTCGATTTAGTAGATCAGCTCTTCGTTGCTAACCCAGAAGATCTTTCTAGTGTCAGTATTATTGCAGTGGTCAGGCATGAGTGGAATGCTAGAACGTTTCATTGGATGCTTGAACTTTATTATCCGAGTTGAACTCGTTGGACAGTTTTTAAAGGAGACTTATTTGTTGGATGTGTAGAATTCAGGGCCTGGTTTGTCATATTTTTAAGGTGCCCATTCGAAGTTTCCGGATTTTTTGCCTGTGTAGCTGAAGAAGCAGGGCTACTATTTGCCGTAAAAGCTAAAAGGGTTATCACTATAAACAATTTAGTAAATTTAGTCGATTCTCTAAGATAGTATGACTTCTTTGATCTTGATATAATTGTCTATATTAGGGAGCTAGGGTTTTATCTTTTCTCTTCTTTATTTTATGAACTACATTTCTTAGCTGGATAGAGCTAGAAGTGGCTTTTTTTAGATCTTGATACCTACCGTTTGGGCCTTCTATTGCGCCTACTTTATTGAGATTGAAAAAGTCTACAATCTTTACAGCTTAAAAAGCTAAATAACTCCTTTCTCTGTCTACAGGGCTAGAATGTCTTTAAACACACCGTTTGTAAAGCTAATTTGGCTTACTTCGGTAAGCTTTATGCTCAAATGCAAGCTTTGGGAGACAAACTATAGACTTTGAGCCTTCAAGATAAGTTCTCCAGGTATTTATCCTTTGTGGAATAATAAAATGCAACTCTCCTTTTCAAGCACCGGGCTCTATTTAACATTCACTGAAAGAATGGCCTTCTATAGATATTGCTGAACTTCTTTGAAAAAGTTGAGATAACTTTCGAAGCTGATTTCGGCCTAAGTCTTCCACTGCTTCCAAAGCCACCTCTCTTCTTTCAAGGGAGTGAATTTGTCTATTGGGCATATATAGCCGAAATAGCTATGAGAGATCTCCATGGAGTCACGAGTTATCTTTTTGGTAAACTGCTTCTCGAATTTGTCAAGTAGTTAGTTCGGTAAGAAAGTGCAATCATCATAGAAAGTTAAGATGATTTTTTTCATATTGCTGAAAGTGAGTTAGTCTATAAGTTTAATGATTTCTTCATTTTGCTGTTGCTTGGATCCCTCTGAGATTGCTCTCCCATGGTGTTTATTCACTTTGATGAGAGTTAAGAACATTTCGCTTTGTTTTTTGTAGTTGCTCTTTTGAAGCCTTATTTTTGACAGAGCATCCTACAGTCTAATGATTATTTTGTTAGTTTTCTTTACGAAAATATCCTGCACGTTCAAAAGTTCATCGATTGATGCTTTAGGAAACTAGTTTTCAGTGAAAATCGTGCTTATTTCTGACAGCAGAGGCTTCAAATTGAGCTGTTCCTGAGTAAAGTAGTTAAGAATGGTATTAAAATAGGTAACAAGCTGTAAGAAGGCCTATTCAATGATCTTCAACTCCAAACTGAGCTCTTCTACACTTTGGTAGATCATTTTTTCCCAGTTCCTGTTTTCCTAGCTGGGATGCTCCAGATACGAAGGGTCATGGATTTGGATCCATAGCTATTTTAGGTAAGTTATATCATCTTTCTAGTTTGAACAGATTCGTTCGAATTCCACCTTCTTGGATGTTGCACAGTTCTTGATGGTATCGGCGAGCAAAAGGTAGGAGTTTTTGATGTTGGTGATTAGTTTAGTTATACGTTCCAGTGTTTCGTACTTGTTCTTGATCAGTCTTTTGCGGAAAGTGGTCAAATAGGGTTCAAAATCCTCGATCTTTTCTTGAACTTGAATTTTCTTCTTAACAATCTCTTCAATGAGCTGATTGTTCGCTACGATTTTCTCATTCAAGTTTCGGCTGAGGTCGCTGACAGCTTATTTTTTGTAAAACTTAAGTGGATTTAGGAACATTTGCTTGGCTGAATTGAAGGTAGCCTTGATTTCCGAATATTTTTAAAACAGAGTGATGGTTTTGAGCTAGATTTCCGTTGTCAGGACTTTGTTTTCCTTGACTTTTTGGAGTAGCTTGAAAAAGATTTCAAGGGAGGAAGCATTATTATCTTTTAAGCTATTCAAACATTATATTTGATATTACGCTTGCTGCTCCATAATGTCAATGAATTAAGCAATGAAATCTTTGAGCTAGTTGCTAAACATATATTTTTTCCGTCTAACTCCCGCTTACAAGGAGTAGCCTTAACGTAGGATGTTGTTTCGATTGCTAGAGATAATCGCGAACTGCCTTTCAAAAAGGTTGATTAATTACTCGTATCTAGTGTTGAGTTTTGCGCTATTTTGTTTTGCCTTTTCGAAGTTCTAAGGTACTAAAAATTATTTGCGGAAGGTAAACAGCTGCCGAGTCATTATTATATTTCCTGATCAAATTATTATAAATTTCATCAACTTCTTCTATTATCTGCGTCCGCTCCCATTTCTAGGCTACCTTTTCAAAAATCTGCACACCATTCGCGAGGCAGTCCCAGGTCTAACAATTTAATTAAGCTTATCCCTCTGCAAATATCTGTTCAAGCCTCAAATCGGCATCGTAAATGGTGGTTTATTTGGAGAGATATAAATGATTGAAAACGATTCTATCTTCCTATAATAAATTCGAAGCCAGCTTAATATAAAATGAGAAATTTCAAATGCTTTGATACGAAGGTTAGAGGCGTTATGAGTGTAAGATGAGCAATAGTAAGGTATTTGTGTATGTTAGGGTAGGAACTATATAATTATTAAAATACTCCAAGTTTTTACTATAATTTAATATAGGCCTCACAGCTTTCAACTCTTGCTAATTCCCTTATTTTTGCACAGATTGCAGACGAATTAGCGGATTGTGTGCCTATTCCGCAATTTCATAATTATCAATCCTAGTCGGCAAGAACTATCTCTACCAGATCTCAAACACAAGCACCACTGCTTAATTTATAGTCTTAGGGCTAGTCCAAGATAGATTATGCGATGAGTAGTCTAAGCTATTTCCAGTAAACTTGTGGTTTTGGGATGAGTTGGCACAAATAATAAAAAACTGCCTAAGTAAGTTCTGCGGATTTATGAGTTGGTTTTGTCTAGAATGGGTGTATTGTTATTGTTGGTTGCGAAATAGAATATTCTAGAGTCTGTTTCTTTGTTTATTTATTCTTGCGAGGCCCGATCAAATAAAGTTTTGAAATGGACATTTAAAAGTCTGCGGAGGACTGGAAAAAGGAAGGCAATACTGCTTTCACCAACAAGAAATACTAGGAGGCTGTCAAGGCCTACTCAGAGGCCATCAAAATCAATCCCAGGGAACATAGCTATTACTCCAACAGGGCTACCTCCTACTACAATCTCGGATAATATCTCAAATGCATTTCCGATTGCTAGGCAAGTCTAGCCATCAAGGCCAATTTCACCAAGGCGCTCAGAAGAAAAGCCATGGCATGCCAACAAATATTACGGTTCCACTAAGCCATCGCTGCAACCAAAGCTGCCCTTGATTATGAAAAGATCGTCTAAATCCGAAACTAGCTTGAAGATGCTGAGAGTTTGCTCTCCAACTATGAAAGGTATCAAGCCGCAGTGTAAAGAGCTGATTTTACCGAGGCCCTTTCCTGCATCAATTATTTGGTGAATAAGATCCCAGGTAGTGAAAAGCTCAAGGAGTTCAAGGTCTAGTGTCTAGCCAAAACTGGTGACACCACTGAGGCCTTGACTTTGGCCAAAACCATAAGGGTTGGCCTAGACCAACACTGTCCTGATTTCTGGTATCTCAAAGGAATCATTGAGCTATACAGCGGAGAAAGCGGCAGAGCCAAGAAATATTTCACTGAAGGGATGAGACTGGATCCCGACCACAAAAAATGCAAAATTGCTCTATACACCGCCAAAAGATGCTAGCAACTAAAAGAATAGGGAAATGAACTGATAAAGAACCAAAAATACTAAGAGGCGGAACAAAAGTATACTTAAGCCATCAATTTGGACCCTTCTAACAAAAAGCTGAATGCCATAATCTACTCAAATAGGGCTTTAACATTTATAAAGAGAAAGGAAACGTTTAAGGCTCTTGACGATTTGAACAAATCTCTAGAACTAAACCCCTAATATGACAAGTCTTTGATGAGGAGAGCAGAACTCAATATGGAGAGAGGTGAGTACACTGCCGCTATCATGGATTACAGCAAGATACAAGAACTCAACCCTAGCTGCAACATGGGCGACAAAATAAAGCTGGCCAAGAAGAAGGAGAAGGAAGCACGCAAGAAAGACTACTACAAGATCCTAGAAGTGGATAGGAATGCTTCTGAGGCTGACATTAAAAAGGCTTACAAAAGTCTTGCACTCAAGTATCACCCGGACCGCAACAGAAACAAGAGCTAGGCTGAGCAAGAGGAAACCTCAAGAAAGTTCAAGGAAGTCGCAGAGGCCTATGGCTGCCTGTCCGACCCCAAGAAGAAAGAGCTCTACGACTCTGGACAGATCGATTTCGATGGAGACCAGGGATGTGGGTTCGGAGGGATGGGCGGAATGGGCGGTGGGATGGGGGGAGTGGACATCGGCGATTTATTTTCGATGTTCGGACAGATGGGAGGGATGGGAGGTATGGGAGGAATGCCTCGGGGCTTTGGAGGAGGTAGAGGAGGGCAGTCTTTTACGTTCAGAATGGGATGATATTATGGCTTATGTTGGCAATAGATTGCAGAATCATAATAGCTAAATAATTTAGGAATGTATGTTTTTGAGAGTTGGCTGCTGCGTAAGAGTCCAGCCGTTGAGTAGAAAGGTGTAGAGGTACTGCTTGGAGAAGAGGTTTCTGAGGTGCAAAACGATGCTGTCGGCTGTTTCTATCTACTGTGAATAATCCACAAGGCATAGCTTGGAAGGACTGGTGTCAACCTCCTTGAGATTGCAGCCTACCTTATCAATCACCTCATAGGTCTGCAAGTTGCGTACCTACAGCCAGTTATCATAGATCTGTCCGTTTAGGGTTATTTGGGCGTGGTTACTGGATAGGAAGTATTGGGCTGGGTAGTTGAAGTCGATTATGCTCACGAATGGAGAGTAGCCTGTGTTTAGATTGTGGCGTAGTTGGAAGGCTGTGCTGTATTTCCCATAGACGTTGGTAACTTTGCAGTCATAGATCATCACTTTGAAGCCTTCAACCCCCTCTACCACCCCACCCACAGTGGGCCTGAGAACAAGCAGCCCATACTCATGTTCTGAGTTGGCGATAAACTAGCTGATAGTATCTTCCTCACTCAGTATTTCACCAACCTCCAGCTGCTAGTTCTCCAGCTACTGCGATAACCTTATCAGCTCGATTTTGCGATCAGCCTTGACATCCCTTTGCCTGTAGCATGCGATTTCGGAAGTTACTGGCAGGGGCTTTATGATAAGACTCTAGTGGTTGATGGGGAATGGGTAGGATTTGGAATTTATGTCGTAGTTGAACTAGTGCTTGGTTTCCCTGCAAATCGTGAAGTAGCTGGTTTTGTATTCGTGGGACTCCGAGTGAATCACAAATTGGTTCTTATTGAAGACCATCAGACGGTTGTTGGCTTGCAAATGTCTGAGCACTTCCATCTCGTTGATTCTAATGGCGCCAACTATAGTCTCTGCATCATCCACATAGCGGACAAAGATGATAGTTGATACATTTTTGGTGAGTACTGCGCAAACGTTGGTTTTGATACGCTTACAATCAACGATGGTCGCTTCTATTTATAGACTATCCTGGTAAACTATCCGCTGCGAAGCATGGAGCTAGGGGTTGACGATTAGAAACTGTCCGCCTTTGAACAGCAGCAGCAACCTGTCCTCGTTGATGAAATTGCAAAAGCTAAGTGGCTGCTGGATAGTGTTCTCCAAAACCACTCGTCTGGATTTTATTCTATAATACATTTTTTAACATCATATCTTGAGAAATAACCCATCCATCAACCAAGCGTCTCACTATTTGCTTCTCACTAGTCCTACGATTATCCTACTCTTGATTAAGAGTTAATGTAATGATAGATATAGTTGGTTAGTATTAATTAACATATCTACTGTTGATGGGCTGGCTTTGCAAGAACTGTAACTTCTAGGTGGCTCCCTACAAGAACTGTCCCAAGTGCAACAACACTGAGGTCAACTGGCACTGCAAAAACTGCAAACTGGATGTCCCTAAGTACAAGAACTGCACCAAATGCAACAATGCTGAGGACAACTGGGCCTGCACCACATGCCACATGTGCAACCCCACAGGAAATAACATGAAGAGGTGTGGAGGAGGCAACAATCCCATCTACTGGTGGTACAGCCCCAAATACAAGGCCTGCAAATGCGGAAACACTGAGGCTTGCTGGAGATGCTACAACTGTGACTTCAATAACCCCAAGTACAAGTTGTGCAAATGCGGGAACCAAGAAGACCACTGGCGCTGCAACAACTGCAACTTGGACATCGCCAAGTACAAAAACTGCAAGTGCGGAAACAAACAATGATCTCCATCGCCATTCTCCGAAATAATTCTTTTATCGAAGATTACATCATGGCACTTTGGGTTTTATTTATGAATTGATCTAACATCATCATATAGTTGTTTAGGCTGAATCTGAGTTTGCCTGTGGAGGGACAACCTAAGCTGCTCTAGATTACAACTTTAATAATCAAAATATTAATTAGATATTTGCTATTCCAACGATGGCTGCTTACCCCGTCAGCGATACTCAGGTGGCTGTGTACCTCAGCTTCACTTTCCTCTCCATTTTGGTTTCAATAATGGTCTACTGTTTGTATCAGCATGGCTTCAATCTCGCAGGTACAGACATTCGTAGCTATACTAGCTTTTACATTTCTATAACTAGGGAACATCAAAGGATCATTTCGGATGATACGACCAATAAGACCAATAATGACAGACTCCTTGAATGATGTTTACCTATATTAAATATAAAGTTATCTCATTTACTAACTTCTTGCTATATTTTATAATTCAAACATCTTCCCATGAATCAGATTAGCGCACAAGCTAAACCGATTCCTCGTGGAATTTCAGCTACTTCAGTAAAATGCGGAGTTTTTGTCAACAAGGACTCCAAAATCAATTAGCTGTAGAAATAAAATGCTAGTCTCAAGCATCTCATCGAAGCTTAAGTAACTAAAAACAAAGAATATATACAAAAGTTGCAAGAAAACAGAGCCAAAATATTAAGCAAGCAAAATTAAAACAATATCCTTTAAATGGAAACATTTTCACTGCAGTAATAAATCAAAACATTTGAAAAAGAGATGAAGCAAATGGAGCCAATTTTATAGTAGAAGAAACAAAAAGTATAAAATCTGACAGTCCAGATTCATTAGACTTCGTAAATGCTCTAAACTTTACTAAAAAAAGATCAAGAGACTAAATCTTTGATCCAGAGGTATAGGGACTAGATCAAAAAAGAAAAGTTGATTTGCAAGTCTGACACCAATTTACACAATGTGAGAGAAGATTTGAGTAAAAAGATAGCAAGCTACGAGAAAAACATAGAGATTCTTACGAATAAGTTTGATAGCAAAACCAAATATTTAGGAATCCTAACAAAAAAACTGGAAAAATAGTAAGAATCCAAAAGTAAAGTTGTAGCCATAAAATAAACAAAGAATCTATCAGAATCAAGACTTTCCGGGAACCGGAATAAGAACCTAAAAAAATACTAGACTATCAAATAGGAGGAAGTGCCACAAAAAAGCATTCAGTCATTGAAAGACTTCAATACTTTAGTAAGAAAAAAGAATGAGATTCTAAATAAGAAGAAATGAATCATGGGTGCCTCTGAATGCTTTTTACTCCTTCTTCATGTTATTGATTTTTATATGATGGGGTGTGGCTTAAGAGAAGGAAATAGTATTCTGATTATTATACGATTTGAAGTGAGATGTAGGATTTGGTTTAAACTGTTTGTTTGCGAGAATTTCTCTAATTTCTATAATAGCAAAAGATGAACAAAAAAACCTTTTTTCAAAACAGTCAACCAAAAATATCCAAGCCCACCAAACCCCTGAGGTCGTGCAAGCTGTCGATGGATGATTTGACTTCACTGTTCAGCCGAAACCCATCCGAGCAAAAGAAGCGTAATAGTAACGGACCAATCGAAATTCCCAAACTTGAGAGGTCTACTTACAAAAAGCCGAAACTCAATTCGACCATATCGGTCACCAACTCTATTTTGGCTAGTAGATCTAACAGTCCGATCAAATTTGGCATCCAAAAGAACCAGAGTTCTTTATTGTAGAAAAACAAACTGAGACAATATAAGTTTTATTACCAGATTGGCTTCGGAGGTTTCGGACGTGTTTGGAAGGTGTATAACAA
>Ga0316217_10002642_pt1 | contig 21298 bp, 15 predicted proteins | sample 1anoAmetaG_FD_203633 | JGI IMG/M metagenome (GOLD analysis project Ga0316217, IMG submission 203633) | Freshwater microbial communities from Trout Bog Lake, Wisconsin, USA - 1anoA | ecosystem: Environmental > Aquatic > Freshwater > Lake > Hypolimnion/Profundal zone | place: USA: Wisconsin...
GTAATATCATACAAGAGTTGACAATTTGAAAGATATTCGAATATCAGTCGAGCACTTACCTGACACAAATAAAGTGAGGAGAAAGATATGGCAAAAGGTCTAGAGAGTTGAACCTAGCATTGAAGTAGAATGTTCAATTCTTTGATTAACAATCGCAAGACTTGATATTCTTCATTCACCAAAACTTGCTAAGATCCAAGGATCAATCCTATGGCCAACTTCTTAAGAAATGGAGGGTACTTGGTGAGTTCAAATCGTAATAATCGAATACAGAATACTATGGACTGCAATGACGAATCAAATAGCACAAAGAGTGAGGCATATGACAAACTAAAACCCAACTATCAGTTCAATCCAATAATAAACAAGCAACGCAGAGAGGAATCAGCAAACTGTGTATCGATCTATCATGCAGCTTACCTAAGAAATTCATTTTATCGCAATAGCTTTAAAAGTAGATGCAAGATCATAATCAAATAGAATGGTTTTTGGATAACTTATTGAAAACCCTTAGCCCAAAATATCATTTAACGAGATGAGCTCATGTAAAACTTTAGTCAACAAATAAATAACCCAAAATGCAATCACCCTCAAACACAATAAGCTCAACTAATTTGTTATTATAGCAAGCAAACACTTCAGCTTATTGCTATTCCCGAGTTCCCGGATCTATTTTGTATACAAACAACGAAGAAATTGTTGAGGACCTACTGTCTAAAGAATACTAGGTATATACGAAATATGGATTGGACATACAAGAAGTTAACTTAAGTAGACTAAATCTGACAAATTCAAACAAAAGTTTTCGAATCCATCCCATTTTCAGGATTACAATATGCCCATTCAAATAGCTCTAATGCAAGATCAGACTTATCTTGCATTTTCTACGCAATCCAATCAACTTTAGATTGAGAAAGGTTAGGTCTAATCGAAAAACACAAAGTAGCATACTAATAAAGTTAATCGTCAACAGCTCTCATCAGGAGAACTAAGACTGAATAGAAACAGGAGAACAGGTTCAGCCTAGCGTAGTTCAGATATGAGGAATGCACAAATTGGCATATTAACATTATTTAGAAATACATTTCCACCTAGAATGCCTGAAGATTGCAAGTTACTTTCTGAAACTATGGGTAGTTGCAGCGACTTAAAGAAGTTACTGGGCCATACGAAATTCAAAGGAGCTTTCGAATGAACTGTCCAACCCGGCTGCTGGCAAAAATATGTATGGATTTGTAAATAAACAAATACTACAACCTTCTACATTTTTGTTTTGCCTATTTCATATGCAAAAGCAAAGAGCTGACCGCTACAAAATAGGGGTCTGAGTTTCTCGGAAAAAACGAAAAGCTTTTTCGAGGGTTGATCGAAAAGATTTCAAATGATAAAAGCAACATATGTGATGATACAGAAGTAAATCTTAGATAAAACTATTGAATGGGGCAGTCTGCCACAAACATCAACAGCTGTACCTCTCCTACTAGGCACATATTGTCAAACATTATCAAACCGAGCAGGCATATGCAGACACCAACAAATTTTTATACAAGTATGAGAATCACTCAAACTGGTTGTCATAATTTGACTAACATCCGTTAGTAGCTTGACCATTTGTAGAGCGATTTGGCAGCTAGAGCAGACCACCAACCGAGAGCATGAATTCCGACGATAATCCACTTTCTAATGAGCCGGATTACGATAACATTTATAAGTGATTTCATAAAGTTAAAATATATTCCTTAATGTAAAAATCGTTTAGCCAAATCTCCATCAACTCAAGAATCCAAAACCCACAATCCCTAAAAAGCAAACATATTTCAACCACAAACTACGATTCCAACCTCTCCCAGCCCGAGTCCCTGTAATCCATTTGTTCAAATAATTACAACCAAACCAGAAATATTCAGGCAGGCAGGACTGTTTAACGCAAAATACAGGAGATACAGGCCGCGCAGAACCTGCTCAGTGAGAAGTACTAGAAAGTCATTGCTAACTTGATACTTGAAATCAGCAGAAAAGATTAGGCCAATACCTAACTAGAAAAGGAGGTTGCAGAACTCACTTAGGAACTTTAGTAGAGCAAAAAAGATCTCAGCATCATCGTCAGCTACTTGAAGAGGAAGGAAAGCAAGAACATCTCCAGCGGGGCAGTTAAGGCCACTTTGAATTCAACCAAAGCTAGTGAAAAAATAGACAAATCGGTTTCAGGGTCCAAGAAAAACCTACACCCCACTCTCAAATTAGGCCACAACGAGCTGAAAAGCAAGTCGCCCCGGCAGTTGTTTACAAAATAGACTTTGAAATGGTGACACTAAAACAACAAATTGATAGATTTTCGACTTATATACCCTAAATATAATATTTCAGCGAGGCTCAACCTCACTCCCGCTTTCTATTTATCTATCAAATATAAGATAGGCATGCCACAAACCAATAACCCTTATCAGAGGAACTGCTTCATCTTTTAGTAGACCACGAAGGTTATTGCGTTCGAAGGGATTAGTCTGATTAGGTCTGGGATTATTCCTGCGTAGAAACCTTTTATCCCGTTTTGTTTCAGGATGAATTTCACGATTCCTAGCATTTTTTAGACCTGCCTGCCTCGGAAATCGTACAAGACAGTCCTTACCACTGTGATTGGATATGTGGCTACAGTGGCAATAACTGCGTAACCAAAGCAGGTACTTTTAGACAGAGTTGAGGCATAAAAGATATTGACTATGGTCAGCTAATGTGTCTTCCTGAACATTTCCTTGATCTTCTCATAAAGCTCAAAGTAAATGATCGCATTCGATACTGTAAAGAGCGAAGCAGTGAGTCCTTTAAAGAAAGAAGCAACTCCCTCCTTCATAATCCAATATCTACCTTGCGATACATTTCTTTCATAACAGCAAACGGAGAAGCAGTCTTGTACTGGTTGTCTTCGTGATGCAAATATTGAGCCATCAACCTTGTCCTCACAATCCAAATAGGGTTCGTGACCAGGTTGCAGACCCCACCTGACACTACTGAGGCTGCTAGGTAGGACTACCCCTTGTTGTACCCATAAGCAGTTGCTACTTTTTTGGTGTACTCGTAGATCGGGAAGAATAGGGAGTAGAACAGAGGGATCGCGATTACGTTTGTTCTGTAGCCTAGTTATAGTTTGAGAACTACCGCTGTAAAACCCTCTCCACCCCTACTCCCTCCAGATGGTGTGCATAGCATGCGAGAAGTGAGCATACTTGGGAGACGAACTGTGGTGCGTGGGTGAGTTCTAGTTAAGCAAGAGCATACCAAGACGTTGAGTCTGGTCCTAGTCATATCCAGAGGATTACAAACCGACACCGAAATCACTCCAGCGATCAACCCTGAGATGAAGTTGGTCAATTACTCACCCAAATGAAAGCGTTTGCTCTGGTGCTCGTCGTTCATTTGCTTTGGAGTTTGTATGTTTATAGAATTAGCTTAGTAATAGCATGGAGATTCATTTTCGATGACCGCCAGCTTAGCCATTCTTAGAAGATTAGTGTGTTTATACTACTTAGTTGGTTTGGCAGTTCGAGTATTGAGATATTGAAAAATCAAAGCATCCAATGCTATTCATTGCTTGTGCTTCAGCAGCTGGATTCCATACTAAAGAATGGCCGAAAGGATATCAGTATTCAGAGCCTAAGACGTGATGTATGAGATAAACAAGTTCGGCATCTAAACTGTATCCTTCGTTAGAAAGACGTTCGAAACATTCACTTTACTCTTACTCCTCTACAAATATCCGTAGTCGTATTCCGCGTAGTTGGATTAGCGATTCTGAGGAGTAGCTCCATAGCTATCTTTTTGCCTTTTGAGCTTCTACAGCAAAAAGTTTATACTTTCATTGGCTACACAGTAGCTCTTTCCAGATTATTGATGGTGATTGGTTGGATTGGAAGTCTTCTTTAGAATGTAAATAGTCTATGATTTCTTGATAGAAAACTTTTTAATGTGCTTGAGCAGTATTTTTTTGAAGAGATTGATGCCAGTCTCAGTCTCCTCTTCCTTTTTGCTGACTGCTTTGGTGGAATCCCTGTAAACAGGCTGCTTATTAGTACAGACTTGTATCTATTCAAACAAGTTTTTGTTTTATTTAGCGATCTACTTGTAATTCAAATACTGGCTCTTGTAGCGCAGCAAGTACATTTTTTACTTTGTCTTGTTAGCCTAGAGCTATTACTGCTTCCACATGTTTTAGATCCTTTTTTGAAGCACTTAATATTGAATGGGCTGCTTCACAGCTCGAAACTCTGTATTTTTTAATAATTTGCCCTTTTTCTTCAACTTAGACTCTTTCTTACTTTCCTAAATCTCTTTATTCTGTATCTGAGTTGCTAGATAAGCTTTAGAGAGCCCAATCCTTTAACTCTAGTTAGTCTCCCTGAATTTGACATGAGTGGTGTTATTTTTCGGGTTGCTTTTCTTCTTATCAAACAAGTTCACACCAAAGAACAGGATTTCCTGCCCGAATTATTTGATTATCTTCTTGGCGTTTAGTTGGTTGAGCTTATCTTGTAGAGATATACTTCTTTTGACACAATTCTTGCTCTTCGGGATCTCTTTGTGAGAATTTCCTTTCACGAATATGGATTTCTCACTTTTAGCTGCTTCAGGGTTTTTCAGTGGGTAGGGGCATACTTTGAGCTCAACTACACTTGAATCGATTTAGCTTGGCTTGAAGTAGGCCGAAAGTATAATGTCCAGTTCTTGGTGCTGCAGGTAACTTTGATGAAGGCTACGAATAAAACTGGCTAAATGGCTCCTTATCTCTTTTTAGGCTGCTTAGTTTTTGAGATGAGAGATAAGTTCGCATTCTCTCAAAAAAAAGTAGCTGTGGTGCAAAAGCTTCTTAGTTTGATAGCATTGTGCCAAATTAAACAAAGCAGCATACAGCCGATTATAAAGCTGAGCTTTGATATTCTTGGCCTCAGACTTCTGCTTATTTTTAAGCCGATAGGACAAAATAATGGCAATATTGGTCTCATTCCTCAGCACCGCGAATAAAACCTAAATAGCCTTGTCGATTTCTTTGGTATCGATGAGGAAAGCAGAATAACAAAGCAGACAGTCACTCGCTTTTTTCAGCAGTTTGTAATTCTGTGTTATTTTATGCTTACACTGGTCGAAGAAGTTGTTATGTTGGTGCACATGTCGTAACTGATCTAAAATAGCTTTTTCGCCTAGTGCGGCTTCGACTGGGCTGATTTGACGAAAGCTGCTTTTGTTATGAAGCAGAGCGCAACCATCAAAAACCTGGTTATTTTTGTTTTCATTTCAGTATTTACTGCTTTCAGATTGCTGGTGATGGCTTCGTCTTTGATAAATCTCTCATAAAATTTGCCCAAAACTTCCTCCCCCCGCTCAAAGTAATCTTTGGTGGTGTCTACATTGAGCTAATTTCTAAGAATCAAACATTTGAAGACCTTGTTGACGGATGTGAGCTGATCTTAATAATAAAGATTCAAATATTTTTAGTGAGGCTGCTCCAAGTAGAAAGCCAAATCGCAGGCATTCTTATACTCCCTGTTATGATATTAAGTTGTGATCTCGTGGTGAGTGACAAGATAGTCGTATTATGCCCTTTTGATTGATGTCTCCCATTCCTTAGTCTACTGGATCCCTTTCTTGATCCTCATTTTTTTGTGCCTTAGTCCACTCTTATCAGTCAAACGCATGCGGGTATTCTATATTTTCTATATTAGTTACTAATATAAAAACATAGAGACAGAAACAATCCAGCCGCGCGCCAACTATCTCAATAAATTTCACCAAGATCTAGGCATTCCAAATAAGGATAATTAATTTGATTGGAGGTGACAGTAATTTCAAAAATGAGTAATATTTGCCTTCGATCGATATTATTCGATTAATAAAATAGAACATGGGGGTTTGCGTCAGTGCCTGCGCGAGAGTGCCCAACGCCAATTCGCAATAGCTATAGATACAGGAGATGTAGCGCATTCGGGAGGAGATCGAACCCCAGCCTCAGAACGTACTGCAGGAGGTCGGCTAAAATAGATAGCCCTAGCCCATCAAATAATAGCCATCGGAAAAACAGAAATAGCCCAAACCCTTAGACCCACAGAACTAGCTTCAGTAAAAAAGTGACAAGGAGGAGATAGTAAAATAGACGGAGCAGGTGGTTTGCAATTAAGTTGAGTAGAAAAAGGCAGAACCGAGCAACTAGTAGAACCAGCAAGAGGTCAACAAATATTTTATCGGGAGGGGCAAAACTTCCTAAGATAACTAGCTTATCCGCCAAATGATATCCTCGAAAGGTATCGTCAAAATGCCACTCATAAAACTGGAAAACGGAATCACCTACGAGGGATAGTGGCTCAACGGATAGAGAGAAGGCTATGGGGTTCAAATATGGCCTGATAATTCCAAATACGAAGGCGAGTGGAAACGCAACAAAGCCAATGGCCGAGGAATTCTTTATCACTCAGATGGGGATGCCTATGATGGAGAGTGGCAGGATGACAAGGCCAGTGGGCAGGGGACCTACTTGCATAGCAATGGAGCAGAGTACGTAGGAGAATGGAAGGAAGATAAACAATGGGGAAATGGAAGATAGACATGGAAGGATGGGGAGGTCTATGAAGGCCAATACTAAAGAGGACTCAAAAACGGAACTGGGCTGCTCAAGTTCGCTGACGGGAACTATTACCAAGGCGAATTCAAAGAAAACTAAATTCACGGCAAAGGTAATAGTAAATTTATTTAGGTAGGTATGTTTGGAATAACAAGAAAACTTATTAAGGAGATTGGGAGCACAATAAGATGCACGGTCAAGGAAAAATGAGCTGGAATGACGGCAGAACCTATTAGGGTGCTTATGCAGAAGATAAAATGCATGGATTTGGAGTATTCCGCTGGCCTGATGGAAGGAGATACGAGGGTAATTGGGAAGGGGGCAAGCAGCATGGTAAAGGCTAGTATTTCTTACCGAACGGCTAGTCGAAAGTAGGAGAGTGGTGCCAAGGCAAGAAAACCAAATGGACATAAAACAAGGAGAATGCATAGGTAAAGGAGTCAAAGTGATTTACTTTTTTTTAGTCTCACTTTTTACCTATTTAATGAAATGCTAGCAATAGATCGGATGCCGAATAGTTTCTCTAATGAAGGTTTTGAGGGAAATGACCAAAAAAAGGGTTGAGAAGTCTTGAAATTTGGTTTATTTCAATAGTTCGCTCCATATTTAATCGTTTATCTTTAGCTTAGAAGTTGCTAAAATAATAAAAAAATTGATACCGACGAACAACTTAAAAAGCTACCGAACTATCAAATAAAGTCAGCTAAGCTTTTAATTGAATGAACTGATAATCAATCATAAACCCCAGTTTTTGATATTTTGTTTTCATCAGACAATAATCATCGGACTTAGAAACTGTAGAGAATCTGATTTCATTACTTTGCTTCCATCTTTCGCTAGCAAGTAGTAACCATTTCCCCTAAAAATACAAATTCTGACCGTTTGCTCAAGTTTTGTTTTGGTCTATATTGTTGATATATAAACGAGAGAATTGGGCACTCTGGAAAGTCATATTCTAAGACTTAAGTCAATATAAAACAGCTGAGCCACCCGCTAATAAGCTAACATCGAACAGGCATCTGATTTGCTTTGCCTTTTTACCATAAATCATGATAACTTTATAAAAAAATCAAAGTTATCAAAATTAAATTTAGACTGAACTCCTATTGCCTTTGTATTTTATGTTTGGCTGGTGTCTTTCGACTTGGAGAGTCACACCAAGCTCCATAACAAGAAATCCTACTTATATTTACCAGAATTATTACATGCAGCAATAGCTGTTTTGAACATAACTCCTAAAATACAAAGTAGAAGTACAGCTATTCGGTGCAAAACTTAAATGACGGCAAAGAGTACAAGAAAACTGCAATATTAATCAAAATTAAAGATTGTGAACTCCAACCATGTAGTATGTAAAATGGAGATACTGCTACTTGGAGCTCAATAAGGCTAATAAAAACAGTGTTTTCTTTCAGACTATGTTTTAGCTGACCTAATTAGAAGGATTAGGCTCTTACCTGAGAATTTATTTTCATCTGAATGCATTTTTGAATGTTAGCAGTTAGCCCGAAAAAAGAGGAGTATTGCTCAAAAACAAGTAATTAGCTCGAGAAACGTTCCCTCATACATTTCATGGGAACATTTCAGTTATTTTGAGGAATAATAGACCATGCATGCTTCTGCGATGAGGCCAGTAGCTTGAAGTATATTGAAAAGTTTAGAAAGGTATACTGTCGACGGAAAAAGTCAGTGCTTCCACACTCAGTCATTCCGACGGTGGGAAAGGGGAAAAATAAGAAACCCAACCGAAAAGTAATTTAATAAGCTTTATATTTCGTATTCGATTCCGAAAGAAACATTTAAGTAAAGTAAGAAAAAACTTTTAGGCGTTTATGCGCTGAATCCGGGTCCATAAGCAAAATAATAGCATCTAAAGATGCTAATGCCTTTGCTTAGAGTCTACTGATTGCATAAAACGAGTTTAATTGCTGCTTTTTGCCAAAATAAGGCTCACTCAAATATAACAATCAATCAGAATCGCTAAGCAGATAAAACCAACCTCCACCAACAAACTGGGTGAATGTGATGGACAGTAAACCCAAAGAAACCAAAACCCAAAAGTAAGATAAAGAAAGGTGCCGAGTTTATTCGTTCAAATACCAAAATATCTTTTATAACATCTAAAATCAATTCCTTTCCCGCATCAAAGCCCCATGTTTGCTTCTCTGGTGAGCTTTCAAAGCTGTCATTGACCCGTAAATCTTGCTGCAACCTTGCATCCGGCAGGTGTAGTGTGCTGGGATGCGAACTTTAGCAATTTCTTAATTTTTCTTCTCGATATGCTTTCTCAAAATTTAAATGATCAAATCTGATGAGGCTTATATAGATTCTGTCTTGGATTTCTAGATTCGTTATTTGAGTTCCTTTATCTCACCCATGATACTTTCCTATTACTGCTGCATTTTGCTGGCTTTCAGCCTTAAATTCTAAACAAAGTTTGCATCAACGACCATATATTCGTTGTAGTTGCTTTGGCCATACATCTGGAAAGGGTAAACAAGGTTATCTGGTGAAATCATGCTAACAAGATTATTTAATTATTATAACTCAACCCAATACTTAATCAATTACTATAGTGCAGCTCTTTCCTACCTTTAACACATCTATTTGAAAAATAATGAGCCTTCCTTTGATTTGGGTAAAAGGAAGCTATTTCTTATTAAATAAATTTCAAAAAGTTAGTTATAGAAAAAAGTTGAAAACCTTGATATTTTTTATAAAGAATTTATAGTAAAGAGTTGCTTACAAGCAATGCTTTGCCAAAAATTTACTGTTGAGCAAAAAAAAATGAGTTTTCGCTTTGTATTTTGAGCTAGAGGGAACTCGAGATAGTTATCGCAGCACATGCAAAGCACTAAACATCCTAAATTGTATGGTAATCATTCCTAAAACATTTTTTAGACTTCAGGAATGTGAGGCTTGCATTTAAATAAGTTCCATTAATTTTTGAGACTCGATACATTGACAGCAGATGCACGCAATAAAACTCCAAACTCAAAAAACTTAAGAAATTTTGTTAATCAGCGAAAAGTCTAATAGCTGAATCTAGAATCGATTCTTTCGGGGGATGCAGCTATCCTTAAACTTTTTGAAGTTTAAAGGATTATAAGAAAAGTCGAGAAGTCTTTTTACGAAAGAAGAGGCTTGGAATACCTTCAAAGAAAAGGAGGCCAAAAAATAAAGCATTCTGGCAAAGGAACCGTTTGGCAAATTAACAAAAGTCATATATTAAAGCTAGGTCCCTTAAATATTTACATGATATTGAGAATATTTCTATGGAGCAATAATTATAAACTTTGATTTCTTATTTTATTTGGTGTTCGTGGTTGGATTGGTAGGTGCTAATCCCTCCAAGAAAGTCCAGTCTTTTTATTTGAGGAAAACTGGGAAAGTAGCATAGCAAGAATAAATCTGTTCAAACCTAATAATAAAGTTGATCATTCTCTTCTTTGGTGTGTTTTCTGCGCATGTGAGTTCTCAGAGCAATCCTGGAACTGTAAACCCTACCGCAATCTTTGACTGGACAGTTCCTGTCTTTGGTTAGGTGGGCTGGCTGCACTCGTACTCTATTTATGCCTAACGAGGGAGTAATATTCTCATTAATCCTTTGGGTGACGGCCTTGATCACTTCTTGACTCATTTTTTACAGTTATTACCGAAGTTTGAGCAACTATTCTTTCATCCTTTTATCGTTCTCGAGACTGCTTTAGACCCTTTGGTTCAAGTCCAGCAGCTCAGATTTGTGAATTATGGTATACATCGACGTCTCGGGTGAGAAGTAGAGGGAACTCAAATCAGCATTAAACATCTTCGTTATTTGATATTATTATAAATTAGGAACAGAGTAATCGAGGTTATTAAGTACGGCTTTCTAGATCTATGCCTTTTTGATTGCTTTTTCCTCATTTTTTCGCCTCAAGTAGGACTTTGGTCTCGAGTTTTTTTCTCCTACATCTATCTTTTTGCCTGCTTTACTATTTCTTTACGAGCATCTGAAATTTTAAATAAGGGCTTGCCAGCAAAGATTTTATTTTATTCGATCTGGATATCACCGAAACTCATCCTTCCACGGTTTTTTGGCTATTTTTGATTAGAATCGCTTCTGAACTCGTTTTTGTGTGTTTTTTGAGTGGCTAAACTCATCACAAATGCAATTGAGCTCATGAGCTTATACGTCAATCAAGCATACTAAGTTTTTACACTTTATATAGCAACCAATTATACATAGCCTATTAAAAAAGAAAGGGGAGATCAAACTTTCTGGGCCTGACCAAAATATTTCTTGCTTCAAACAGCTAAATTCTTTCTCTCCTAAAAATTGTTAGTCATTCTGATGCATTTTTTTTCCACCAACATCCGATTTTTTTTAAACATGCACTCATCTTTTCTTAAGATTTTTCTTATCTTTTGTTGGCAAACGATATTTCAAAAATTCTTAGTTCGTTCTGTTAGTTCAACACCTTATTTGACTCTAGATTTCTGATCTTCATCGGCAGGGAGTTATCTCGATTAGGATTTCTTGTTCAAACATACCGAACTTAATGAAACAAGTTGGAAAACAGCAGAAGAATGAATTTGAAGAAAACAAAACGCTAAGTTCTCCTTAGATCAAACAATCTAAAAATAACGATTAGAATTAACTGGAATATCTCTTTGATATAAAAGCATGAGAGCTTTATTACTCAATTATAGTCAAAATCTATCAGAAATATTACTGCTTGAAGGCTAAGAAAGATAAATTAAATGTCTAAGCATAGAAGAAAAGAGGAGTGATAAAATTTTTTTATTGATTAAGCCTTTAACTTTAAAAATTGGCAACAAACACGGGAAATTGGTTTCGCATTGGAGGAATAAGTCAATAAATGCTCTTTTTTTGCAGAAACTAGCAGCATTTCCAGCCGAAATAACTCTTTTATAGTCAGATTAATTTGAAAAGCAAAATCACTAGCTTTTATATTGGCAGTCCCATATGTCATCAAACTGAAAAAACTGCTTCTCTATGATTTTCAGAACCTATCCGACCCAAGGTGCTTATATATTAACTGCCAACTAAAAGAAATTTTTCATATCTATTTAAGCCGATGCCTGCATATTCTTATTGAGCCATTAGATTTAGCATAGAGTCTTAAATTTCTACTTAAGTAACGTCAGATTCTCAGTAATTTATTTAAGATTAATTTTTGATAAAGAGAGCTGTTTTAATTCAATAAATTCTTTTTTTTGCTTAAAAGAGGTGTCTAAATTAAAAATATAGAATAAAGACATGTAATTCAGCCTATCAGTGGAGAAGTTTAAACCATCTCAGTACTTATTTGACGATTTTGATGGCTTTTACTCATTCTTAATTTCTATGAACTCGTTAATCAAACAAACAAAGGTTTTATTTAAATGAGTTATAGCAACCCAAAATAACCAAATCAGTTTCATTTAAACTAGCGGCTATAAATATCGTTGGTGCCTTTTGTTGTTCAAATTTATACACATAAAACAGAAGTAGCTTAGCCCAACTTTCAAGATTGATCGGCATAAAGACATCAAAAAACTTAGCTACAGGTAGTAACTAAAAAAACGAGGAAAGAAGGTTCGTTGAACCCATTCATCTTAATTTAGATCTTTTTAAAATATCTTCCTCATCATTTTCTATCAAATATAAAGGTACTATAGGAGTTTTCGATTCCTTTCAGTCACAGATTTCATCAGGTCAACATATTTTTTGAATTCTTGACCTCCAGATGCGTCTTTGATTAATCCCTAATTTCTTAAAATTTCAGAAAGTTAAATTAATCCGAATAGTGGTTCAAAGGCGTTTAAGAAAATTTATATTAGAATCTTGAAGTTCGATCCATCTCATGTAGAGAGTAATTAACGGTTATATCCTATTTAAATATTGTTTTCTCAGACGAAGTCTTTTGAATAAGCATAGCAACTTATAAGACTCCAAACCTCTCAAAAGAAAATTTTATGAAATCAAGTAAAAAAGACTCTATTTGGAACAAATCACGGATTTATCACTACCAGAAGAATAAGATTCAGAGTTATTCCAATAATAGTGAACTTTATCGACCATTCACTTAGGCTTGGGTTTTGTTTTTGAGAGCAAGAAAACTGAGTAGTTACTTTAAAATGAACGTTCAAAGTTATTAAATACAAAATATAGATTTAATCATAAAGCACCATCAAAGTTAATTTGAAAAATATGAATTTTACAAAATTTATTAAGAATTTTATTCACAAAAATGTTCATAGTTATGCTTCTAAGTGCCCATTTCTTGGAGTTTAACTTCTATCGCAATCAGATTCTGCCCTTTTTTTCCAGCTCTTCAATCATTCTTTGCATCTTTGAGTCTAGCAGCGCATAGATTTTCTTGCTTTTGGGGTCACCTCCCTTCCTTTTGGCCTAAGCCTGTAGTTTAGTCAAATCTCTGATTAGACCCTCGGTCTCTTCGTTGCTTATCGGCTAAATCCCAGTCTAGTCTTCTTCCTAGATTTAAACGACTTCAGACTAGTTGATGTAGTTAACTAATTCCATTTCGTCCAACCTCTCTGCGCTTATCAGCTTATTAGAGGTATCCATCGCCAGCTCCTTGTGCACAGAGGGAGCACCTCGGGCAGTTTGGGCTCCTTTTCGGGGGTCTTTCTCGCTTGAGTGCTGCACATCTTTCTCCAGGTTTATAATTTATTGCTTGCTTTACAGGCTTTTCTACTAAGGCTGCGCAGGTTTCTTCTTAAAAAGGGCGTCGTTAATGAACTATTTGACTTGGTTGCGTTCCCTGAACCAATTGGCCGCGATTGCGTTTATTTGGTCAGATCTCATCAACATATTGAACTTGATCCGCAGTTTGTGGTTCTGGTAGTTTGCGTCCACCTCCTCTTTACTCGCGCGGTGCAGTAAGTAGAGGCCGCGCAGCTGATGTTGTTCGAGAAGGACGCTCATTCCCCGCTACAGAAAGTTTATTCTTTTGTGAAGGTAAACGATGTCCATGAGGTTGCTCACTGTCTTTATTACTTCGTTGGTCTTCTGCATGATCTCCCAGTCAGGTTTACGGCCGATGCTCTCCAGGAAACGGTACAAGGCTTGCTTTAGGAACCGAAAATAATGAATGTTGTTGGCGATTCTGGCCACTTTGTCGGTGAAATGGTTTTTGGCGAATTTCATCTCAAAGACCAAAGAGCCGAAGTTGCTGGTCAGGAAAATCAAAGAGAAAAAGCCGATGACTGGCGCGATGAGCCCTCCCACGAAGGACATGGCTGTGAGTAGCTTTAAGTAGCTTCTCGTGGAGTTTACTGTTTTCCCTGACCTCAAAACCACATACTAAGTGACCGAAAGATTGTAGCTAAATTTATAGGTATTGAAGTCGTTGTTCACCTCGAAACTTGTGTGGCTCGTGGTGTCTGCGAAGGGGGTCAGGCTGCTGTCAGTCTAAAGAATGTTTTTGTCGATACTGACGTAGTTTCTAGTGTAAAACTGAGGTGAAAAAACTGATCTTTTGCTGTTTAAGTAAGTCAAGAAAGGAGTTGAATGATTCTGGGGGTTTATGAAAGTACTCAAAGTGTGAAGAGTGACTGCCATGGCCACATTTGCTCCCGAACAAGCCGGATTTGTATTATTAATGCAGCCAACTTCGAACCTCAGCTGTTTACTGCTGTAAATTTAGTTTCCTCCCACTTAAAAGGTTTGGTTTAAGGGAAGGCAGTACCAAGTATCCACTCCCCAACTATGAACATTTTTAGTGATATTCGGAAGTTTGGAGAAATGTTGTGCAGTACAATTTTCTAGTTGTATGGCCGTTCTATTAATTTGGTAGTTCTCAGACGTTGTATTGAAATACCTGATTGCATATTCAGCATAAACATAGTAATCTTTTGCCACCAAGGCTCCGTCGGGCCCGTTTTTGATATCTAGAGCCGCCATAAAGGGTTCTGTGTATGGGTCGTCTTGGAAGGTGCTGAGGTTGGTAAAAGGTGGAGAGAACTCTATTTCCGTCTGAACTGCCGTGGTGATTGTACCCCTCTGAAATACCAAAGTTAGCTCCAGAGCTGTGATGGCTCCGATGATGATAAAAGCCAACAGAGTGAGAACCCCACCGCATCTATGGCTCACCATTTTGGCGCCTTTCATGTTCCAAAAGTTCTCGAAGGGAAACATACTAATGTTCTAGAGCATCTCTGGCATTTCCAAAGGTATTTTTACCAAATTAGATTATAATGAAGGTGAAACATAAAATTGCAGATAAAACTGCTTTGAGAAATCAAAACCCTGATATCAAGCATTCAGTTTATGATACTTCTAGCTAAGTTTTGCGATCAATAATTTCTTATCTACAATTTGTTGAAAAATGGACAACAAAAAGTTTGTAATTATATCGTAGCCAACTATTGATTGAGTCATCCAAGTTTGTTTGATAAATTTTGGTTTTAAATAAAAACATTTCTCAAACAAGATTGAGAAAATTAAATAAAAATGAGGAAAAAATTGATTTTTTTTGCATTTAATTGCTTAACAAAGCTAATTTTGAGCACTTTCATGCTGAATATGGAGAGATATTTTAGAGCTGAAGTAGTTCTGACTCTGAAACATGACCATGAATAAAATTTGAAGATTAGATTCAGGCGTAGAATGAAACAAACGAGGGAAAAATAGTTACTACAGAACTTTTCTATATCATATTTATCTATTTGCTGCTTCCTACTTTAAAAATACTTGCAGCTAGGGCTGAAGATGATCAGAGAAGCCTCAAGTGGGAATAAGGAAAAAATAGTTTTTGAGTAATTTTGGACTGGACTAACTGAGAAAAGCGTATTCCAGCAGTGAAAACAGATACAAATTAGTAAGAAATGGTTTAACTTCTAATTAAGCTTAATTATTTGATTAATCTCTAATTTTAGTAGCCTAATTAAGAAAGCTTAGATTATAGATTTACTTATTTTTTTGAGGCATCACTTCCTCCAGCTCTAAAAAATATATCCAAAGGGAACCATAACAACTCTAAGATGCCCATCTTATCAATTTATCAGACCTGATAATGAGTCTTCTTTATAAACCTATCTTCCTTACTTAACTATTATTCAGATCTAATGAAGTCTTATCCTTAGATCGATAGCTTTGATTTTTGTTGACCTTAATTTAAAGATTTTAGATTTTCAAAGGTTTATAATTTCGATTTTTATTCTTCTTGCTTCCATAATCTTACCTCTGCCTTTTTGTTTTCCTTCACAATACAAACTTTTGAGGCCTCTTAAATAAAGCATGAAAAACGAATGCCGCTTTCTAATCAAGCAGATTTTTCTTTGGAAATTTCAATTTTGCTTTAAAGATATATTGGTCAATAAAACTCGATTTAGGGTTGAAAGCTACTATTAAAGGTATTAAATAAGAGAGAAGTCATAGATTTTTGATATCTCGCATTGGCATGCTAAGGGCTATGGGATTGTCGGTAGTTTGAGGATTTCTAATTTTGGAAGATGTTTCAGGAGTAGCTCATACAACTAAAACTTGCCTCTTGTTGGCAGATAGTGAACTAATCCTTTATTCTCCCAAAAAGCTTGCCGTGATTTTCTAGACTAAGTTTGAAACATCAATAAACCGCAGATGTTTTCTCAGAACTTAAACCTGAAAATCGTTAAAACAATCTCAAATTCTTAGTGAACATAGTAGAGATGTGCAGAGCTACAACAAGCTAAGGATAAAAGCATACTTTGCTGTTTTCTATGCTTAATTTCATTTTATATACTCAACTGTGATTATTTAAGCCTTATTATATCAACAATAAAACACTCTAAAAATCCTCAACTCCAAACAGCAAAGAGCTGCAGGATTCAACTCGATTCACCCTCAAGAATCCAAAATAATTGATAGATAGACTGTCAAAAAGGTATGGTTTTTGCTTTGTATCTATAATAAGGAGAATTTTCCCTGGCCGAGAATCCAAAACACATTAATAATCTAAACTAAGCTTAATTTAATTTTATTACATCTATAATTTAACACGTTTAATTCTCTTCATGAAAGATAAAAGTTAGCATTCCTCAAGTAAGCATAGTCATGTATTAGGTTAATTACACAGTTTTGAGTCTAGCTTTACATTTTCAAAAGATTATGTTAAGTAATCGAAATTTAGCTGGCAAATATGGCTTTAGTATTTTTTTGTTTTTTCTGGTTGCTTTTTAGCAGACCTGCCTAACCCTACAGCTACCGAAAATTGAGGTTTTGCGACAACTTTTAATCAGATTCAGACACCATACCTCTAGAAAAAATGAAATCATCCATCTCTTTTCAAATTTTTCTCACTCCAATCTTCGCAAAACCATGAATTTTATTGTTAAGAAACGATAAAGCCTTGCCTTTACTTCGTATGCTGTTGTTAAAGTTTATATTTTAAAGTGGACAAGTTTTTCGGAATCAGTTTCTCATCAATAAGTGACAAAAAAGGAAAAAAACGATCCACCTTTCAAAAGAATGTTTTTAAAGGTGGCAATTCCCCAAAAAATACACAAATAATATGCAGCCCTCTAAAGAGAAATCTAACAATAAAGCTATCCTTCGTATTATATTATTATCCCCCATAGTTTAGAACATAACCTATGCTACCTTTTCAAACCACCACAGAACCAGTTTACTTCGTGCCCTCTAGCTTTATGTTTCCCCCTCTTCATGACGCCTCCCAGCTCTAAAAAGTAAATCAGCATATTGAGAAGCAATTGCAGGAGAAGGTGAAGATTGAATCTTAATTAGATGAAATACGGGAAAGTATGGCCAAGATGCAGGAGAATATCGCCTTAACCTTGGCGCAGTCAATTAAAGAAGAGTTTTCGAAGATGGCTGAGAGACTCAGCCAAATTCCGGATCAGAAAACCAAGTTCAAAAAGGATAAAATTTGTCCCATCAAAGGTTGCAGGAAAAGATACAGCTCCCGAATCGCCCTAAAGGCTCACGTCAAAAGGAAGCACCCCAAAAAGCCACTCAACGAAGTCAGTGATTAATCCTGATTCATCCACATTGTTATTGATTAAACTCAGTCCTAAAATCAGTTACCAAATTTCCTGTCTCGTTTGAGCAAGTTGCTTGCCCATAAATAATCTGTGTAGAGTTCATAGCTTTTTTAGCTATAAATTGGTGAGAGTGATAAGCCAAGTTTAATATCTCTCTTAAATATTAGTGAGTATATTTGTATAAAATAAGTAATTTGGGGCTTAATCATTCAAAAAACTCAAAGTCTGTCTTCTAAATTCCCATAAAATTCAGTTTCGAATATCTTGGGCTCAGTTTCCCTTATTAATTTAAATTATTTTTAAGATCCAGTTATCTTCGAGTCTAAGGATATTCAAATGCAAAGTAAGTGGCAACAGAGAGGTTAGTGCTCTTTGAATATGCTGAATTTTTGGTTGTGTATTTTCAATACTTCTACTCAGATGTCAACGTCAAGGTAGGCTGGAGGACTGATAATTTACTTTATCTTCACTATTGATCCAACAAAAGAACTAATAACGACATTACTTTGCCCTCTCCTGCAACAATTTATCTCTTTCGAAAATTATAAGCTTCATTGGATCATATCATAGAGCCCTTGTGATTATACTGGTAATAGCATACCTATGGTGTTCTCTCATATATCTGGAACCAAACAGTCTGTTAAGTAGTAGTTATTTAGCTGCTTAAGAGGGCTGACTTGTGATTTAGCTTAGCATTAAATTACCCAATAAGATCACTTATTTTTGTAACCCGCTTTGGCATAAAAATGGCCATAGAGCGATTTGGGGTTGATATATCATTCTCTCCTCTGTTCCTAAACCTCTCCAACCTAAAATTGACCTGTCGGTTCTGGAATCTATTTTTCTGATGGTAGCTTGTCTTCTTCTTTACAATCAGTTTAATCAAAATGATTATTAATAAGCAGGCCTAAGGAATTAATTTTCTCGAGGGAACTCAAATAAGTTATATTCTTGAGCTTTTTAGCTATTTTTTTTCTTGATATACCGCTAGCTTAAGACTTGAAATAAATGTTTGTGAATCTGAAACTACACTATATATAATATTGACAAAGATCATCGAACCAGCAGCTCCATGGAGCCTTCCCTGCTAGCTCTCTGAGTTTTTCAAGATATTTTGTCTCTTGGTATGGGTCAATAAAGTGCCGAAATCCAAAGAATGTTCCGATTCAGGGGTTAAGGTACCCATTTGATATGAAAATGTTCATAAACTAAAACACAAAGCAGCTGCCTATCCTTTTATGAGTACAAGGAATTTCATGATAAGTACAAATGGCGTGAAGTTTTTATTGCGTGATTCAAAATTATAATTCTGACTAGATACATTAGTGTCGTTCGAATAGAAGGTGGGTCTAGTGGTAGGACAATTAAAAGATACATTTTTATAGCAGTTTCACTTGGAGTTTGGCGAATCGGCAGCTTAGATCAGTATGTTTGATAAAATGCTGCACTTTTTGGCAACTTTGGATAGATTTAGAATTTCAATCATCTAAAGTTTAGGAAAGAGCCAAATGATATTATAGATTAGTTCTGCAAGTAGTTCGTCCCTTCGTAGCTTACATCAAATATAACTGTTTGGCAATATAAATTGATTCATTCTTTTCTCAAGTTATTTGACATCTAGAAGTCACAAGCCATGAACAAGCTCAATTAATATGAGTAAAATAAGTACTAATGGTATGCGGACACCAGAACGCAACCTTTTTCTAGAAAAATAACTTCATTTAACCTTGAGAAGTTTCAAGACTTTCAATTTAATGAAGATTAAACAATAATCCTGAAGAATAAGTTTAATAAGTTTTAAAGTATGATTTATATTTCCAATTTAGATATCAGCTAAGTAATCTTAAGCTAAAGAAGCGCAAGGGAAGATCTAAAATCAAAGATTTGATCAAAATTGCAGCTTAAGATTATTATCTATTTTATAATTTTAATTAGGCTTAGTTTAAACAAAGAATTTATATATTTGCGCAACTGGATCATTGAGGGAGGTCTAACTATGTAGCAAGTGCTTTTAAAAAGGTTTAACCTTCGGGCTAGTTTTAATATCAAATAAGTTCAAGCCAAAGATTAAATGAGAGCTTCATTATCTATGATTATATTAATTTTCTTAATTTTATTGAACCATGGCTAAGCAAAAGCCAAGTGACCCAAAAAACCCTAAAACAAAGTCTTTGGAAAAAACTATCCGAGAGCAAGCCGCCAAGATAAAGAAGCTGCAAAAAATCATCAAGTAGCTCAGGAGACAATTGAAGATCCAGATGGACATCTAAGACTGATTTATACAAACAATTATCTCTTTTATTTAATATCAATCAAAATACATACTATTATCTGATATGGGACTGCACCATTTGAATGTTTTATCAGCCCAATTACAAAGATAATACAAACTCCCAGCTTTTTATTATAAAACCATCTCCTGAATTCAGCTGTTAAACTTGTCTATTACCAGTTTTGAGGCACACCATTCTCCGCAGAGTCAAAACTAAAGCTCTTTTGATGAGTTTCGTTGAATGCTTTTCAAAAATAGCAAACTTTCCAAAAAAACATTTCATCAACGAATTCGGAAGAAGATATTGGAGTCTTCTTTCCTTTGAATTTCATTAACTGCTAAAGGAAGTTGCAGCATCTGAAAGGAAAATGTCCAGTAATAAAGTGTTTGAATCTTGTTATAAAAGTTGCCGCAAAAATAGAGACCTTTTTATTAATTCAATCATCGTGTCATTATTCAGGTTTACTACAAGCTAACTCATTAGAACTAGCATCGATATTAAGTTCCTTATCAAGTTTTCAAAAAATAAAGGAGTTTCAAAAACAACTATGTTGCCTGTATTGGCTCCAATTTTACAAAACACACTTTAGTGACTGGAGTCCTTGAAAACTAACCCAGAACATAAGCGAAACACCTTTAGTTTACTTTTTCCTATTGGAAAGGTGGATTCGGCAAGGTTCAAGCAAAGAGAAACAAACATATATATGGCATGGAAGAGATGAGTAAGGCCAAAGTGCTAAGCAAGGAATCACTACCCTCTCTACTAAAGTGACATTTAAAGTCTAGCCTGTTGATCTAAAATCAAAGATTTGATCAGAATAGCAGTTTGAGATTATTATCTATATTTTGTAATTTTGATTAGGCTTAGTTTAAACAGAGAATTAGATTGGTTGCCCCACTGAATCATTGAGGGAGGTCTAACTATGTAGAGAGTGCTTTTAGAAAAGGATCGGTTTCGGGTTAGTTTTAACTTCAAAAAGTTTAAAGTCGAAGATTAAATGGGAGCTTAATTATGTTTGGTTATATTATTTTATTGCAAACCTTTATGATATTTCAATATTTTATAGGACGATGTTATAGATATTCCCTCTCCCGAATTTATCTATCTTAGCTTATGAGTTTGAATGAGCTGATTAAAGGTCGGAGAGGCACAAGAATGAAAATAATTTTATAGGGACCACAATCAATTCAGACAGCTGATGGAATCTATTCTACGAACATACGAATACTAACGAAACCTAAGTCATTTTCAAAACAGATTAAAAACGGAATGCCTATAAAACCAACTCGGAGACTCTTAGCCTGGCAGTGCGGTCAAAAATAAATGTATTATTTCGATTCAATTGAATCTCAGATCTAAATTTGCCAAATAACCCATATTGATGAACGAGCAAAATCGAAATCAATGACCATTAAAAGGTTTATAAAAT
>Ga0316217_10002643_pt1 | contig 21291 bp, 16 predicted proteins | sample 1anoAmetaG_FD_203633 | JGI IMG/M metagenome (GOLD analysis project Ga0316217, IMG submission 203633) | Freshwater microbial communities from Trout Bog Lake, Wisconsin, USA - 1anoA | ecosystem: Environmental > Aquatic > Freshwater > Lake > Hypolimnion/Profundal zone | place: USA: Wisconsin...
CTGATGACCGCCCGCCACGAGCATCTGCGAAAGAAATGCGAAGAACTCTGGGTGCCGGGTTATAGTGCCGTCAATGTCCAATCCGATGACCATTGCTATCTTCCTTCATTGCCAAGCCGAGTCACAAGTCGCCAGCGTAAAGCTGTCACTGCCATGTATATCGGCACGACACGAAATAACTGGCCTTTCCGGAAAGCAGCAATAGCAGCAAATGGCACCGGCAATGCCGCGGTGCTACCCCACCGATCTTGGACATTTGGCCGGTTCGGCCACAATCGCTGGCCAGCCAGATGGACATCGAAACCACCCACAACATCGCCCCAATTGCCGCCGCGGCTCTGGCACTATCGCGCCAGCATCCCGACGGTTGATCTTGCCTCCAAGGTGGTGGATACCAGGGCAAGAAGAGCAATTCAATGTGCAGGACTGTGGCCAAGTCCTGCACCGGCCGACAATGCTGATAACGGGCGTTGTCCAGCACCAGTGTGATGGACATACCCAAACCTAAGCCGGCGATTCGCCACAGCAACTGGCAGACAGTGTCAGCGTTGATGTAGGTGGTGCTGCTGACACGGATCACTTCGTGTGTCACCGCATTGAGCGCGCCCAGCACGTTATAGCGTTGGCGTCCCGCGGCGGCCTTGACGAATCGCCGCGCGGCACACCACATCCAGCCCAGAAAACTGGCCAGCACGAAATGCGCGGCATCCACAAAGAAGACCGCGCGTTGCCCGGCGTGGGCCTCTTGCAGGCGCGGCTCAAGCTCCGTCTTTAAGAAAATCCGCCTGATGGGCGGCGTGCCGGGCCAGGGTCTGCTTGGGCGGCACGGGCACCGCCGCCACCTTGCGCCAGCGCAGGCCCATGGTCTCCCGCTGGCTGTTTGGTTTTGGCAAACCAGCAATCGCCGGCAAAAAACCGGCCGGTTGGAAGGCTAGGGGTGATCTCCATCACTCAGGTCTTTGGCTTCCCCTTTGGTTTGGAGCGTTCCATCAGCCATTCGGCCACATTGGGCCACAGCTCTTTTTGCGATTTTCCGCCGACCGCCAGGCCGATGTGGCCGGCGGGAAATTGAATCGTTTTGCGATCGGTGGAACTGACCAGATCGTTAAACGGCAGGCTCTGGCCGCAGGGAACCAAATCATCCTTGGTGGCCATGATGTTCAGCACCGGGCAAGTGATGTTTTTGAGATCAACCACATGCCGGCCGATGGGCATCGTGCCTTTGACCAGACGGTTTTGTTGATAAAGATATTTGACGAATTCGCGATAAGTCTCGCCGGCCACGGGGACATTGTCGTTCAGCCAGCCTTCCATGGTGAAATAGTCATCGACAAAATCTGGATCGCCCATTTTTTCGTAGAAATTGACCGGCTTTTCGATCAGATTGGCAATCGGCTTAAGCATCAGGAAGGCGCTCTGCAAGAATTCGGCAGGGCAGTTGCCGAAGGCATCGACAAATTTATCCACGTCGAAATTATTGGCATCTGACCAGAGATTGAGCAGCCCATCGCGGGTGGAAAAATCAATGCCGGCGGCCATCAACACCAGATTCTTTACCATCTTGGGATGCAGGGCGGTGAACATGCTGCTCATGGTGCCGCCCATGCAATAACCCAGAAGATTTACCTTTTCCGAGCCAGTGCGTTCGCGGACATAATTCACCACGTTCAGCAGATAGCCGTTAATATAGTCGTCCAAGGACAGTTGGCGGTCGGCATCGGTCGGAACACCCCAGTCGATCAAATAGGTATCGAAACCCTTGTTGACGAAATGACTGACGACGCTCTTGCCTTCTTTCAGATCGAGAATGTACGGCCGATTGACCAGGGCGAAGACAAAAACCAGCGGGGTAGCGCCGGGGACGGTTGCGGCTGATTTGTAGTGTAACAGCTTAAGCCGATCTTCTTCGTAAACCGCTTCTGAGGGTGTAGTACCCTTTTTAACGCGTTGGGCGTGCGTCCACAAAAATGGCATGCGCGAAACCCGCTTGGCGGTCGCGACCGATTCCTCAAGCGACTTATCGAGCCAATTTTCCCAGATGCCGGCAGCATTGCTGACTGTCATGTGTGTACTCTCCCAATTTTGCGTGGATTACTTGGATGCTTCAGCCGGCTGTGTGTTGCCGGCTTCCAATGCATCCAAGCGGCTTTCCAGATTGTTCAGTTGATTCGTAAGTTCGTCGAGTTTGTCCAGAGTGCGGGTTTCACAGCGACGAATGGCCATCAGCACGCAATCCACATCCGGCCGGGCAAGACCGCCGGTGGCGTGACGAAGCTGGGCCATAAAGTCATTAAGCTGTTGGCGGAAGGCCACCGAATTGTCCATCGACTGCTTAACCAAAGCCAGATACTGGGGCGAGCGCATATATTGCTCGGTATACTGGCCTAGCGATTGCAGAAAAAAGCTGCGCATTTGTTTGGCAGCTTCGCTGGGGGGAGAATCGGGCGATACATTGCCCGCAGCCGAGGACATTTTCGTGGCAAACTCCAGCCACATTTGCATAAGTTGCGAAGGATCAGGCGGTGGTATTTCCATGGCGTACTCCTGCCAAAATCAACATTGGGCGAACTGCTAAAATCACAAAACCCTACCGATTTTGCGAACCGCTACGATTCTACCTAGCCACGGTTGAAACGGGCTAGGTATAATCTGGCGGGACAGGCCAACATGCGCCTGCCCCGCCGACCCAAAGGCAAAGGTTCGGCAAGTGGCGGCCACCGGCACCGATAAATGTCGATGGCCGCCACACTTTTCGGTTAGATCAATTCCACCGCCATGGCGACGGCTTCACCGCCTCCGATACAAAGGGTATCGATGCCGATCTTGCCGCCGCGCTTGCGCAGGGCATTGATCAAGGTCACCAGGGTGCGCGCGCCGCTGGCGCCGATGGGATGTCCCAAGGCCACAGCACCACCATGCACGTTTACTTTTTCGTGCGGAATCGCCAGTTCCTTCATCGCTGCCATGGTGACGACGCTGAAGGCTTCGTTAATTTCAAACAGATCAATGTCTGTGACTTTCAACGACAGCTTATCCAGTAGCTTTTGCAACGCCCCGATAGGGGCCAGGGTAAACCATTCCGGCTCGCGCGAGGCCGTGGCGTAACCCAGGATGCGTGCCTGCGGCTTAACGCCCAGCGAGCGGGCTTTTTCGGCTGACATCACCACCAGGGCCGCGGCACCGTCGTTGATGCTGGAGGCGTTGCCGGCCGTTACCGTGCCTTCCTTCCCGAAGGCAGGGCGAAGCTGTCGCAGTTTTTCCTCGTTAAATTTGCGCGGGGTTTCATCTTCGCTTACGGTAACGGTCGCCTTGCCGGCAGGCGCTTCCACGGCAACGATTTCATCATGGAATATTTTCGCCGCTTGCGCCGCAATCGCCCGCTTGTAGCTGGCGACGGCAAAATCATCCTGCTGGGCGCGGGTGATGTTTTGCTTGGCCGCACAGCGGTCGCCACACATTCCCATGTGCATGTTGTTGTAGACATCCCACAGGCCATCGCGGATGACGGCGTCAATCAATTCGCCGTTGCCTAAGCGATAGCCGTTACGGGCTTTATCCAGCAGATAAGGCGCGCGTGACATGTTTTCGGTGCCACCGGCAACGATCACCGAGGCATCACCGGCCATAATCGCCTGCGCGGCCATCATGACCGCCTTAAGACCCGAGCCGCACACCTTGTTGACGGTGGTGCCGCCGACGCTGACAGGCAAGCCTGCGCCGATGGCGCATTGGCGGGCGACATTCTGTCCCAGCCCGGCACCCACGACGTTGCCGAAGATCACCTCGTCGACTTGATCGGGTGCGACTGCCGCACGAGACAACGCCGATTTGATCACCAGTGCTCCCAGCGCTGGGGCGGGCACTTCACACAGAGCGCCACCGAAGGCGCCAATGGGGGTTCTTACTCCCCCCGCAAGTACGATTGCATTAGACACTGTTAACTCTCCTTTGATTGCCCAACTCCGCTTGTGTGCAAATGCCAGCAAACGGGCGACTCACAAGCGGAGTCGGGCTTCCTTTGGGTCGATACAAACCACTGACGACAGCCGCAATTTACGGCCGGCCACTGCCGCGGGACTTGGGGTTCAACGGTTTTACCGGTCGTTTCTTCACGGGGATTTCAGGCGGAGGCGCAACGGCATGATGCGGCTGCTGCGTTTCCACCTTGATCTTCACGGGAGGTTGAGGCGGCGACGCAACGGCGTGATGGGGCCGCTGCGTCTCCGCCCTGACTACTTTCCCAGAGAATTCTGCATTTCCGCCGCGGCGCTGTCCGCAGTCTTCTTGAACGCGTCCGTCCACATCTGCGCCACGCGCATATTGGTGTTGGCCACATCCTGGGCGTTGTCGCGTGCCACTTCCATGGAAGCTTCCCACAATTCGCGCGTGCGCTTTTGCAGATCGACCTTTTCACCGCCGCCGTTGGTGCCGTTGAACGCCTTTTTGATCAGGTCGGCATTGCGCCGGCAATTGGTCTCGATGAGCTTGAGATACTCATCGGCATTCTTCTGGGCGATGGGGATGATTTCCCCGACGATGGCTTGGGCGCGGCGCGGCCATTCCTGCATGGGATTGGTCTTGCCGCCCATGGAATCGGTCCAGAACTTCATGGTGTCCTCCTGGGCTTTGCTCGCCGCTTTGAGCGAGTCCCCAAAAGCTTTCACCGCTTGATCGAACATGCCAGTCACTGCGTTACAAGCGCAATTCGTGGCTTCCGCTGCTTCGTTGGACATGATGGATCCTTTGAAAAAGAGTTTTGTGCATCCGAAGTACGAACCGTGCGTACTAACGGTGCTGAGATAGACATTAGTGAGGTCGGGGAATTCTGTCAAGAAAAAAATAGTGCAAATGCAAAAATTATTTGTCCGAACCGGATCGGCGGCAAAGTATGGTGGTGCAAATAGTGTGCTTGATATGCATATATAACGGAACAATGGCCGCTGCAGATAGAATCCACCTGCATCTTGTGCGTAAGCAAAATAATCGTTGTACAAACGCAAAACAATAGGTACAATCCATGCTGGATTGCAGTGGGTTGCAATCCCGAACGGTTGATGGCCCGTTGCCGGCAGGAGTTTATTCAGCCCGGCGGTGTGCCACGTAGTTGAAAGGAGTTTCACGTGGAATTGGCAGGAGATACAGCGGTCATTACCGGAGCGGGCAGCGGCATCGGGCAGGCGGTGGCGCTGGAACTGGCTAAGCACAAGCTGAAAGCCCTGGCTTTGGTCGATTTGAGCCAGGCTGTCAATGAAACCGCGGCCATGGTTCGCGATCTTCCCGAACATCCGGGCATATTTACTTTTGTCGGTAACACCACCGACAGCGCGTTTCGCCGCCATGTTTTTGAAGAAATGGACCGGCAGGGCGCCATACCCAATCTGCTGATCCCGGCGGCGGGTATCACCCGCGACGCCTTGGCGGTGCAAATCGACAAGGTCACGGGTAAGCCTCAGATTTATCCGGAAGAGACTTTTCGCCTGGTGATTGAGGTGAACCTGATGGCACCGGTGTATTGGGCGATGGAATTGGTCGGGCACATCGCCGCCGACCGTTTCCGCCGCGGCATCGGTCGCTGGCAGCCAAGCGAGCATACGCAGGGCACAATCGTGTTTATTGGCTCGGTGTCGTCGCAAGGCAACAAGGGACAATTGGCGTACGCGGCCACCAAAAGCGGCTTGGAGGGCGCCGCCCGTACCATGATGAAAGAAGCGATTTTTTATGGTGTACGCTGCTGCGTGATTCATCCCGGCTTTACCGATACGCCCATGGTTCGCGCTTTGGGCCAGGAATACATCGACACCAAGATTCTTCCCTTTACGCAGCTTCGACGTTTGATCCGTCCCGAGGAAATCGCCAGGGCCATCGTGTTTATGATCAGCGATTCGGCGATCACCGGTGAATTGTGGGTTGACGCCGGCTGGCACCCCTCGGCGTAAAATAACGACGTATGGTGGTGTTGACGGTATTGAGGGGCCAGAGGCGAAGTGTAAACCGCCGGCGACCTGAATAAGACCGCCGGTGGTCTTTGAAAAGGAGACTGCCATGCTCACCCAAACACGACCCGCCATATACAACGGTGACGGCAACGAGTTAATGCAGGAAGGCGCCACCGACCGTATCGTGTTGGTTCCGGATTCATTGCCTGCCAAGACGCCTGATCGCACACCGCGCATGCGCATCATGTGGGGCCAGCATTTGCTGGATGATCTGGTGGCGGGACGATACCGCTCGCTGATTTGCGCGGTCAATTCCCGCGATAATTCACATGGGATCATTTCGCAACTGGCGGCGTTTCTGCCCGCCAGCCAATGGGATGCCGAATCCATTACCGCCTACGCTCAGCACTTTGTTCGTTTGGGCCACAAAGCCAAGGTGTTGAAGTTTGATATGGATACTGTCGAAGTCCTGGCGATTCTCCGCCCGGCGTCACAAGATGCGCTGACTCTTGCTGATTTGTCCGCGGCCATGCCCATTGTTGTGCAGATGCTGCAAAGCAAATCGCGTCGGCTACCCTCGGCATCGGTCAGCTTTCAGGAAGCGCGTGCCAACCACCTGGCGGATGAATCCGGCCATGAACCCAGCTTTGAAACGATTCTGTCGGTGATGCATGCCGCCGGCTATTGCGGCGACGTGTATCCCTCACCTGGGTTGTGGCGGGCCGCGCCCACTGCCGTGTTCGCACGCTATCCATTTGCATCATCGCTGGATCAGCGCCGCAGTGGGGGATTTTGATCGCCCGGGCACATTCAGGTATCGCTGAGGTAGCAGCAGCCGCTGTCGGGGAATAGTTCCACGGCAAACTCACCGTTGGCGTGGATGCTGCCGTTATGCGCACGGCAGCCCCACTCGGTGGCGATCCCGGCGCTATAGAGCATTTCCGAAACCGCTTGCGCGGGATCCTGATCCTGGCCGACCAGCGTGCGCTTGCCACGCAGGATGACTTTGAAATCATCGATATCTCGTTGCAAGGTAATTCGGCCGACATCCGTCACGCTGAATCGCTGCACCTCTTCGGTGTAGGTGGACAGCAAATCAAGGTCAGATGGACGCGGGTACTTCTTGCTGACCAGGTCAAAAGCCTGCCCGCCGGGAATGTTGCGCAAAGTCGTAAGCAACTGCTCAAGCTTTTGCGATTGGGTGTGATTATTCATGGTAGTGTCCTCGCCTTCAGGTTGTTACAGGGTAAGTTTGTCAAAACCACGGTTTACATGTACATGCCGCCGTTGACGCCGATCACCTGGCCGGTGATATAGCTTGCCGATGGTGTGGCTAGGAACGCCACAGTGGCCGCCACTTCTTCAGGCTTGCCGAATCGGCCCATGGGGGTGATGGAATTGACGGCGGTGCGTGCTGTTTCCGGCAAATCCTTGGTCATGTCGGTGTCAATGAAGCCGGGTGCCACCGCGTTGACGGTGATATTCTTCCGCGCCAGTTCGCGCGCCAGCGTTTGCGTCAGGGCGATCACGCCGCCCTTGGTGGCGGCATAGTTGGCTTGGCCAAAATTGCCCCACTGGCCGACGATGGAAGAAATATTGATGATGCGGCCCCAGCCTTGTTCCAACATGGCCGGCAACAACGCCTGGGTGACGTTAAACGGCCCACCGAGATTGGTGGCCATCACTTCATCCCACTGCTGGCGGCTCATCTTGGCGAAGGTGCGGTCGCGGGTGATGCCTGCACAATTAACCAGAATCGACACCGGGCCGAGCTCACCTAACACCGCGCCGATCATTTCACTGACCTGCTTGGCATCGGCAACATCAGCGAGGTAGGGTTTGGCACGCACACCCCACTGCACAATGTTTTCACACAGGTCCTGGGCGGCATCACGGTTCTTGGCGTAATTGACCGCAATATCCGCGCCTTCCTGAGCCAACGCCATGGCAATGGCCCGACCAATTCCACGCGATGCGCCCGTTACCAGAGCAACTTTGCCTTTGAGCGGTTTCATAAAAAACGTCCTTTGATGATGAAGCAGTCTATTTTCGCCCGGCACCGGATCGAACGCTCGATCCAAAAAATACCCGACGAAAAAACACTACGAAGTCCTTAGATACGACGATCCGTTCAAAACCGTCAACGGACAATTTTTCTTTTTTTTTGAGGGCGAGTTGATATATCTGCCGTTAGTTGGCAGTGATTATCTGGTGTGGCGGTATCAACCGCGCAGCAATATAAAAAATGCCGAATGGAAGGTCAAAGACGACCTTTCACTCGGCAATTGGCCGTGGGTATGTCGTCAAGCCGCAGTCGAATCAGACCGGATCATCAATGGCGGTCTGAGCCATTTCCATACCGGTGGCCGCGGATTCTTGGAACTGCTCCTGTTCGGTTGAACCATTAAACGCGGCCGTGGAAAGCTCGCCGCCGGCGATGACCTGGGCTACTTCATCAAAATAGGAAGTGCCGACAAAACGCTGGTGGGCCGTGGCCTGGTAGCCATCATCCTTGCGGGCAAATTCGCATTGTTGCAGGGCGGAATAGGCGGCCATGCCCTTTTGTCGGTATGACGATGCCAAGTCGAACATGCTGTAATTGAGGGCATGGAAGCCGGCCAAGGTCACAAATTGATAGCGGTAGCCCATGTCGGCCAGTTGATGCTGGAATTGGGCGATGGTGTTGGGATCGAGGGTCTTGCCCCAATTAAAGCTGGGCGAGCAGTTGTAAGCCAATAGTTTGCCCGGGAAGCGATGATGGATGCCTTGGGCAAAGACGCGTGCCTCGGCCAAGTCGGGGTGGGCAGTTTCGCACCAGATGATGTCGGCGTAGGGAGCGTAGGCCAGGCCGCGCGCGATGGCGGTTTCAACCCCGCCGCGCAGGGCATAGAAACCTTCGGAGGTTCGGCTGCCGGAGATAAACGGTTCATCATACGGATCAATATCGCTGGTGATGAGTTTGGCGCTGTCGGCGTCAGTGCGGGCAATCAAAATGGTGGGCACATCAAGCACGTCGGCAGCCAGACGGGCGGCGATCAGTTTTTGAATCGCCTCGCGCGTGGGAACCAGCACCTTACCGCCCATGTGGCCGCACTTCTTGGCCGAAGAAAGCTGATCTTCAAAATGCACGGCGGCCGCTCCGGCGACGATCATGGCTTTCATCACTTCAAAGGCATTGAGTGTGCCGCCAAAGCCGGCTTCGGCGTCGGCGACGATGGGGGCCAGCCAATCCACGTCATCATCATGTCCTTCACAATGTTGGATCTGATCGGCACGGATAAAGGCATTGTTGATCCGCCGCACCAGTGCCGGCACGCTGTCGCAGGGATAGAGGCTTTGATCGGGATAGACCTGCCCAGAACCATTGGCGTCGGCTGCAACCTGCCAGCCGCTAACATAGATCGCTTTCAAGCCGGCGCGCACTTGCTGGAGGGCTTGGTTACCGGTTAATGCGCCCAGCGAGGGGATAAACTTTTCAGTGTGCAGGAGTCTCCAGAGTTTTTCCGCGCCCCGGGTGGCGAGCATGTGGGGAAGCCGGATGGTTCCGCGCAGACGATCGACATCCACCGCAGTGTAGGGTCGGCGGATTCCCTGCCAGCGCGATGAAGTCCAAGGGAGTGCGTTTTCTGCTGGAATAAACGTGTCTAATTTCTGATGCATGATATGCTTCCTTTCATAAATCATCCCGGCATGCCGGGAATTTATATTAGTTCGTACGCCAGGGTGGTTAAGAACTCGGGACATTGACTGGCACGGGTCATCTGTACGAAGAGCTTGCCGGCCAGGTCGTATTTGCCGCTGTCGAAGGTCTGCTCGCCCAAGTCACGGCGCAGGCGGGCCAACTCCTGCTGGATCATGGTTTCGATGAGTTGTTCGTTGACTTGCCGGCCATCAACCAGCACCGCGCCGTGATGAGCCCATTGCCATAGCTGGGCACGGGAAATTTCCGCCGTGGCGGCGTCTTCCATCAGGTTGTTGATCGGCACGCAACCCGATCCGCGCAACCATGATTCCAGATAGCGGATGCCGACGCTGATATTGGTGTTGATGCCTTGCTCGGAAATGTGCGGATTGGCCGGGACGTTCAGCAGATCAGCGGTGGTTATCGGCGTGCCGCCACGGGCGCGATCCAACTGATTGCCATTGGCAAGGGAACCGAACGATTCCATGGCCACCGGCACCAGGCCGGGGTGTGCCACCCATGTGCCATCGTGTCCATCACCAACTTCGCGTTGTTTGTCGGCACGCACGGCGTCCAAGGCTTTCTGGTTGGCTATGGGGTCATCCTTGATGGGGATTTGTGCCGCCATGCCGCCCATGGCATGTGCGCCGCGGCGATGGCAGGTCTGGATGGTCAGCAGCACGTAAGCACGCATGAACGCAGTGGTCATGGTCACCAGTTGCCGATCAGGCAGCATAAACCGCTGGTGATTGCGAAACTTCTTGATCAGGCTGAAGATGTAATCCCACCGTCCGCAATTCAGGCCGGCGGAATGCTCGCGCAGTTCGTAAAGGATTTCGTCCATTTCAAACGCCGCCAGGATGGTTTCAATAAGCACAGTGGCACGGATGGTTCCGCGTGGCAGTCCCAACTGCTCCTGGGCGAAGACGAACACATCGTTCCATAGGCGGGCTTCCAGATGGCTTTCCATCTTGGGCAGATAGAAGTAGGGGCCGGCGCCTTTGGCCAGCAGCGCCTTGGCGTTGTGGAAGAAGAATAGACCGAAATCCAGCAGGGAGGCGGAGATCGGCCGGCCATTGAGGCGGATGTGTTTTTCATCCAGGTGCCAGCCGCGCGGGCGAACCATCAGTACCGCAGTCTTTTCGGCCAGGCGGTATTCTTTGCCTTCCGGGTTGGTGAAGGAAATTGATCCAGCCACGGCATCACACAGATTAATCTGCCCGCGAATGACGTTTTCCCAGGTGGGGGAGTTGGAGTCTTCAAAGTCGGCCATGAACACATCGGCACCGCTATTGAGGGCGTTAATGATCATCTTGCGTTCCACCGGGCCGGTGATTTCCACGCGGCGGCATGCCAGATCGTGCGGGGCGGGAGCGACCTTCCATTCCGCCTGCCGCACGTCCTGGGTTTCGGGGATAAAATCGGGCAACACGCCATTGTCCAGATCGGTTTGCCGTTGACGCCGCAAGGCCAGCAATTCCTGGCGGCGCGGCTCAAATTCGGTAATCAGACGGGCGATGAATTCCTGGGCATCCGTGGTGAGAATTTCGCCAAAGCGTGGCCGCATGGGGCCTACCACACGTAATTCCGGAGCAATGCTGACTGGGGACTCGAGTATCATGACGTTTCCTTTCCGACGCACCAGCGGCGCGCCGATAACTTGGGCAAACACCGCCCCGCCGACCGTGCCACATGCTCCGGCCGCCAGGACAACTTATTTGGTTTCAAACCTTTTCAAATCCCGTCGCCATCGGCAATGACTGACGGCAGGCGGGCCGACATACCAAACTCGCTACTGCCTTGACGGCATCGAAACGGTTGGGGGCCGCCACGATCACCGTCCTGCTCCTTTACCTGCCGGTCGGACGTTTGGATGTGCGTTGCAACCGGCGAATAATGCAACTGCAAAAGGCGTGCCGCATGCAGGCGTACCAACAATAATGGCTTTTCCACAGGCGTGGCGGATGGATTTCGCGGTTGCACCTTCGATTTTGATGCCATGATTCCACTGAGCAATACCAGGCAGGCCATTGTGCGTCGGCAATACGACAATTTTGCAGATGCATCAAATGAAAACACAGCGGACACCGTCATTTATGCGGGCAGAATGCCATGGATCGCAGGGTGCCCGCCATAGTGCAACTGCACAAACGATTGCCCCGCAAAAGACATCCGCTGTTCGGTACGTCAGTATCGTGCCGATGCCATCATCGGTTAGAATGCCGTCAGTGGAGAACCTTCAATGGCAGATGCACAAAAAGCGGCCGACAAGCACCTTGAGATATGCAAGTACCCCAACCGGCGGTATTACGACAGCACGCGCAGTTGCCACGTTACCCTGGAGGAGATTCACACGCTGATTCAGGATGGCTACGACATTCACGTGGTGGATTCGCGCACGGGTGAAGACATCACCGGGCGGGTGCTGGCACAGATCATCATCGATCTTGATCCGCCCAAGCTGGGGGTGTTCCCGGTGCCGATGCTGCATAAGTTGTTGCGTTCCAGTGAGCAGTTGATGCAGGATTTCGTGCAGAAGTACTTCAATCAGGCATTGATGTCATTTCTGGATTCGCAGCGCAGCGTGGAACAATACATGCGTAGCGCCATGGGATTGCAATCATCAGCCCCGACGGTGGCGGACTGGACGAAGATGATGTGGGCGCCGCTGAATCCAGCGCAGTGGCCCGGAGTGGCACCGGTGGCCGCCCCCGCGCCGACGGAGCCTGCCGAGGCGCCTGCAGATGCTAAGCCTGCCGCCCCCGATTCCACCGCAGAGGAAAACCTGCGCGATGTAGTGCAGCAGTTACGGCGTGAGGTGGCCAGTCTGCGGGAGTCCGGCAAACACGACAAGCCCCGCCGCAAGCCACGCAAGCCCGCCGCCAAGACGCCGCGATCCTGATTGACTTGGTTTACAGTCCCAGGGCGTTGCCGTGCCATTCCGCACGCTCCGCCGCGCCACGGAGCACCGTCTGTCCGCGTTGCGGTTAACCGGATTGCTCACCTGCGTTCACAATCCTGGCAATCGTCTCTTCCAACAACGGCATATTCACCGGTTTGATCATGTGCATGGTGAATCCCGCTTTGCGGGTCTGCTCGATGTCTCCCTCCTGGCCATAACCGCTTAAGGCGATGGCCGGCATCTTCAAGCCTTTGGCGCGCAATGCAATCATCAGATCCAAGCCGCTTCCATCCGGCAGACCTAAATCACTCAGCAGCAGATCAAACGTCTGCTTCCCGGCCAGTTGCAACGCGCTGGCAACATTGGGTGCGATTTCCACCTTGTGCCCCTTGAGCGACAACAGCCGGCGCATGACCCGCGCTGTGTCGGCATGGTCTTCCACCAGCAGGATGCGCAGCGAACGCGCCGCCATCGGAGCTTCCGCGGTCTTCGCCGGGGCGGTTGCGGCAGCTTTTATTGTCCCTGTCATCAACGGCAGCCGCACCGTAAACGTCGATCCCTTGCCTTTGCCGGCACTTTGCGCCTTGATGCTGCCACCGTGCATTTCCACCAAGCCCTTGCTGATGGTCAATCCCAAGCCCAACCCGCCAAATTGCCGGGTAATGTCCCGGCTGGTTTGCTCGAAGGCATTAAAGATGCGGCCAGTGTCCGCCGGTTCCATGCCTTCACCGGTGTCCTGCACCTCCACTGCCACCCAGCCGTCGCCATCCAGATACCGCCGCACGCATATTTTCCCGCCGGCCGGGGTGAATTTCACCGCGTTCTTAATCAGATTCCAAAACACCTGCTGCATGCGCGCCGCATCGACATTCACCGCATACGGCCCGCCCGGCTCTTCAAAGCTGAACTTCAACTGCCTGGCCTTGATCTCCGGCATGCAGACTTCTATCGCCCGGTCAATGATCTTGCATATCTGCATCGGCCGGCGATCCAGTTCGATCTTGCCGCGCTCAATGCGGGTTACATCCAGCAGATCGTCAATCAGCCGCGCCTCCATTTCCGCATTGCGGCAAATGACGTCCAACTGCTCGCGGGTATCGGCGTCAAATTTCCCGCTGTCGCGCAGCATCGTCGCCGTGGCCAAAACCGGATTGAGCGGATTGCGCAGCTCATGCGACAGCACCGCCAAAAAGTTATCCTTGGCCTTGTTGGCGGCCTTGAGTTCATTTTCAATGCGTTTGCGCTGGGTGATGTCAACCAGGGTGTGAACCGCGCCGCACGGCCGGCCCTGCTCGTCCAGCAGCGGCGTGCCATAGGCCAGCAAGTTATGCACCTGGCCATCGTTGAAAACCAGATTGTATTCAAAGTCGCTGACATGTTCACCGCGCGCCGCCCGCCGCGCCGGCAGTTCCTCCACACGCAACTCGCGCCCATCCTTCATCGCCTTAAAATGACTCGGTCTGATTTCCGCCGGCGCTGTCATTGACACTTCGCCCCCGCGCGGCAATCGCAACAGTTCCTCGCCGGCCCGGTTGGCGGTCATGTGCGAGCCATCGGCATCATGCACGATCACCACCGGTGTGGGCACCGCCTCCAGCAGAGTGGTCATTTCCGCCACCCGCTGACGTTCACGCTTTTCGCTTTGCCGCAACGCCGCCGTGCGTTCCGCCACGCGCTGTTCCAGCAACTCATTGACTTGGCGCATCGCCGCTTCGGCGCTCTTGATCTCTTCGATATCCGTACATGTGCCGAACCATTTAAGCACCTGGCCGTTGGCCCCCAGCATCGGCTCGCCGCGGATCAACCACCAGCGATAGGCGCCATCGGCGCGGCGCAGCCGGCATTCCTGCGAGTAGCCCTCACGGTGCTGCGTTGCCCGCTGCCACGCTTCCCAGGCACGCTGTTTGTCATCGGGGTGGAAAGGCGTGATCCAGCCGTGGCCATGGCTTTCCTCCAGCGTCAGTCCCGTGTAATCCACCCATTTTTGATTGCAATAAATGTTCCAACCATCGGCCCGTGTGGCCCAGACGATCTGCGGCATGGATTCCGCCAGCGAGTGGAATTCCTGTTCGCTCATGTGCAGTGCGTCTTCCGCCAGCTTGCGCTGTGCTTCCTCCACCCGTTTACGCGCCGTGACATCATGGTAGGTGCAGATCACCACGTCCAAGCGGCCGTCGGCGCCGGTGATCGGTTGCGCGCTGACCAGCAGCCACTTGGGGACCGCTCCCGACGGGCCCTTTACCTCCACCAGTTGCTCGCGCACGGCCTGCCCGGTCAGCGCCGCCTTGCGCACCGGGTGCTGGTCAACATCCAACAGCTTGCCGTTTTCATCCAGGACCTGCCATTGGCTCCAGTTGCAGTCGTTGACGTTCTTGATGTCAGATTCAGCGGGCAGGTCGAACAGCCTGAGGAAAGCCGCATTCACGATGGCGAATTGGCCATTCCGGTCGATCAGCGCCACCCCGGCGCTGAGGTTCTGCGTCAGCACTCTGAATCGGTTGCGGCTGTCACGCAGCGCCGCCTCCGCCCGCTTGAGCTGGGTAATGTCAATCAGCGTGTGAACCGCGCCGCGCGGGTGGCCTTGTTCATCCAGCAGCGGTGTGCCATAGGCCAGCAAGTCCAAGGCTGTGCCATCGTCAAAAACCAATTGGAACTCGAAGTCCGCCACGCGCTCACCGCGCGCCGCACGCTGCGCCGGCAACTCATCCAGCCGCAACTCCCGGCCATCCTTCAGGGCCTTGAAATGTTGCGGCTTGGCCTCAACCGGCGCTGACAACGATACCTCAGCACCATGCGGAATCCGCAGCAATTGATCCGCCGCGCGGTTGGCGGTCATGTGCGTCGCCGCCGCATCATGCACCAAGATGACCGGCGTGGGCACTGCCTCCAGCAGCACGGCCAATTCACTTGCCCGCTGGCGTTCGCACGCCTCGCTTTGGCGCATTGCCTCCTCGGCCTGCTTGCGTGCCGTGATGTCTTGGACCGTGCCGCGCAGGCCAGCGATCTGGCCATCGCCGTCCCGCACGGCTTCTCCGTGCGTGGTGACCCAGATAAGCGTGCCATCGCGGATCGCGCGCACGTCCAGTTCGTAGCCCATGCCCGTCCGCAACGTTTCCTGCACCGCCGCGTTCACGCGCTCCCAGTCCTCCACCGGATAGCACCGCCCGCGTTGCTCCCTGAAATCGGGCATCCGTTGCGTCGCCGGATCAAAGCCGTAGATGCGGTACAGTTCGTCCGAACCGGTGGTCACGTCGGTCTGGGCATCCCAGCGCCAGCTCCCGACATGGGCGACCCGCTGGGCATCCCGGAGGTCAGCCTCCTGCTGTCGCATCGTCTCTTCGGCCTGCTTGCGCTTGGTGATGTCCTGCGAGAGGATCGCGATATCCTGGCCCATCCGAACGCTGACCACCCGAAACCAGATGGGCCTCGGTATGTCTCCGCCGTCGTACTTCTGCTCCATGATGCAGGTTTCGCCGGTGTCGGCCACATGCGCATGGGCCTCATGAAAAGGGCTCTGGCTGTGCGCGGGCAGGAATTCCGAGAGACGCCTGCCCACCACCGCCGCCGCATCGGTGCCGTTCATGCGGGCAATCGCGGCATTCTCATACACAAACGTGAAATCGACGATGCGTCCCTCGCTGTCGCGGACAGGCCGCAGAATGGCGAACCCATCCGGCGAAAGCTCCTGCGCGACGCGGAACCGCTCTTCGCTTTCGCGCAGCGCCGCCTCCACTTGCTTGTGCCGGGTAATGTCAATGAACGATGCCACCGCACCCAACGTCCGGCCATCGGGAGTGCGAATAGGCGCGGCGCTGGCCGAAATCCACAATTTACGATTAGCACACGCCGTGGCCATAACCACGTTTTCGGCCGTCTCGCCGCGCAAGGCACGCATCAACGGGATTTCTTCCGGCAAGAAAGTCAGCCCATTCTCCTTTTCCCAACGCAACAAAGCCTGGCGCTGTTCCGCGGTCTTGTCGTAGAAAAGCTCCACTGGCAACAGTTCGTTAACGATCCTGCTGGTCCGAATGGCTTTGCCGGTGTTGTCGTAAATGATCAGGCCGCCAGCCATCGAGGAAATGGTGGCATCCAGCATGGCGGCCCGGTTCTGAACCTCCGCCAACAATTGGACACGCTCTTCCTCGGCCCGCTTGCGCGCGGTGACATCCATGGCGACGCCCAGCATCCGTTGCGGCTTATCTTGCGCGTCGTATTGGCATAGGCCACGACTGACGAGCCAATGCACACTGCCATCCGGCCAGACCACCCGATACTCCGACTCGTAGGGCATATGCTCGGCGATGGCGCGTTGCACCGCGCCTTCCGTGCGTGCAAGATCCTCGGGATGGACACGATTAGCCCAATCACGATATTGATAAACTAAGGAAAGCGTCGTCGTCGTCGTCGTCGTCGTCGTCGTCGTCGTCGTCGTGTAGCCTAGCAGGCGCGCTTGTTGGTCGGTCCAGCGAATCTCGCCGGTGCCCATGTTCCACTCGAACATGCCCGTCTGCGTCCCGCTGGCGGCCAGGGCCAGCCGTTCCTGGCTTTGCCGCAGTTCTTCCTCGGCCCGCTGGCGCTCGGTGATATCGCGGATGTTACCGTGCCGGTATCGCGGCTTGCCGTCGCCATCCCTGTCCAGCGACATGTTATTGGAAAACCAGCGATACTCACCGCTCTTGGTGCGCTGGCGGTATTCCGCCCTGGCCTGGCCGGTCGCTTCCAATTGCGCCATTGCCGCCTGGAATGCCGGCAGATCGTCGGGATGGACCATAGCCAAACCCGTCTGGGCATCCTGGGCCATAAGCTCGTCGGGGGTGAAACCGGAAATATTCTCGGCGGCGGGGCTGATGTACTCGAAAAACCCGGTTTGCAGGTTCAGCCGGTAAATGCAATCTATCGAGTTGTCCAGCACTGAGCGGAAGCGTTCTTCGCTTTGCCGCAGTGTGTCCTGGGTCAGCTTATCCCTGGTTACATCCTGGGTGAGAATCAGCACCGCATCGATATGCCCGCCGCCGTCGCGCAGCGGGATTTCATCCACGTTCCACCAGCTTCGCCCATGCACCGGCGCTTCATAATTGCGAAATTCCACACGCTGCCCGCCGTCAAACGCCTGCTGCACTGACGACCCGACGATCTTGGCCACCTCGGGTGGAAATACCTGGGCAATGGTGCGGCCGGTGATCTGCTGATCGTTGGCGATGGATTGGTAAACCGCATTGGCCAGCACATAGCGCATATCGCGGTCCACCACGGCAATGCCGATGGGCGCGTTCTCGATCAACCGCCGCATGAACTGGTTGCTGGCCAGCACGTTTTCGGCGTGCTTACGTTCGCTCAAGTTGGTCACCACCATGCAGAGCGATTCCTGCCCGCTGACATCCACCAGCGTCAGGCTGATATGCACCGGTATGATGCTGGCATCGGCGGCGCATAGCTGCATCTGGCCGCGTGCGCCGCCGCCGTGACACTCCTGCAACATCATGGCGAAAGCGGGGCGGTCGGGGAGATGCACAAATTGCTCCACCCGGCTGCCGGTTATTTTCTCCAGGGCTGCTGGAGCATGTCGGCAAAGGCGCGGTTGCAATATTGGATCGTGCCGTCCTTGATTAAGGTGACCGCCCCTTCCTGCATCTGTTCGATCAGCGCCCGGTAGGGCCGTTCGGCTCCTTGCAGCGAAAACACCCGCTCGCCTTCGGGGGTGTTGATCACCAGCGCATCAACTTGCCCTTCGCGAATGGCCGTCAGCATTTGTTCGACATCTTCCAATTGCGCGCGCAAGGAAAGATTTTCCGCCTCCAATTGCTCAAGGCGTTGTTGAAGCTTCGATACATCCGGTGCAACGCTCATTGCAACCCCGCTTTGGGATGCGGCACCACGCCCAACACCATCATCACCCGCCCGGCATCGGCCATGTCGCCAACCACCTTGCGCAGCGGCAGCGGTAGTTTCTTGACCAGCGTCGGCGCGGCGATGATCTGCTGGTCCTTGGCCAGTTCCGGCTGCTGGTAGATATCGATGATCTGAAGATCGTAGCGCCCGGCCAAATGTTCCTGGCAAAGCTTCTGGATATTGTCGATGGCGGCACGGGAACGCGGCGTCATGCCGCTGACATACAACCGCAGCACGAAGCTGGCTTCCCATGAGCTATCGGCGATGGCACGTGCAAATGCCGCTGCGCCTGGGCCGAACGTCACGCTGTCCTGCTTTTTGGCCATGTTTCGTTCTCTCCAAGTACGCGAATTGCCTGCTGGAATACGAAAGCTTCGTATTCGCCACCATTTGCATTTTAATCGACAATCGAAAATTGGCAATCGACCATGATCTACGCTCGCGGCCTCAAGTCCAGCCCGACCAACACGCGCTCGGTATTTGACAAATCGCCGATAATCTTCTTGATCGGCTGCGGTAATTTCCGCACCAGCGTGGGTATCGCCAAAATTTGATCACCCTTGGCCAGTTGCGGTTTTTCCAGCAAATCAATCACTTCGATACGGTATTGGCCGGCCAGATGTTCCTCACACAGCTTCTTGAGATTGGCGAAGGCGGCTACCGACTTGGGGGTGCGGCCCGCCACATAAAGACGCAAATCCCATGTGGCCGCATCGGTCCTGGCTGGGGTCTTGTTCATTTGCCGTTCCCTTTGGCATGATTGCCGGTTGAAGAGGCTATGGAGGAGGCATCCGCCCGGCGGCATTGTGCCATCGCCTTGCGCTCGGCACGATCCATAGCCTGTTTGGCCTGATCCGTCGCACGCAGGCTTTCCATCGCCTGATGCTCCGCGACCAACTGTGCCTGTAATGCCACGATTTGCGATTCCAACGCCTTGCGCTTGGCCTGGGCCTCAACCTGTTGCCGCTGGCGTTCGACTTTGCCGGCGGTTTCTTCGGCTTGTTCCTTGGCTTCCTGTGCCAGCCGGGCCGAACCGGTCAACACACCCGCCGGGCCAAGATAAACATCCAGCAGTTGCACACCATGCTTGCCCAGCACAAATTCGCGGATCTGGTTGGAATGGTCCATGCCGCGGCTCTTGAGGATATACATGCCGCGATTGCGCTCACCGCACAGTTCGATATCGCGCAAGAACAGCCAGGTGTCGATCAAGGATGAGATCATCACTTCGCTCTGTTCCAGGGCATGGCCGGACTGCGTGAGGCTGGTCATAAAGCAGGTGATCTGCCGGCCTTTGAGATAATCCATCAGCCGCAGCAACATCGAGTGGACATCCTGCACCAGGCCGGCGGAAACCAGATTGGTCACCGGATCGACAATGACCGTCGCGGGACCAAATTCTTCAATCAGCTTGTGCATCATCGCCAGATGCGACTCCAGCCCATACAAGGTGGGGCGGGAACTGTGGAAGTGCAGCAGGCCCTTATCGACCCACGGCTGCAAATCGACGCCGATGGAACTCGCGTTGCGGATGATCTGTGCCGGTGATTCTTCAAAGCCGAAATACAGGCAGCGCTCGCCGCGCTGGCAGGTGGCGCGGGCGAAGGTGGTGGCCAGGCTGGTCTTGCCGGTGCCGGCGGTGCCGGAGGCCAGAATGCTGCTGCCGCGATAATAACCCTTGCCGCCCAGCATGGTGTCCAGCCGGGGAATGCCGCTGGAGATGCGCGCCGTGCTGGCCGGGTGGTTTAGCCCCAGGCCGGTCACCGGCATGACGCTGAGGCCTTTTTCGTCGATGATGAAAGGATATTCATTGGTGCCGTGCGGGGAGCCGCGATATTTGACGATGCGCAGGCGGCGGGTGGAAAGCTGGTCGTGGATGCGATGATCCAGCATGATCACGCAGTCGGAGACATATTCTTCGATGCCCTGGCGGGTGAGCGTGGCATCGCCTTTTTCACCGGTGATGATCGCGGTGACGCCTTTGTCTTTGAGCCAGCGGAACAGCCGCCGCAGTTCGGCACGCAAAATGGTGTCGTTGCCCAAACCGGAAAACAGCGATTCGATGGTGTCCAGCACCACGCGCTTGGCCTTGACCGATTCGATGGCCATATTCAGGCGGACGAACAAACCTTCCAGATCGTATTCGCCGGTTTCTTCGATCTCGGCGCGCTCAACACGCACGAAATCCATCGCCAGCTTCTTCCGGCGAATCAAATCGTCCAGATCGAACCCCAGCGAGCGCACATTGGTGGCCAGTTCTTCACTGGTTTCTTCAAACGAAACGAACACGCCCGGCTCATTGAACTGCATGGCCCCGCGCACGATGAACTCCAGGGCCAGCAGGGTCTTGCCGCACCCCGCGCTGCCGCAAACCAGCGCCGGCCGGCCGCGCGGCAATCCGCCACCGGTAATCTCATCCAACCCGGCAATACCGGTGGGGCATTTGGGCAAAGGTTTGAGCATGGATTGGTTGCGATAAGTGTTGTTGTTTTTCATGTCTCATTCCTATTAGACGCCCTTCATGGAAACCGACAAGATACAGTCAAGCCCTGAGCAGATGACTGGCCGAAAACGGTATCGCAGCCATATCAAGATGTGTATAGAGTAATAATCGTTCTTGACTTGGCAAGAAAAATATATACCCCCCCCCATATTGACATATAATTGACATTGTAAACAATATATTGATATAACCGCGAAACTAAGCTGGAAAAAGTAGCAAAATGGGGCATGAAGTAGCATGGCCGACGCGGGTTGGCGGCTTGGCAGAGCGGTAACAACGTGCCGCGATGATACCGGTAGAAATTCCAATGAGGTCAATGAATCCCATGCGATTCCAAGTTGCCGCGGCGGCAGCCCTGCTGATCGCCGCTGTGTTGCCT
>Ga0316217_10002644_pt1 | contig 21289 bp, 18 predicted proteins | sample 1anoAmetaG_FD_203633 | JGI IMG/M metagenome (GOLD analysis project Ga0316217, IMG submission 203633) | Freshwater microbial communities from Trout Bog Lake, Wisconsin, USA - 1anoA | ecosystem: Environmental > Aquatic > Freshwater > Lake > Hypolimnion/Profundal zone | place: USA: Wisconsin...
TTCGCAGTTGCTGCATGGACCTGGTCTACCTGGCCAAGGCCAGCGGGATCGCCGTGCTTTTCGTGGGGCACGTCACTAAGGCCGGCACGCTGGCCGGTCCCAAGATTATTGAGCACATCGTCGATACCGTGGTTTATTTCGAGGGCGATCGGTTCCACTCGCATCGCATCGTCCGCTGCATAAAGAACCGTTTTGGCAGCACCCATGAGGTGGGGCTGTTCGAGATGACCGGGAGCGGCCTGCGCGAAGTGGCTGATCCGGGGAATCTCTTTCTGGAACAATATGGTCCGCAGGGACCGCCGAGCGGTTCGGTGATCACGGCGGCGATGCAGGGTTCGCGGGTGCTGCTGGTGGAAGTGCAGGCGTTGACGGCCTCGAGCGTGATTGGGGCGGCGCGGCGCAAGGTCAGCGGCGTCAGCGCCGATCGCGTGGCGATGATAGTGGCGGTGCTGGAAAAGCGTGCCGAGCTGCGCCTGGCCGCCGATGACGTTTTTGTGAACATCGCCGGCGGAGTGAGGGTGGTCGAACCAGGCATTGACCTGGCGATTGCCCTGGCGATAGCGTCGGCGCATCTCAAGCGGCCGGTGGGGGCGGGCACGCTGGTCGTCGGCGAACTGGGTCTGGGGGGGGAGGTTCGCAGCGTTGCCCAATTGGAGCAGCGGCTGCGCGAGGCGGGGCGGCTGGGGTTGGGCCATGCGATTGTTCCGCACATGGGCTCCAACGTGCCCAAACTGGGGGGCATGGCGCTGCATGAGGTGCGGTGGCTGGCCAATGCGATGGCCGATCTGTAGGGCGTGGCGCCTAGAAGACACGGCTTTTTTGGACTGTGGCGGCAACGGCATCGTTTTGGCTCGTTGAGCCGGTTGGCCAGCGAAGAGAAAGCGTCGGCGTTGCCGCCGCACCTGTAAGAAGGCGAAAGTCAACAATACTCCCCCGTGACCACTGCTATTCGCTTCATTGCTTTTGCAGGGCCTTCCTTCGATTAGAGGTGCAACGGAAATGCCACGATTACTACAAATGAGAAATGCAAAATGGAGAGAATGAAGGATGCGGGCGTATCTTGTCTTGCGCCTACATCGGGATTTTCTACTCCTTGCCAATCTCCCGCAAGTACGTGAATGAATAAATTCCCGTGCCATGCTGGTCGGACCATTCGATGCGCAGGGCATAGTTGCCGACCAGTTCGGCGGAAAGGGCGGCCAGGGGAGCGGAAAAATTGCCGGGCAGAACCGTGAGGCTGGTTTTTTTTCGGGGAGTGGCGGATTGGTCGCGGAGGGTCTTGCAGGTGGCGCAAGGACACATGGTGCGCAGGAAGGAGAGCGAATATTCACTTTTCTGGCCGTCACTCCAGTGAATCTCCAGGCCGCGTGCGCGGTCGAGGCGAAGCTTCAGGGGAATGGCCTGGGCATCGGTCGAGTTTGGTGTGTCCATGGAATAATAATAGGTTAGACGTTCAGCCCTGCAATCTGGCCTTGAGACGCTCCTGAACCAACCTGGCGTTGAGTCCTGTGCTGGATTTCATGATCAGGCCGACCAGGTTGCCCAGGGCGGCCTGCTTGCCGCCACGGTAGTCCTGGAGACTTTTGGGATTCTGGGCGATGAGGGTGTCGATGGCGGAGTCGATGGCTCCGGTATCGCTGACTTGAAGCAGGCCCAATTGCGTGGCCGCGGCCTCGGCGGAGATATCCTGCCGGGCCAGCATGGTGAGGATGGATTTGGCGGTCTCCTTGCCGGCGGCGATGCGGTTTTGCGCTACCAAAGCCGCAACCTGGGCCAGACGGGAGCCGGTAATGCCCAAAGCCGCCGGGGATACGGCGTGTTCGTTGGCCATTTCCCGCAGAGTTTCCATGAGGCTGGTGGCACGGCGGGTTTCGGCGCCGGCGGTCAGGGCCGATTCGAAAAGATCTCCGGTGGCGCGGTCCGATGCCAGGAAGGCCGCGTCTTGGTCGCTAAGGCCCAGGGTATTGACATAGCGTTGGCGCCGGGCGGACGGAAGTTCGCCGATCTCGGCTTGCAGGCGGGCGAGCCAGGCATCATTCACTTCGACGGGCATCAGATCAGGATCGGGGAAATAGCGATAGTCGTTGGCCTCTTCCTTGTCGCGCTGATGGAAGGTAGTGCCGGTGGCATCGTCCCAGCCATAGGTGCTCTTTTTGCCCAGGGTGCCGGTTTCTTCCCAGGCGGCAAGCTGACGCTGGATCTCGCAGGCGCTAGCGCGATGCAGGGCGTTGAAGCTGTTGAGGTTCTTGATTTCGGTGATCGCCGTCTTGTGCAGGGTGCCTTGGGCGTCGGTTATGTGTATGTTGACGTTAGGCTCGAAACGCATGTGGCCCATCTGCATCTGGGCGGCGCTGACGCCCAGATAGCGGACAAGTTCCTGGAGTTGCTGGGCAAAGATGGCGACCTGGGCGGGCGTGGCCAGATCGGGCTCGGTGACGATTTCCAGCAGAGGAGTGCCGGCCCGGTTGAGGTCGACGATGGTGTGATCTATGGGATAGCCACCGGGGGCTTCGTGGAGAAGTTTGCCGGCGTCCTCCTCGAGGTGGGCTCGGCGGATGCGAATGGTGCGTTTCTGGCCGTTCTCGTCGCTAATAACAAAGACGCCGTTGGAACAAATCGGCAGGTCGTATTGGCTGATCTGGTAGTTTTTGGGCAGGTCGGGATAGTAATAACTCTTGCGGTCCCACTTGGTATGGCGGGCAATCTGGCAACCCAGGGCCAAGCCAACTTTGATTGCGTAATCGACGGCCAGTTTGTTCATGACCGGCAGGGTGCCAGGCAGCCCAAGCACTTGGGCGTCCACCTGGGAATTGGGCGAACCGCCGAACCCATTGGCGGCGCCGGTGAACATTTTGCTCTTGGTGGCCAACTGGATGTGGATTTCCAGGCCGATGAGCACGCGATAGGACTTGTAGACGTTCACTATTGCTCCTTACCGCAGCGACAACATTCAAGGTCGCGCTGCGGCAAGGAGAATAACTTAATTAGGGATTAGTGGCGAGTGACGAGTGGCGAGTGGGTTATCTGTTGAATTGAGCCAATTTGCGGACCCTCTGGAGTGCAGCTGCCTGAGGGCTTGCAATGTTGGGCGAAGACAGATAATATTTTCCTCGTTCGTCCGGGGAGAGCCGGATAGACGGAAAATCGAATCGCGGGTGTAGCTCAGTGGTAGAGCGTCACGTTGCCAACGTGAATGTCGTGAGTTCGACCCTCATCACCCGCTCTTAAGCCCTTGTAATCCCCGTGGTTACAAGGGCTTCTTTGTATCCCCGCCTCCGTATCCCTTTTCGTATCCCTTTTTACCCTCATTTTTACCCTCGCCGCCGGCTGGCCGGCGGCGCCGACTCCGCCGGCCAGCGGCCCACGTGCGCACGCATTCCAGACTTTTAAAACGGTTTTCCGTAGACTGGGGGGCGTGTTGACGCAGCACGAACTAACCTGGTTCCCTCCACGCCGGTGCTGGAAGAAGAAGCATCGCGGCAAGGTCTACTACTGCCCGATCCCCTGCCAGAACAAGGCCGACTACAGCGCCTACAAGGAGTCGTTGGACTGGTGGCGCCAGAAGCAGCAGGAACTGGACTGTTCGGTGGAGCGGCTCAAGACGGGTATCCGCGTGGCCGCCGGTCGCGCCCTCGAAAAGATGACGTTCGAGAATGCCACGGAAGGGATGCCGCGCCCGCCGGCTTTTGAGGAGTGGAAGGAAGCCAAGGACGCTGTTGCCATTGTCCGGGCTCAAAAGGCCCATCAGGTGGACCCGGCGGAAACCGTCCGGGCTTTTGCCGACCGCTTCCTGTCGTTCAAACGGGGCCAGGCGGTCAGCAAGCAGAAATCGAACGGGCGTTTCCTGAATTTGCGGACGTACACCAATCAACTCGTGGAATTTGTCGGTGCCGCCAAGCCCGTGGGCGCCGTCAACTGGACCGTCATCCTCCACGATTATTACCAGCAGCAGCTTCGCGGGATCGAGGCCGGCACGATCACGGAGTACACGGCACGGGACCGCATGCAGGTGGCGCGGCAGTTCATTCGGCGATGCTGGGAGCTTGGGGCCATCGAGATTCCCCGGAACCTTGACTCCAAGGAGATGCAGATCAGCGCATCGGCCCAGAAGATCGTGCTTCCCGACTTTGCCGCCGTCGTGAAGATGATCGGCGATGCGCCGGAGCAATGGGACGACTTCTATCCCCTCAAGCTTTACCTGCTCCTGATGGCCAACTGCGGGATGACCCAGAAGGATGTGGCCGACCTGCTGCACACCCAGGTGGATTATGAAGCCGGGACGATTACGCGGAAACGATCCAAGAAGCAGAGGAAGACAGAGGCGAAAGTGCCCACAGTCACCTACACCTTGTGGCCGGTGACCCTCGACCTGCTCAAGCGCTACCGCAACCTGAAAAGTGACCGAGTTCTCACCACGCCGGCCGGCACGCCGCTCCGGGCCACGACCCTCTCCAAAAACGCTGACCACGGCGGGGCGAACACCGATAACATTGCCGACCAGTACAACCTGTGGACCAAGGCGGTTGGGCTCACCGATGCGCCTACCCTCAAGCGGCTTCGGAAACTCTCCAGCACGAAGTTGGGAGAGCACAAGGAATTTGGCCGGTACGCCCAGTTCTTCCTCGCCGAAACGGCCAAGACGGTTGCCGAAAAGTTCTATGTCGTCCCGGCGCAGCACCGCTTTGATGCCGCCGTGAAGTGGCTGGGCAAGCAGTACGGGTTTGTCGAAGCGCCCCGTCGAAAATGACCATGATTTTGCCCGCAAACTCTAGGTGTTCGAGGGTGATTGCCGGCACCCTCATGGTCCTCGATGTTGTGCGGGAGAATCACCCCGCGTTTGCCGTATGTACGCCGCAAGCTGTCGCCGCGTCAGTCCGGCCTAGTTGCGGGCCGCAATCAGAAACTGGGGCACGTTCTGGTAAGTCAGGGCTTGATTGCGCATCTTTAAGTATCTTGGGAAATGGCCTTGCTGGGCCGTGCACATCTAGCGATAATTCATGTGTTCGGCGTCGAATGCGGTTCGACGCTGAGCCCGCCAGTCTCTCGGTGCAGATCATGGCAAAAGTCTTGCGTATTGGTATCCTCATGCTTGTGCTGGCGCCAGCAGTCCTTGCGGGCGACCTCTTCAGCGTTCCGCCGCCGGCGCCGCCGACAGCGCCGGCGGCCGTGAGTGTGCCGGAAGCGATTGAAAAGGGGGTTAAGTTCCTGTGGAGCCAGCAAGACCCGGCCGGCAACTGGGATACTAATGTGGACTGGGTGGGCGGTAAGCATCCGCTGGCGACCACTTCCATGGCCTGCTACGCGTTACTCGAATCCGGTGTTAAGCCAGATGACCCAAAGCTCAAGAAGGCACTGGACTGGCTTGAGAAAGCTGTTACCGATCCGGCCTATCGGCCTGGAGGCAACAGTACCTACACCTTGGGTTTCCGTACGCAGGCGTGGTTGCTGGCCAACAACACAAGCGGCAATCGGTACGAAAATGCCCTTCGCCGGGACGTGGAACGTCTCGTCGCCTCCACGGCGGACGGCGGATACGACTACGTTTGCACGGGCACGCCCGCTCCTGGCCGCGACAACTCCAACGGCCAGTTTGGTTTATATGCCGCCTGGGCAGGGAAATTGGGGCATATTGATATTGAGAAGAAGTACTGGGAACAGGTGCTTGACTTCTGGATGAAGCGTCAGAATCCTGATGGCGGTTGGGGGTATTTCCCCCCGGACAATGCGAGCACGATCAGCATGGCGGAAGCTGGCGTCGCTTCCCTCTACGTCTGCTTCGATACGCTTTACGGCCCCACCTTCGTCCCAGTTGGGGTACGCCCGCCACCAATTAACGCAAGTATTGATCGTGGCATGGATTATCTGGACCGCAATTTCCCTGCGTCGCTTCAAGCTGCCAATACCGGCTACTACATGTACTATCACCTGTTCGGCATTCAACGAGCCTCGCTTGCCAGCGGGCGAAAGCGGTTCGGCGGCGTTGACTGGTATGACGCCGGCGTTCGTATCCTCTTGCCCATGCAGAAGCCCGACGGCAGTTGGGGCGCCACCGCGAACGGTGCTTGGCGGTCCCACTGGTTGCCGGGCGCAAATACGGGGACCGACCAGGTATGGACGGCTTATGCTCTGATGTTCCTGGCTCGGGGTCAGCGGGCATTTCCCGTCGTCCATTTGAAATGGGGTGAAGGGTGGGATAATCGACCGCATGCTCTTCCCAATTTCTACCTGTGGCTGGGGCACGAACTTGAGCGAAAGTTCCGGCTCGAAGTCGTCAGCTTCGCCGACCCGGTACAGGACTTCGGTGATTCGAAGATTCTTTTCATCACCGGTCATCAGGACCCCGGCTTCACCGAAGCGCAGCTTGATCGCCTGCGGACATTCGTGCAGCAAGGCGGCATCATTTTCAGCGTGACCGAGGGCAACGGGGAGGCTTTCCGCAAGGGGATTCGAAATACCTACAAGGAACTTTTCCCGTGGTCTGTCCTCATGCCGATGTCCCCCGACCACCCCATCCAATCCATCGGCGCCAAGCTGAAGGGTCAAATTCCCATAGAGATCATCAGCGACGGATCGCGGGTGCTGGCGCTGCACTGCGACTATGACCTTACCAGGGACTGGCAGGCGAATCAGCCGGACACCAGTCCGCTGTCATTCCAGCTTGCCGAGAATGTTTATCTGTACTCCGAGCGTGAGGCCAAGCGTGCGACAACGAATCCGTCGATTAGCAGGCCGTCGGTCCTGACCATCCTGGGCGAAAAGCAACTCAAGGCATGGGGCAGCGCCGACGAGCCGTTGGCCAGAGTGGTCGCCGACACGGAAAAACAAATCGATGGGCTTCAAGGGCAGCTTCAGGACGCCTTACGGGCGACGGGGCCAGCGACCGCTAAGGCGCTGGGCCAATTGGCTAAAGCTGCCGCCGGGGCGGGTAAGGTGGCGGAAGCGATGGCGCTGATTGACGCCCGCAAAGCACTGGAGCGTGGCGAAAGCGTCAACATGGCTGCCATTAAAGCCACAGGTATCGAGGATATCCAACGGCAGGAGATGGCGACGAGGGCGAAGATAAACGAAGAGTTCGCCAAGAAGTTTCAGGAGGTCAGCGATCAGTATGAGTCAGCTATGTGGGGCGCGAGACAACTTGTTGGTCAACGCCTCCAAGCATTTCTTTCCAGTGACGGCGGAAGAGCAGAAGCCCAAGAGGTCAGGAAGGTACTTGAGGCGTTGCATGCCGAAGTTGAAACGGCAAAACCGGGGAAGTGATATTGGAAGGTTTATGCGATACATATTGATGGTCACCATGATCTGGGCCTTTGCCGCGTCCGCCGTTGCAGCCGACAAGGTCGCGCCGCCGGCCGGCGCAGCGCTGACCGATGCCAGCAAGCTGGTCGCCGACGCTTACAAGGCCGATCTCCTGGGCGCCAAGACACCAGATGAGAAGTCGGCTCTGGCGCAGAAGTTGATTGATGCGAGCAAGGATGAGAAGGGGGCCGCCGGGCGCTTTGCTCTGCTCTCCAAGGCCACAGACCTTGCCGTGGATAGCGGCAACATCAAGCCTGTTACCGCTGCCATCGATGAAATCGACAACGTGTTTGAGATCGACGCGATGAAGTTGCTGACGGACAAAGTCGCCGCAGCGGCGAGCAATGCCCAATCGCCAGCGCAGCGACGGGAATTGGTGACGGGCGCCCTTAGGATTGCCGACAAAGCTATGGCCGCTGATCGCTACGAGACCGCCAAGTCGCTGGCCCGCGTCGCGCTGAGCACGGCCAGGCTAGCGAACGATGTAGGGACGTTGGATGTTGCCACCGCTAAATCACAGGGGGTGCAAGAAACCGAAGTCGCTTATGACCAGATCAAGAAAATCCTGCCCCTCCTTGCCGATAAACCTGATGATGCGGATGCCAACTTCAAAGTAGGACGGTTTCGGTGTTTCTTCAAGGGAGATTGGGAGAAGGGTTTGCCAATGTTGGCTTTGGGAAACGACGAAACGCTGAAACGACTGGCTGACAACGACATCCGTGGAGCATCCGAGGCAGACGGGCAGGTTTCTATCGGAGATGCTTGGTGGGATGTTGCCCAACGAACCACGGGGCGCCCAGGCGAGCAGATGAAATTGAGGGCTGCCTCCTGGTATTCCCAAGCCGTGCTGAATCTCGGCGGCCTAGCCAAGACTAGGGTAGAAGCTAGACTGTCGGAAATACGGCGGGGTCACGACAAGATAAGCGATTTCACCATTGAGGCGTTTGTGGATGACGAGGCGGAATTACACATCACCCCGAATGGCGTCTACTGGAAAGAACTGGGTGGTTTTGACAAAGTCGGCAAGGCCGGTGGACAGGACTATCCCACGTATGTCAACGGGACGGCATGGCACCCAGTGTGGGGAAAGCCGAAGGAGCATGGCTTGGATCAAACCGAGGTGTTGGCACTTCCCATTGGAAGACTGAATTTCGATTTCCAAGTCGTAGCTGTGGGCAAAGAGAGAGGTGCGAAAGGCATCGAGCGGCGTAGTCCCGTCACCATGCGCAACGACAAGGACGAGCAAGTGCTGTCGATTCCAGAAAAAGAGTCCGGTGCTCGATGGTATGCGATCCGTCTGTTTCGCAAGGATTGAGTCCGGTCCAGTCGGAGGCGCTGGACTATTTGGCAAGGTAAAGGAACGTCTCATGCGCCGTGCGCTGATTCTTATGGCCGTCTGGATCGTCGCGATACGCACGCTTGCCGACGCGGGGGCCGGGAGCCGAGTTTCGCCGCCGGCAGGCGCAGCCCTGACCGATGCCACCAAACTGGTCGCCGACGCCTACAAGGCCGACATAAGCGCCGCCAAAACGCCCGAGCAGAAGTTGGCTCTTGCCCAGAAGTTGATCGATGCGAGCAAGGATGAAAAGGGCGCCGCCGGCCGCTTCGCCCTGCTGTCCAAGGCCAGGGACCTTGCCGTGGATAGCGGCACTTTCAAGCTTGCCGATGCCGCCATTGCTGAACTGGACAACGTATTTGATATCGACGCCTTGAAAATGCTGGCTGAAGCAGTTACCTCAACAGCCAAGAGCGCTCAGTCACCGGCGCAACGGCAGGAATTGGTGTCTGGCGCTGGCCTCGCTGCCGACAAAGCCATGGCTGCCGACCGTTATGACATTGCCAGATCGATGGCGGCGGCTGCGCTGGGCACAGCCCGACTCATGAATGATGCGGGTGCGAAAAAGGCTGCTGAGATGAAGTCCCAACAGGTGCAAGAGGCTGAAGGTGCGTATGTACAGGTTAAGAAGTCTCTTGTTGTCCTTGCAGACAAGCCAGATGATTCCGAGGCCAACCTGAAGGTGGGCACGTTCCGGTGCTTCATCAAGGGGGATTGGGAGCATGGCTTGCCCATGCTGGCGCTGGGCAGCGACGCTACACTTAAGGCGTTGGCAGCTAACGAGGCTGCCGGCGTGGCGGGAGCCGATGAAGAGGCTGCGCTCGGCGATGGTTGGTGGAACGCCGCCTCGAAACTGACAGGTATCGCAAAGGATACTGTTCAACAGCACGCTGCCAAACTCTATCAGGAAGCCTTGCCCAAATTGAGTGGCTTGGCTAAGACACGGGTGGAGAGCAGGATCAAAGAGGCGGGAGAGTATGGTGGCGGGTATATGAAGATGAAGGTGGCGATGTTTTGCTGGCCGACGCCACAGATTGCTAATGAGGATAAATGGGTCCGAGATATTATGCAGGCGCAGCACGTTCCGTTGGAGTTGAATCCCAAGGCGATCACAGAAGACACGACTGTGCTCATAATCGGGACGAATTCGTATCGAGATCACCGTGACTTGATATCGGGCATCAATGTCAAAGAGTTCATCGAGCGCGGAGGCACCGTCATTAAGTTTGGCGAGTGGGGCGGGGAGTATGCGTTCATGAAATGCGGTGTTTCTGGGCGGCGGGGCGGCGGCAGCGATGTTCGCATCACCTCGGCAGGGAAAGAGGTACTTGGTGGGTACGACGGCCTTTCATCTTACCAGTCCATATTGGAACCGGAACGAGGGCTGCAGTTTGAGGCCCTGTTGGTCAATGACAAGAAGGAAGTTGTTGGCCTCAAAGCGCAGGTGGGGAAAGGCTTTCTGTTTTGCTTTGGCATAGAGCCGGGGGCCACGGCGGACAAGCCCTTCATGACCAGCGTCATGACTCATTTGCTTGAGCAACGCCCACCGCAGCGGTAGTTTCGGTAGGTGGCGTGAAGGCGACAGGCCCGACTGGGCGTCAAGCGAACCGCCTTGGAGCCTCGTGTTCTGCCCATGGTCGGCGCCTTGGCGTGGGAGGTCCGAGAGAGCTAAGTACATTTGTCAGAGCTGGAGAAAACTGACCTGGTTTGAGGAAGTGGCACCTATTGTGGGCGTCATCCTATTCTGCGGCATCATCTAACTTGAGGAGAATCGCATGCCCAACGTTGCTCAATTCGAGGTCCTTCATGGCATTGTCTTGACGAAACTCGTCCGGAATCCACAGCCTGTGGCTCTGCGGATGATTGAGACAAGGCCAAGAGAGGCGTGGTCTATTTACAGGATTAACGATGTAGTGTCATTGTGCATCAAGCACAGCGCGAAGCCCTACTTGAATAAGCGATCCAAGAAAAGCTGGCAGTTTCTGTTTTCACCGCGTGATCTGGAGCAGTTGCACAAAGACGCGAAGATGTACACCGCCCTGGTTTGTGGCGCCGGCGAAGTGACGGCCAATCACATGCAGATATGCCTCCTCAATCCGGACGATATGGCTCAGTTGCTCGATACATCGGCTTCGAGAGCACAGAAGGCGCAGGCAATACGCGTAACGTATCTCCCCGGAAAGCAACTGCGCGTGTCCAGCGCCCGTGTGTCGAAAGATCGTCTGATTGACCGTAGCCGGCTCGATAAATGGGAAATTCCCGGTAGCTGAGGCGAGCGGTGGCGCCGCCGCTGCCGTTGGGCTCTACCTGCTCGTGCGCAGAGGATCACGTTGACTTTTTGCGGTGCAAGCGTCCTGCTAAATAAGGGTCGTTGGCTTGCAGGGGAGGGAAAAGCCATAGCGCGAGAGCAGCCGCGACAGGCACTGCGTCATGTTATCGGTGGCCGGGGCATATCGGATTTCATGGACAAGGCGAGCAAGCCGGACGGGAACGTGAGCAGATTTCTGGTCCGGCGATCTCGTGGTACGGCCCGAGACGGAGCCTGTACGCAATATCGCGCGGTATTCGTGGTCGCCGGCGTGCCGCCCTTGTTTCCAGAACGCCGGGGCGACGTTGCTCGGACCTTGTTTCATAAGCTTGTGCGTATGCACTTTGATGAAGTCGATATAATCGACGAGGCCCGTCGTGAACGCATCATGCGGAGGGTCGTCACAGTCTACCAGCGCCGCTTGGCACCGCTCGGCCCAAGCAAGTTCCTCTGGCGAGTAGACGGCGGGAGACACAAAGGCTGGATGCCCCAGTTCCTCCCGGAGGGCGCCCACTGTTGTTTGGATGCGTACCCCGCAATCGCCGGCGTAATCGTGCCACATGGCGTGCGTCTCATGGGCGTCGAGGTTCCAGCAGCAAACAAACAATTCGGCCTTGCATCGATCATACCAGTCCCGTAGTGCGGGGGCGGTCATCCCCCAAATCTCGGTTGGCATGTATCCCTCGGCAGGGTCTGCCCGGAAGCCATCAATGCGACGGAAATAGAGCGATGAGAGGCGCACCATGGCCCTGAACTTCCAGAAGTGCATGTACTTGACGATTACCTGGTCATCGGTCGTATCCTGAACGGCGGTGACCGGGTAGAGCTTTCGTAAAGTTGTTGGAGATGGTGAGGTCATTTCAGACTTTTCCTTGCTTCAGCCGGGCGCAACAACATCACCATGCCGTTGGTGGGCACACTGGTCAGTCCCACCAGATGATACTTGGCACAGGTCGGAGCGTTGCGGAGTCCGGGGTGACTGTGGTGATTGTGCCGTAGCGGCTTGTGGATTACGATCCGAAGTCCGAAGGAGCAATGGCATGGACCTCATGGACACCATCAAGAGCGTAATTGCCACCGTGGCCAAACTTCGTGAGATCACGAAAAAAATGGAGCAGGTCGAGCTGAAGTCCACAATTGCTGACTTGAGCAATCAACTTGTTGATGCCCAGTCCCAGGTGGTGGCACTCAAGGCGGAATTGCTGGCCCAAAAGGCAGCGAATGCAGCCCTCGCAACCGCGAAGAATACGCAAAGGCCCACACATAAATGGGGGTGCTACGAATTCCCAAACGAGAGCGGCCTCTACTGCCCCGCCTGCTACGATACGCAGGGAAAGAAACACATAACGACCCGCAAGTCCGCACACGAACGGGTCTGTTCGGTTTGCCGCACAACCTTATATGCATGAGGCCAGTGGCTCTGGCATCATGCCGCCCGCCGTGCCTGCCGCCGGCAATGGCAGGTCACGCTTTGGTGGCGGGGGTAGGCATAAGTGCAGTTGCCGTGCCCCAGCGGCAAAAACAGCCCATTATCCGGATGTGTATGCGCCTCAGTTGATGACTCCGAACTGGTGCGCAGACACAATTGCATGAAATCCGTTTCTTCCGGCGCCCAGACGGCCCACGAGGGCAGGTGGAAGGCGAAATCTACCTCCTTGGTCTCCATGTTCACCACCAACGAGGCCGTCAGAGCCGCCAGAACCTGCTGGATCACATTCGGCGGCAGCGACCGGATCGAGTCGGCCAGATGCTCCAAGCGCCGCTTGACCGCGGCAACGGTGGCCTGGGGATCGACAGGCGCCGCCGTCTGCATCTTTTCGATCATTTCGATCTCGGCGTCCAAGGTGTCTCGTTCGGCCTCAAGTCGGGAGATTTCCGGTGCCAATTCGATTTTCGTCTTGGGCGTCAGCATCCGCACATACAGCAGCAGTTGCTCACGGACTTTGGCGCGCTGCTGGCACTTGGCCTGCAATTGCGCATCCTGCTGGCTGCCGGCCGTGATCTGGTGCCGTACATGCGCCAGCAGGCGGGGCTCCAGTTCCGGCCAGTCGAGCAAGATTTCCTGCAAAACCGCCAGGACGGCCCGCTCCAATGGCTCGGCGTTGAGCACCCGGTTGTAGACGCTTCCGCCACGGCATTCTCGCACTGCCCGCTTGTGACGGTAGAGGCGCACCGGATGGTCTGCCCTCCCGCTACTGGTCCCCACCAATGCCTCGCCGTCTTGTTTGGCGGTCAACAGACCACTGAGCAGGTACGGGCTCTTCGGCCGGCTGGGCTTGTTCTTCCGTTCCCATGTGGGGTCCAGCCGGCGATCCCAACTCCGGGCTTGTTGCGCAATGGCGATCTGCCTGAGCTTGTCGTCATCAAGGTAGTTGATCAGATACGGTTCAGTTGTCTGGAACCACTCCTCCTTGGGCCGCAGTTCCGGCCGCACCCGTACGGCGGTAGTCGCCGTGCGGTCGTCCAGTTCCAATTCCATTGGGCGCCCGCTTTGCCGGGCGTGATAGATGCCCGATTTGTGGCGGTTGGCAAAGGCGATGCCGGTGTAATCCTCGTTTTCGTAAATGGATTCTACCTGCCGGGGAGACCATGTGCCGCCTCGCGGCGCCGGGATGCCCTTTTCATTCAAAAGGGCGGCGATTCGCCGGCCGGCGTATCCCTCGATGTAATGGAGGCGGAAGATGAGGATGACGATCCGGTGTTCCTCCTCTTCGCCGGGCACGAGGAAGACCAATTCCGACTTCTGCTTCCGGTAATGCCCCTTGGCGTTTCCACCCATGTCTCCGTACGTGTCGATGAGCCCCAAATCAGGCCAACTCAGCTTTTGCTGCCGGCCATCCCGCATATCTTTGATGACGAACAGCGGGGTCTTCTCATCCCGGCAATAGAGGCGGTAGGTGCCGTAGGGCGTGTGGCTGTGGGGGGAGACATGGCGGAGTTCCAGCGCAAACTGGCTGCCTTGGGCGCTCCGTTGGCTGATGGACATCGCCTGGGCCTTGGCGGCGTCGGCCGTAAGGGCACGAAGTGTTCCAACGAATGGCCCACTGCTTGGCAACCCATCGCCGGGATGCAGAACACGGATTCCCCGTTTACGCAGTTCATGGACAAACCATGAGAAGTGATCGGTGCCCCCACGGGTGATGCGGTCGATCCGTTGGGCAAGCACGTACTGAAAGTCATGTTTCTCATCCGCCCGTTTCAGGATGTCTTGAAGGTCACTGCGATTGCCGGGCAGCGATCCCGACAGATTGTTCATCACGTAATCGTGGACCCAGACCATCCGGTGCTCATCTGCCCACTGCTTGTTGTATTTCAGTTGGGCCGCATCGGAGTCCTGCTCCTCGGCCGAGTCGCTGACCCGTGACAGCGTGACATAGCCGGCACCGGCGTACTGATCCTTTTCATCTTTTGTCTTGTTGCGGTAACTCATGGCAAACCCTCCGTTGTTGGACCTCCGCCCTTGCGCATTCTGCCAGCAGCAGGTCCAGTGCATGCACAAGGCCGGCTTCGGCCTCGGCGGTCGCTCTTTGCGGCTGGTAGCGAACCGGCTGCGGCCTTCGACGCTTCAATATTCGGGAGGGTGGCATGAAACTCCTTCAAGAAAACCGGATTCTTGTCGCCAAGGCTGTTTTCCACGACCAGGCTACGGCGGGGTCTACTTACCTCGTTTTCGACGCGGCGGTCGCCGTTGTGGCGGTCTGTCGGTGATCGCACCAATGAAACGCATAAAAGTCTCATGATCTTGGCAGTTTCGCAGCGTCAGGGTCATTCGCCATGCCTCTGTAGCACTGATAGGGGCCTGGGGCATCTGGGGTCGCCGCGATGGCCGCACCGGGGGGTGTGCCTGCGGACTTTGGGTGGGCTGGGGCTGCCCAAGTCCAAGACGCTGGTATGCCTTCGTGACCGACTTGACATCAAGATAAGGTCCTCCTCCTTCGGCAGCAGGCGGGAAAGCAGGCCAGTCGTCGGGGAGGTTTTCCGCCACTTTCTGTCCCATGGGGTCAGCGAACTCTGCCAGGACACGTATGAGCGCGCCGGCGAGCCGTTGCGCATCGGGGAGTTTGATGATGAGCGGCTTATCCGCCTCGCCGGCAAACCTGACGGTGACCACAGCAATCGGTTCGCCTTTCTCCGGGTCGTCTGCGTTGGCGGCAATGCACTTGAGTACCTTTACGTCCTGAGCCATGTATGGCCGCCGCGGAGGATCATCTGGCGCCTTGTTGGATTTGTTGTTCATCATGAGTCCTTTCTTTGTGGGTTTGCTTGGCGGGACCGCCTTGTGGCCCTGGCCTGCGCTACGGTCTTTCCCGTCTGTCCGGATGGGTTCGTAGGGACCTATGCGGCCTCGTCCTTGCCCAGTGGTAGGTTCGGTGGTCGCCGCCTCCCGCGCCGCCACGGCGGCGGTGCCAAATTTGCGGAGGAGCGTTTCTGCTTGAGTTCGATTGAAGAGTTTGCGGACGAGGGGTTCGAGGTCGCACACGGCATCGCCGAGATCAGAATCCGCCTCCCGCATCTCGGTACCGCAGATTCGATACAGGTTGATGGTGAGTAGGCCGGCCTGTTTAGGGCTCAGCCCCAGGTCGTTTCGGAGGATGCGTGCCGCCACCTGGCCCGAATACCCATCGACCTGAATGTCGGCGACGACGCCCGTTCTGCCCCAGCCGAATTCCAGGAGCGTGGAGCGCCACGCCGAGTTGCCGTCGTCTGGGCTCACGGCCCCTTGTTCTTCAAGCTTCACGCGAGTCAGGAGGCTCATTGGTGCTCCTTGTATGGGGATAAGCTATTTCACGAAAAACTTTTCCATGGCCGGCTCGATGTGGACGCCAGCCTCTGGAATCTCGCCCGTCTGCGCCAGCAGATCATTCAGGGCGCTCTTGGCCACCTGTTCGACGACAACAACCATTTCAGGGTGGTGGGTCTTTGCCCAGGCAACTACCGACTTTTCGTCGTCCACGATCAATTTCACCGGTGCCGTTCGGAAACCGACCGTGCCGGCCGGCAGGGCAACACTCTTCCGTCGCCCGCCGTGGCCCTCAATTTCCGCCGACGCCCATGCACGCAATTGGGAGCCAAACATGTACATCAGCCTGGCCTCGTCGGCTTCGGCACGCTTCAGTTCCTGCGCGGCCCACTCCTGCACATGCTCACGGTATTGGCGGCTCTCGACGATTCTGCGGACAAGCCAGTTGGCTTGCCTTGCATCGTTGACGGCGAAACTCTCTGGCTCGGGAAGAGACAGGTCTCGGGTTGCGGCATCCAGCACCCCGGCGACCTCAGCCGGATCGGCCGGGGCGACTTGGTCGTTTGTTTTGGCAGGCGTCATATAGGCTCCTTGCATGTATACGAAAGTATAATATACTATCGTCTACAAAAGTCAAGTGCATTTTCTTCGGCCCGTTGTATACTGTCGTCTAAGTGGCGACTTTTGCCGATAAAGGGCTTATGAAGATTGGCACAGAGATCAGGAAGGCCCGGCTGGAAGCGGGCCTCTCGCAGGAAGTGTTGGCAGAGAAGGCCGGCGTGCACCGCACGTATATTTCGATGCTTGAACGTGATGTGAAAAACCCCTCCCTCGATATAGTCTTCCGGCTCTGCGCGGCGTTGGGCATCAGCCCGGCGGAGTTTGTCGGGCGGGTGGATCGAGCCAGCAGCAAGAAGTAGAGGCAGTTGGGGCGCCCCTGGCCACATCCCGGCCCTATAAGGCGCCATCCCGAGACTCATTTCCAGCCATCGTCATGCCCTTGTGGTCGTGTCTGTCACTCGTTGTTTCCGAAAGCCGCAAGTTTTTCGGGGGACTTAGAACCTTGGACATGCAAGTGATTTCCGGGTAAGAATGATCGGGTGTTTCTCGTCGCCCTTCTGAAGATGGGGTCCACTTGGATTCGGTCAAGAAACTGGACCCGGCGGTCCCGGATATCGGACCCGTTGAGAGGAGTTCATATGCCAAGTGTAAATACTTTGTTGCGGGAAGCATGGGATAGCGCGCCCGCCGCCTTCACCGAAAAGCCGGCAGCCCTGCGGTTTCTGGCAGAGGAAGCTGATGTTGACAAGAAAGTGAGATTAGCCCTAGACCTACTGGGTGAATTGACGCAGGGGGTAGGGTGCCCCGAAGCATGGAAAAAGCTGGTGTCCGAGCGTCTCCGTGCGGCCGAGCAGGCGATGAAGTTTCTGTTGCCTCGACATCGCGATCACGTTATCCATTCCGCGCACATCTATCTCCTTGGCGTTGCCCTCTATTTGAAGATGATTCGGCCCGATCCGGCATTGGCAGCCGTCATCGCAGACACCCACTACCGGGACGTTCAGGCGTTTTTTGGTCCAGGGGATATGCCGTATGCTTGTTATACGCGGATCATCGATCCGGCAAAGAGTCTCGATGAGAACCGCAAAAAGTTCGGGGACAAGTACGAACTAGATTATGCGAAGCTGTTAAGTATCGGAACTCCTTGCGTCTTGTGCCAACCAGCTCTTGCGGTGATTCAAATGACAGGTCTTGCGAGCCAAGCCTTCGAGCAGGCAATGAACTGCTGCGGGCCTGCAAAGCCGATGAAGGACGCGCTCGATTCTATTGCCAACATCTTTGGGTCCTTGACAGGTATGACGGATACGGTGGCCAGCAGATTACCAGGCTGCATAGATGATCTTGACGCTATCTTCCGCCGCCGCTGGGCGCTGGTGGCCTCATTGCATGACGCTGCGTACCCACTTGAACTGGCGGGAAAACAGATAGACGAGTATATCAAGGGAACGGTGGGGGCCTTAGGGTGCTCCTTTACGCCCTGTCCCAAGTCCTTTGGGTTACACATTAACCAACTCTGCGACTTCCTCACGATGCCATTGCTCCAGACGCTATGTGCAACCCGCTTCAACAATGCCATGTTCAGCAATAATGCCATGGCGTTGATTGCGGCCAACATCAGCCACAAGCTGCACGTCGAGTACGCGCCCGATGTCCTAGCCAAGATCATGCTGTCCTGGATCGAAGAAGATCTGTCGAGTGGCAGGGTTGAGCACGGTGCCTTCTCCGCACTTCTGATGCTTCGTATGGTGAACGCTGAGCTAAGGACAAAACTAGACGGTCGTGAGCCCAAAACCGACCTCGTCCATGATGACAATACCCGCCGAGTGGCAGGCGAGCAGACGGCGTCGGCGGTGGAGTTCTTCTACCTTGAGTGCGTTGACGCCGCCGCGGCAGTCTATTTGCACAATGCCAAACGCACCGTTGTTCCCTTTAGGGACCGCGTTTTGGAGTACCGAGACCACCCGTTTGCATGGCTTCTGTTCCTCTGTGACCAACTTCAGGAGTGGCTGCGCCCAAGCGGTGCCGAGGGTGATCCGATGGAACTATTTCGGGCTGCCAAGGAATACCGGATCGACTTCGTGCCTGGCCCAGAACTTCACTTTGGGTTCCCTCAGAACACTGAGCCAGTGCGGGAGTGTCTCAAGCAGCATCTCCGGCTCTTCGGCGCCGATTTTGCCAAGTCTGTGCAATAACAACCAACCGGACGGCCAACTGTGGTGGGAAGAACTCTCCGCCTCTCGGGGTGGCAGACAGCGGTGGCGCACACCGGGCCTGCACCTCGATGCCCGAACAGGGGGGTAATCGCAACCCAGTTCTTGACCACACTGAGCCCGGTGACTAAGAATAGTTAATCACCAGACGGTATGAGCGACGTAGCCTGTTCAATCCGTATCCCTTCCCGTATCCCTTTTTACCCGGATTTCCACCCGGTCGGGGATACAAAGCCTCGTTTTTACGCGAATTTCGGGGGTGGGTTACGTTGCCAACGTGAATGTCGTGAGTTCGACCCTCATCACCCGCTCTTAAGCCCTTGTAATCCCAGTGGTTGCAAGGGCTCTTTTGTATCCCCGCGTCTGTATCCCTTTTCGTATCCCTTATTACCCTCACCGCCGTCCGGCCGGCGGCACCGACTCTGTTGACCAGCGTCGGACGCGCGCACGCATTCCAGACTTTTAAAACCGTTTCCGTAGACTGGGGGGCGTGTTGACGCAGCACGAACTAACCTGGTTCCCTCCGCGCCGGTTCTAGAAGAAGAAGCATCGCGGCAAGGTCTACTATTGCCCGATCCCCTGCCAGAACAAGGCCGACTACAGCGCCTACAAGGAGTCGTTGGACTGGTGGCGCAAGGCGCAGAAGCCAACACGTCGGAGAAAAATTTCCATCCGGGGCCAATCCCACTTGAAGACGCATCGTGTCACCCACGACTCCAGATGCCGCTTTCATTGACGAAAAGATGGCCTCCATGCGCGACGGTTAAACCATTCCCATCGGTACTGGATGGTGTAATCGTCGGTGTCTGGGGTCATTGCCGCGATTATCGTGGGCCGGTTGTGTTCTGTTAAACGACGCCGGCCCCATTGGATGCCCAGGCCACCCAGAGAGTAGAAAGTAGTCGCACTTGTCGCGGCGCGTCACCCTGAAAGCGTTTTCGGAACCGTCAAGGTTTCGAATCCTGGCGTGGAGAACCCGACTTGGTCAAGGTGCCGCCAAATCCCCATGCTTTCTGCAGAGCGTCGGCCATGACCCGGTAACCGTCGGCGTTGAGGTGGATGCCGTCGATGGTCAGTTCCTTGCGATCCTTAGTGTCAGTGCCGGCGGCGGACTCGAGCGCCGCGAAGGAGTCCACGAAGGGCAACCCCTCCTCCTCGGCCAGCTTTCTGGCCAAAGCCACCACCTCCGGCAGGCCCTTGACGAACTGCTCGGCCGGCCACGGGGACTTCTGCGGCCATTTCGCCGGCGAGGGCGGCGGGGCCGAGACGATGGTCACCGCCACCTTGGCATCGCTAAGCTGCTTGATGATGTCCTTCATGGCCGGGATGTAGTCCTTCTCGTTCTTAAAGGTCACCTCGCAAGTGCCATAGCCGACCACGCAGACCGTGGGCTTGATCTTCTCGATGAGGTCCTTGAGCCGCCGGGCACCGGCCGCCGCCTGCTCGCCATTCTGGCCGGACAGGTTAAAGGTGACCCGCCCCTCGCCCTCGGCCAGCTCGGGGTACTGTTTCTTGAAGTCTGCAATCAGGAAGTTGATCTCCGGCTGGGCACCGGCAGTGATGGAGTTGCCGAGGAAGAGCACCACGTCCTTGGGCTGCAGGAAGTAGGGACGGGATAGCGTTTTCCCATTGCTGTTCCTGTGCTGGTCTGTGGCCGCAGGCGGTTCGCCGCACAGCCCCACAGCGGCGAGCAACAACGAAGAGGCGACCGTGGCCCACATGCTCGTAGTCCAAATAATTCCGCATTTCACGTCAAGTCTCCCGAGGTAATTGTTTATTTTAAGCAAACAGAACCAGATCGCGCATTGACAGTACCGCGCGTGCGTGGGGGAAGCAATTGGTTTTGGAGAGGCCTCAAAGGGACCACATTGCCTCACAATTCATGACACCGAAAGGACGGGCGGAGACGAGGCTGGATATGGGTATTGCGTCAAAATCATGACGCCGAAGGAAATGGGAGCGTGAAGAAGAGCAACGAAGCAACCCGAGAGTATGTTCTGCGCGAAGAAAAGAGGGCATAAGCCATTGTGTCCTTCCTTCCAGAGAATAAATGACTTGTGCCTGGTTCAAAATCAATAGTTTATGACCCACTTTCTGGTCCACCTGCTGTGCAACAAGGTCGATTGTCCTCGCGACGGTGGGCGCTGACCAGGCACAGCCGATACCCGTCGGGATCGCGCAGGTCGACCGCCCGCCCATAAAACTCGTCGCCGGGTTGGCTTTCGAAGGCCACGCCGCGTGCCTGCAGCCGGGCATAGGCTGCGTCTACATCGTCGATGTTGAGGACGAACACGGGCGCTGAGGCCCCGGCAACCTTGGTCACGTTCTCGCGAGCACGATAGCGGCTCTGCCGTTGAGCCTGACCTCGGCGAGTTTCTGTTCTGGCATCGTCCAATCGACCTCCAAACCGAGCCTGTCGCGGTAGAACGAGAGGCTACCGACGAGGTCATGCACGTAATAGACAGGATGAGCAGTGTGAATTTTCCCATGCAACATGCCTTGCCTCCGATCGTTGTCTGTAAGTGATTCCCGCTTTTGCTGATCTACTGGTCCACTGCTCTCCGGCTCTATTTTTCGGCCCATCCGGGCCGAAAAATCGGGGCGACAAGATTCGAACTTGCGACCTCCTGGTCCCAAACCAGGCGCTCTACCAAGCTGAGCTACGCCCCGGGGCGAATCGCCGCATCAACGCGGCGGGGTAGTAGTCTAACGGATCAGGCGGAATCGGCAAGCAGTCCCGCAAGTAGTTCCGCGCAAAGCAGTCAGCGTTCCACGACAAGCCAGCCTTGCCTTTCAGGCGTGGGGAATGGATACTCCTGCAACTTTTGCCGTGATGT
>Ga0316217_10002646_pt1 | contig 21286 bp, 22 predicted proteins | sample 1anoAmetaG_FD_203633 | JGI IMG/M metagenome (GOLD analysis project Ga0316217, IMG submission 203633) | Freshwater microbial communities from Trout Bog Lake, Wisconsin, USA - 1anoA | ecosystem: Environmental > Aquatic > Freshwater > Lake > Hypolimnion/Profundal zone | place: USA: Wisconsin...
CAACCCCAACCCCAACCCCATGCTTTGATTGCGAAATAGTAAAACGTCAACAAGCAATCAACTTTATTTTTAATTTATTGGAAATATCAATAAATTTAATATATTAAAATTATTGAGATGAAACCGGCGGTTTTCAATTAAAACTTCCAGATAAGGCAGCCTTTCCCCCTTCCTCATCCCCACGAACAATAGCTCAGTAAATTCTTTGCGTTTCATAAATATCTGGAAGCATATACTACTGCATTTCACTTCAATTACGAGATCAAGCTTATCAAAAAACGGCAGTACTAGCTTTTGTCCCGAATCAAGAACATAGAAGTAGTCTTTTAGTTATTTAGACTCATTTAGACAAGCACGAGCCTCAACCTCGAGAAAGTTCTTCCAGCTAAAAGCCAAAGCGAAAAAGAAGGCTTGCGCAACAGATTGAGAGGAACTTCGTGTGTAATGAATAGAAATGCCAAAAAAACTACGGTACTTTAGGAAGTTTGCAGCAGCATATCCGTCTGAAGCACCCTTAGAAGTTCAAAGAGTAGATACAAAGCGAATCTTACTACCCTTTCATGGTAGACCGATAGGTGAAGAAGTAGGAGTAGCCCTCGGGATAGAAGCAGCAGTGAATATAAACTCTTTTGATGCTTTGTAAAATATCTTAGTTTGAAGCGATTAATTAAAAAGATATAAAAAGGGCCAAAGTTGCGAAATTCAAGGGATCAGCCATCTTAGCTATTTAAACTTGTATTTATAACTGAAAATCGATTATGAAACAAAGGTTGGACTTGGAAACTCTGCTTAGAAAGTATTAAAATAACAATCTGCTCACCGACCCATACAAAGACGCTAATTACAAATCTACGCGCTTTGATATCAAGGCAAAGCTGCACAAAGTTAAAACTGAATCGAACCTTTTTCCTGCTAATGACTATTACTATAGTACCAAGTTAGCGAGATCTCCGCAGAGGCAGGACCACTTCACCACTCGGCAGACTGACAAAATGGTAAATTTGAACTTCCAAATGTCCAAATCCGAGTGCGAAAATTTGCTATTAGGCTTGAGGGAAGAACTAAAACATGAAGAAAGATCGATTTAAGTGTACATAGCTTCATGTGTTTAGTAGCTAATCGATAGATTTTAGCGGACTCATCAGGAGTTGAGGATTTAGCTGCTTAACCTTTTGGAACATTCTCTGGACATCAATAGGAAAATGATACTCGAACATATGAATAACATGAAAAACCAATCTTCCAAAGAATACGCAGCTGTCTACAAAAAAATAGCCAATGTTGACAATGATCTGTCCAAACTTTTGGCAGGGCTCAATGGCTCAGAATACAAAAGGACCATAGCTGAAGTGGTCACCAAAGACTACCTGTAGCTGCTGAAGTCTATCAAAAGTGACATTTCCTCTTGTAGCTCGAAATATAAGTAAAACATAAAGACACCAGCTGCAGATAGGGCGAATATCAAGCACATTCAAGATTGCTGCCAAAACATTTATCAATGGCAGCAGCCCCGTGCGTATACTGAATAGAAACATGTATAGGAGCTGGATTTAGGAAGGATGTCGAGAAGAAGTAGCAAGCGCAAGATATTCTAGAGTAGAAACAACAAGATGGCGCTGACTGAGCGTGAGGAGGAGAATCGGGAGGACAGGAGGCAAATGCGTAAGACCTTTTTTAATTTTGGATAATAATACTGATCTCTATATTCTATTGCATGTTCTAAAACTAAAATAGCGAAAGCCAAAAAATAAGTGAGAAGGAAATAGCTGTTAGAAAATATTTATCTTTTACGGAGGGCAATCTGCAACCAAAAAGTGAAGTAAATCTCAATTTGCCGGTCGAGAAAGATGAATGCATTTAATATGAGGATACATTCTTGCCTCATATAATCCTGGAAAAGTGGATAAATTTTGTAGAATTCCACTAGATTGATAGCTGCGATATTTGGTAAGGCAAACTTTCTATACCTCTCTTACTCTTTGTTGACATTTTCTAGAAAAAATTAGGTTACAGGTTTTCTATTTCTTAAATCAAATGTCTGGCTCGTATTTCTGAGGATTAGTGCTTGAGAAAGGAGCATTTCTTCAAGTTGAACCTTTGGACAAAAAAGCAAAGCCCTAAAAATCTATTAACAAGTCTGACATCTTCAACTATTCATAAGACTTTCTATGCCACAAAGAAAAAGGGTGTGGAAACTCCCAAACCTCCAACAAACTATAGGATTTCTTCTAGGTAGTCACAAACTGAGAAATAAAGTATGACATCTCACTTTTCAAGGGCGAAAACCGATAAATCAAGAAAACTAACAACTTTCGACCAAATCACCAAAACTTTTCTAAAGCTGGATCCCACTCAGTAGCCTATTGAAGACCACAAGCTGGAAGCATTGCGCTCTGTGATGTAAATGAATGCATTGTAAAAAAAGTGGGAGTTTATAGTAATGGCAGGAGAAATGAACAAATGGCTTGAGTAGTTATTCAAAGACTAAAATTAGAATGATAAAGAGAATACTTACCCATCCTACAAAATCATCAACCATGAAGACTCTTTTACTATAATTAGGGTATAAAATAACCAGGAAGAAGTAATTCCTGAGGTAGTCTTTTTGAAAAAGTACAATGCGATGAAGAAAAGAAGGTAAAAGCAGCAGACCAAAGTAGATGTGAAATAGATAATTTTGGCAAATTTGGGTGTGATTACTGAGACGAGCAATAAACTGCCAAACCGTATCAACCAAAGAGATAGAGAGCTTAATGAGGCTCTATTGCAAATCATGAGAATGCGAAATACCCTCTAGCACCAGTATAAAATCTTTACAGAAGCAGCTATCAACACTTGATTTTAACTTATTTTCATATTTCCAATCACACATTAGTTCATATTTATTTGAGTATTCAAAAACTAAAACAAAGTAGCAAAAAGAATCTACCTTTGGCCTAACAATCAAACGATTTATATCATCTATGTCTCCCTTTGTCATCTTCCATCTTATGCTACTTTACAAAGCTACGCAGCTACCCAATTTTTGCCCCTTTCTGTTTATGAAAGTTGAAGCCATATCGCTTTCCATTCCTAATTTGCAGCAAATAATCATCCAGAGTCTTTTTAACTATGCCTATTTCGGTGGCCGAAGTCTATAGATCCATATGCACTACTTCACCTGTTTCGTCTACAAACCCTGCATAGAGCTTACGCCAAAGGGCGACCTTTTCGACGACTTCTTGAATTGTTTTCTATTTCTGCTTTGTTTGCTTGCCCTAGTGATTCTCGTTTTCAGCGTATTTTAGTCTTTGCTCCTACTTCAGTAGTTCTACTTTGGTCGGGATTTTTTTGCGGAAACGCAGCTTCAAGGAAAACTAGTTATTGTTTGAAACAGTGAAGGCTGATTCGTGGATTCTTTTTTTGTACTTTTACACTTGAAAAAGCTATTGCTCTTTGATTTCGGCGGGCAGAATAAAACCAAAAACGTAGATTTTCTTGGCTTAGTGATAGTAGCTAACTGAAGAGTTTGAGTAATCGTTGAGACTCTGTTCTTTGAGCCGCCATATGATTTCGCTGAGATAGATCTCTTTTTCAGAATTCTGTTTGACCATGATTTTGACGGCGATGGGCCAATTTTTATCACCCTCTTTCTAAAAAACAACATGAAGCTTGATCTCTTCTCCTTCCCACTCTGGACCAGATGAACTTGACCTCTTTTTACCAAGCATTAATTATAAATAAGTTTTGTAATTCAAAGCTACAGATTAATTCAAAAATACAAAAAGTTCAAGACTATTCTTTTGAGTGTACACTTCAATTTTTTGTAAGTAATGCGTGGAAAATGAATGAAAAGCGAATTATGATTATAGATTAGTTTACAATTTGAAAGAGTTTCCTTTTAGCAATAATCTAGTCAGTTAGATTTTCTTTGATTGAAAAAGTTAAGAATGCAAATGTATTCAGATATAACTTTGGATATATATTCATTTTTTCCCTTTATTGTAACAAAATCTCCAAAGTCAAAATACTGTATTCATAAGTTGCAACGTAATACGAACGTCCAGTAAAAGTTATCAGCCTATAGTATATGTTAGATGTTGCCGATTCGTAATTTGAATATAATGAAAGGAAACAACTCACCCAGTCATAAGTTTGCCGCACTTTCGCTGAATGAGTCACCCGTAGAGAAGTCAATTATTGCTCAGCTCCCCTTTCCCACGGAATCTATCGATTTTATGGACAAGATTAACAGTCTCAATTAATAAGTATTCAGGCTCAATAATGAGCTCAACTTTTACAAAAAATCAGCCACAGCGAATGACAAAACTTCAGTAACGAACTCCAAATAGTCGATAAAATAAATCCGAAAGAGTGCCCTTCAGCAATAAAATCGATTATCTTCACTGACTATGTAAAATGAGAAACTAAGGCAATAAATCAGTGAGCAGCGTGAAATAATCAGAAAAATATCTTAGTAGTTGCGTAGCCAGAAGAAGCTGCCCAAAATGGACGATAAAGGTATGATGAATGAGTGCGAAAGACTGCAGATTGAAAACGATGATTTGAGGCAGCAAAACCTCATCTATTTGAAAGATATCAAAGAACTGCAATTTGAACTGGCTGATCAACAACTTCTGCATCAACGCAATTCCGAAATCATTGAAATGCAGAAAAGGGAACTTTCTTCTAAAAGTAGTGGGAGTGACGAGGGACTAAAAAGAAAGAATATGGAGCTTGAGTACCGATTGGCTGAAATGACGGATGAAATGAATTAGAACAGGTACTAGATTGATGCGCTTAATACCCAAATTGAAAAATTGAAAAAATAAAACGTCATTGACAGAGAGAGTAGGATAAGAAGAAATTACAATCAGCTGGGACCAGGTGATGGGTCAAGAAGCAGATTTCGGGAAAACTCCATGTCAAGGGTTTCTGAGCTGTAGCTTCTTGATAACTAGAGGCTCAACCTCAAAATAGCAGAGAAGAATAAGGAATATGAGATGTTGTACAATAAGTATCAAGCTTTGGAAAATGATTACAACTAACTTGAAGAAAACCAGAGGGATTTAGAGCGATAGCGTAAACTATTGGAGCAGAAGATTAGCAGTTATTAGATTCATACTGAAGGTGATTAGGTAGTAGGAGAGTTGTAGAATAAATTGGTACTAATGAGCACCTAGTTGATGCGATTGGGACATCTCAGTCGAACAAAGGTTCAAGAATCCAATTAGCTGAACATAAGACTAAAAGAGTTCATACTCAAAAACTAACACCTTGAGAAGGATCTTATTTAAAGAGACAAAACGATCTTAAACTATAAGGAAGAATTGAGGTTATTAGAGATGCGGCTTAATTAAAGAGCCTAAGATTAAGATAAGCAGAGGTAAGAGAAATAGTCCAAACATAAAAATGCCAAGTTGCTTAAGGAAATAGAACGTATAACAACTCTTTACAAATAAAAATTATAGGCGCTAAAGCAATCATAGATAAAAAATGCCATACTTTAGTAGAAAAACATCCGTTTAGTCAAGTAAAACGAATAGCTTTAAAGATAAATTAAAAGTTATGCTGTTAACGCCGACAAAAATAAGGAAAAGGTCACTCGTATGCTCAACCAAGAAGCCGAAATCAGTTACTACAAATAAACAAATGTTAATTTGAAGTAAGAAATCAAGAGAATAGAGACAAGAGTATATGAAACTAGGTCTTAATGTTAAAATATCTCACGCCAGAGAGACGAATATAGAAGCATGAACCTCAACCTCCAAGAAAATTATGTGAATTTGCAGGAAGAGCTGAGAAGAATCAACCTAAGGCTTGATTAAAAATAGATGTAGAACAGAGAGAATATACATAAAGCAGAAGAGAAGCTGATTGTCAAAAACAACTAAATAAAAAAACTAGAGTAGAAACTTCGAGATTTCTAAAAGTAGACCCAAATCTTGATAAAGTATAGATCAGAGCTACCTAAATATGAAGAACTTATTAAAGAAATACAAAGGCTGGAGAGTGTATAAATTTCTCTGAAGATGCAAATAAGTAATTACTAGTAGAAAATAGCGCTACTAGCACAAGAAAACTAAAGATTGTCCGTTATAGCTGAGAATCGAGGTCAATAAACCGTCATCATTTAAAAGATGAAGCACTAGACTTAACAAAAAGATAAACGAATCAGATAACTTTCAAAAGAATCGTAATCCTTGTCCTTACGTTAAAAAAGATTAAGAGAAGAGAATGATAGCCTAAGACAGAAACTAAGGTAGAACATCCTAAACGAAAGGTAACATGAAACTTGGTAATTCAAAAACAGACAACTCAGAGATGAGTTGGATGCAACAAAGATGCAGCTTTCAGTGAAATAAGAATAGGTGAAATCACTGAATGAAAGATACAACAGATAGTACTTATAAAAGCAGCTGCTGAGTCGCAAAAACGAATAGCTCAGCAGCAAAATAACCATGCCTTCATCTACTGTACTGGAAAACAACAACAAGCAATACTACGAGAACTAGCTTCGTAAATATTTGTAGCAATCTAAACGTGATGGTTCCAAAATCAGAGAGTTGATGTAGGAGTTACAGAAACAGGAAGATATTTACAACACCTTTTCATCATAGATTATGAGATTGAACCAGGTTATCTCCTAATACACCTAAAGGATTAGTGTTTACAAGAAGGAAATCGACTTTCTGCAGCATAAGGTCAAGACATGTGAGTAAACTTTACAGCAGAGAAGAGGATCACAGCAGCAATTTGGCTCAGAGAAAAGTATTGCAGAGATCTAAAGCAAGACCAAGATATAAATATGTGAAGGAAGGATCAGAGAATATGAGGGCTAGCTTTAAATGTACAAACAAAGGTATAACACACTGAAATAGAACAGTTCAGCCCAATAGTCAAAAATTGGCAATCTTTTCTTAGAGAAGTCACAACTAGAACATCGAGTCAGCGAGTTGTAGTACCAGCTCAGCATGAAAAGTTAAAGTTTTAGGACTGTCTAAGATAGTTTTAAGCTGACCATTCTTTAGATAAAAAGTAGCAATGAACGTTTAGAACAAAGTTTACGTCAGATATAGAACCATTATATCAGCAAATTGTAGCTAAAGGACTCAGAGAATGAAAGTCTGAGGCGCTAGAAAAAGTCATTTTAAGCAACCATACATTAATTGTAGAAAAAGGTCTCAAATATGGAAATATAGTATGGTTCGGAAATGAATGAGAAAAACCGTTTTATTAGCAACCTAAGTACAAATCACAACCAAACCAAATAAGAAGTTGAATCAATCCGAAAAATCAAAAGTTAATATGAGATCAAAATGGCTTTACTTTCGCAATAAATATAACGATTAAACAATGTAAAAGAGAGACAGGCTCAGCAAATAGAAGCAATGAGCCGTTAGTTGAAGTAAGGTTAGGCCAAATTTATTGAATCCATGAAAGATAGTAGCTATAACAACCACACACTTGATACCCTATCGCAGGAAATAGAGAGACTGAATTCGGTTTTGCTCAAGAATGTTGAGACAATCAAGTAGGTGCAGCGTAAGGCTTACCAGTTTTAGATTTAAAACAACGCATTGAAGCAGCAAAATAATTAGTTTAGATTGAGAAAGGAGGAAAATTAGAGGAAATATGCCTTGGAGAGGGAAACTTTGATGTTCAGGTGTGAGAAATCTGAGGAAAACAGTCGAGAGTTCAGGTTTGAAGTGCAGGAGAAAGAACGGGAGATCCAAATCCTGAGAGAAAGAGTAAAAGCAGTTGAATAGAGATAAAAGATAGAAGCAAATGGTCATATGCAAAGTTTGTTGGAATAGATGAAATTGCTTAGGGAAGGCAACCAAAACCTTTAAAAGAAGTTAAGCCTAATAACGAGATAGTATGAACAGCTGGTTGAACAGTTGTAATATTACAAGAGATCGAAGGCGAATGCCGACCAAGACGAAAAAATGCGAATTATAGGGAGCTACGAAACCACAATCAAAAACGTGAAAGAGTAAAACACAAAAATATTCAACTAGAAGATGAAATTGCAAAACTAGTTTTAAAAAACATACCAAAAGGCTAATTAAATCCAATAGAGATACAATATTTCAGAGTAGAAGGCAAGAACGTATGAATAGAAGAGTAGAAGGTTGGAGGAAAGATTGAAAACTGTTGAAGAAAGGCTAAGGCAAACAGATGACGTAACAAAACATATTTTGCATGAAAAAGCGAATATTGAGCAAAAACTTATTACGGCCATGGAGGAGTTAGGTAGATTACAAATTCTACTCAAGACAAAGGAATCTTAGCTCCATCAATTAAGCTAAATCAACTAGCGAAACAGTGCCTACTACTCCCAAGAGAAACTATCGGAAAAGAAGGGGATCTTCATAATAAAAGAGGTGAATGAGCTGGACGAAAGAAGCCGGAGTGCAAGTGGCAATAATGTCCAAACCCAGCCGAGAGTTGCTGCCAACCAAAACACCCTAGATTTGCAGCATAGGTACGAGCTTCTCTAATCCGTCAACAAGAAACTGAGCACCTAAAACGAGTGTCTACGTAAAAAGGGAGTTTAGTATGAATTCAAGTACATCTGCTTTGATTTAGAATGAACAAATTGAAAGAATAGTTCGATCTCATCAATCGACTGATCCACTAATACCGTGAGGAAAACGACAAACTCAAGTAAAACAACAAGCTCATCAATTTGCAGCTCCACCAGCGCAACAACATCATCTCAAGCCACACTCAGCTCAGTCCGCAGCACAGTTCAATCAACACCAGCTCTTACGTTGAAACTATCCATAAGAACAATTTTTCTGCTACTGGGTTTCATGCTAGTCATAAATCCACCATTTAGGCTACCAAAAACGAGAAGTAGACTAGTTTCGCGGGCATCAAAAATAAGCTGATGGACTAAATCGATAGACTGAACAGAGTTAACAGTAGTCTGCAGACCGAGGTGCATGATTTGAGGCTCAATGCCTCTGAAAACGTGTCCTTGCGGAAAAGATTGTAGTAAACCATGGCACTTTTCGTGATCCTAATAGTCGAGGTCTAGGCGCTGAGGGTGCGAGTGCGGGAGGGAGAGCTGCGGGTGTTGTCGCCCCTGAAAGGACCGCTATGATAATATTTATTTTTTGAGGATGAGGACAATCGGATGCAGAGATAGTACTGACATATCTTTTCGGATAGTTTATAATACAAATATGAGTCTTCTGAAGCCTAGCGAATATAGCCGGTCGTATGCCTCACCGAGATGCAAGAAGTGCTACAAATTGATGCTGGACTAGTCTCTTTAGGAGTAGATCTGCGGCGCCAAATACTGCTCTCGCTGCGTGTGCCAGATCTACCAGCCTTACTATCTCTCCAAGTAGCCCATTGAAATCATCGAGATGTACTGCGGACACTTCATCGATGGCGCAGTGGTCTCCTCATTCGCCAGAAACTACTGCATTAACTGCGGGTACTCCTACGATCCCGCGATCGACATATAAATGCGTGACAATGCCAAACTGTGTCGAAACTGCTTCAAGTACGATGAGCTCAAGTACAAGGACAACCTGATGGAGTGCATGAGTTGCAACCGCATCATCCGCAGCCTCTCCTTTATTGCTGAGACTGAGGTCACCATGTGCAAGGATTGTGCTAAGACGCAGACTACCCTGCAATCCAGGATCATACAGAGTAGGACTACCACTGACAAGGAGAATAGGGTTGAGTTGAAGGGGGCTGGCAAAGTGGAGGAGATGAAGGAGGAGGATGAGGAACCGTCGGAGGAGTTGTCTGTGGTGAGCAAATTTAGCGCTTTGTAGAATGAAGAAAATGAGGAGGAAAATGGGTTCAAAAAGGAGCACAAAATCAAACTCAGCTCCAAACATTCGATTGAGATCAAAGTATAAAATTTCAAAATCAATGTTAAAAAGGCAGACGAACCAACAGAGCAGTGCGGTTCCTGCTCTTCGTTTGTCGAAAAGGAATCGATTATGCGTTAGAATTAGTTGTATGGAGTCTGTAAATGTTGCTATCTCAGTAGCAACGACCACAAAGAGCTAGGATTTTATCGTAGCATCCTCAAAAATAACGATGAGTATGAAAGACTAAAGCATTTGTCTGCTCCTAAAAACAAACCGATAATCAGCACACATGAGCCTAAAACAATGAAGAAATCGTAGATATTCGAAGAGCCCAAACAGCATAAAAAATAGCATGAAAAAATCATCTACTCTGAGATCACTCAGAAGAAGCAAGCTCCCGGCCTGTCCACCATGTTGTAGCAGAAGCCGGTGTAGAAACCGAACTTGTGCGAGGTCTGCAACAACAAGGCCTATAACATCATCCGCACTGACAGGAAAAAGGTCTGCCTGGGTTGCTACTATAAATGATTTTTTTGCCATAAGTATCACACAACCAGTTTCATCTATCTGTTCCCAGCAAGCGCAGTGCTTTTAATGGCTGGTCGTTTGCGATCTGGAGTTGAGTAAGAAGAAGATGGATGTTGTTCTATTACTATAAAAGACGATAATCTGCAAATCGATGGGTATATAGTGTTATGTTTTCTATAGAAAAGGAAGAACTGTGGGCGAGACAGAGCTAGCCGCGCATATCCGATGAGCAAATCCTGCTCTACATCTGGACCGTCGTCGAGCGTTTCCGCCAGAGGGAGCAGCAGAATGCCATTGAGTGCATCCTCTGCGAATAAAAACTGATCCACCTCACCATGATCGTGCAGCCCAAGTAGCCCGCCCCCTTCAGCATCAAGGATGAGATCATCAACTTCGTCCAGAAGATCAACAAGCTCACCATGGAGAACATCAAGGAGAACAGTGCCGGGCCCAATGCGAAGTTTATATCCAAGGCTGTGGATGTGGTCATGCTGCCCGAAATATCCAAGTATGTCACTGACACCCACACCCTCAGCAAACTTAAGATACTCACCTTCAATAACCTGGCTTGCATTCTCAAGAAAGAGAAGCATTATATGATGGCCTTGAAGGCGGTGAGCTTTGCGATCGATTTGGAGCATGAGTTGCTGGATAGTTGCAAGGAGGGGGAGAAGTATGACATTGTGCCGACCTATCTGAATAAGGCTGCAGTGCTAAGCGAGATGGGCAAACACGCCAAGGCCCTTGAGTAGATCCGCAAGGCGCGAGTCTATGCCGAGACGATCTAGAAGTAGGTCTAGGTGCAGCTGGCCGAGTGCAAGAGCGAGGACCTGCAGAAGCGGCTGGAAGAAAAGCGGCACTATGGGTGCTACATGAAGATGCTAATCAGCTACAACATGGGGGTGGAGAAGTAGCACCAGAAACTCATCAACAGCGCCATTTCGCACTACCAGGAGAGCAAGAAGCTGGCCATCTCCATCAACAACCAGTTCATGGCAACCAAGCTCGAGGACATCATCCTCAAACTCAAGAACTAATGATGCATCACTAATATACTACTACTCTTGCTATAACCCAAACAACCGTATACTATTGACTGACCATATACTGCTATTCTGCTAGCAATCATATACTATCAGCGCAAACATATGCTACTAGGGCTGGACGGCATGTGCCAAGTTGGTACGGATGGTTTGGATGGTTTGGGTGGGTTGGATGTTGGGCATGATAAGGGTGCAGGATCAGTGGGTGTGTGGTTGGAGGAGGGAGTGGTGCTTGAGTTTGTGCTTGTTGAATAGTTGCTGGTCGATGTGCATGAATAGGTTGGTGGACTACTCTCTCCCCTGCCGGATCATACAAATCTGATGGTACTTCAGGTAGATCTCCTCGAGGATGAGTCTCTTGTTGGCTGCGAACTACGCATCGTACTGGTCCTGCTTGAACTATAGCGCCTACTCCGCAAACATGTTCCTTTCTTCCTTGAGGCTGCACTTCCGGGAATGTTGCAACTTGCTCTCGAACTATGGGCTGATGGGCGGCACCTCCACCTGCTAGCATTATTTGCGGAGTTGCTGGTGCCTGCTGCTCAGCTTGTAGATCTTATTATTCTGGAGCGCTATGGCCTCGACCAGGGTTTCGTAGGGCTAGGACTGACTCATGTAGAGGTTGTCCAGCTCGCTGAAGGAGTCTTGTTATGGCTTGTCTTGCATATAATTTAACAAACTTAGCCAGACATACCATTAAAAACACCACCCATATACCACTTAGCCCCTTAACTCAGGGTGGACCAATAACGAGAGCCGCTAACCCTCAGCACCCTCATCACCTCAGCAAACCGAGTGCTGTGATAGATGTGTGTTCTGGAAGTATATTCTAGGGAGTGAAACAAATATCAAGTGCGGTCATCTGAACTGCTTGGCACAGTATGAGACCGATGAGGTGTAAGACGCGGGGGGTGGTTCTAGGAACAATTTGCGGGAGACTGAGACCAGATCTGCTTCGGGGATGAGCGAGGCGGGGACGGGTTTGCGCTAGGCGTTGCAGTGATGGGCGGTTGGTTTGCGGAGGGGAGTGCTGACCATGTTGACGACCTGTTAGTTGTGGCGGAGTGGGCTGCTCATGCTTTTAATATTAATTATTATTAAACAAAGTATATTGCAGCACTTATCAGTTGCCACCCAACTTTAATATTAAACCTGATAAATCGCATCCCAAATATGGCAACTGCCGCACAAGCTATCGGCTTGCAGCAATGTAGCAATGTAGCAACCATATGAGAGATGGACCTGGATTACCGTCTTGATACTTATGAGTTGATGCTCATCTAGGTATAGGTAGTAAATGGTTGAGTGGGTTGGGTAGCAAGATAACAGGTTGATAACGAATATCAAAGGAAATAGTTGGGCGTCTTCTTGACGATCTCCTCCTCGCCCCGTCGGGGATAGGGGTCGAACCTGGTATAATTCTCATTCATGTTCTCATCGAGTTCGAGGAAGGCAGCCTGGTTGTTGCAGCGGTAGCAGTAGTTGGGCGCACTGAAGATGGTGCAGATGGTGTTGTTGTGCTGCAGCTGGTACCCCTGGTTCATCAGCTGGTGCGCCCGAGCCACCATCTTCAGCCCGTTCGCGTGGATGAACTTCTCGGTGATGTCCTTGCTTAGTGTATAGGTACTGCGCCGAAGAGGAAACCTGCGCCCCGTGGGCTGTCTTTGAAACCCACTGCTGCGTCGTCGGGGTCGCTCCAGAGCAGATCGGACCCCGCCCCATTTTCTGGCACCTACTGCACCCTGGGGAGATCCCTGATATCGTTCAAGGTCTTGATGGAAGGGGAGAGCCCTCCATGTAGACAGAAGATCTGATTTTCGACCACTGCGGTCATCGGGATGTAGTCGAATAGATTGGTGAACATGGTCCAGACGTTCTAGTTGCCATACTTTTTGTGGCACTCCTCGTAGAAGCCGTAGACCTGGGTGATCCTTCTGGACTCGTGGTTGCCGCGGGTGAGGTGGATGCGGTCGGGGTACCTCACCTTCAGGGCCACCAGCAGAGATACGGATTCCACGGAGTAGTAGCCGCGGTCTACGAAGTCGCCCATGAAGAGGTAGTTGGTGAAAGGCACGTCGCCTCCGATTGTGAATAGTTCGACCAGATCATGGAGTTGTCCGTGTATATCTCCGCAGATGGTGACTGGTGCTTTGACTGGAGTGGTGTTGGTTTCCTCGGAGAAGATGGCCGTTGCTTTTTCGGTGATGAGTTTGACCTGTTTTTCGGTGATGCCTTTGAAGCTGCGCAGGCTGTCAATAATCACGTCCACTTCGTTTTTATCGCCCATTCAAAATATAATAGCATGCTCACTGACAAGGAAATCCGCTCCTTCATTTGGACTGAACTCGACGACGAAAACCCTGCATCCGAGGACGAAGGCTAAAATGTACTGGATCTTAGCCATCAGTAGCTGAGAAAACTCAAGACCTTCGAACTCAAGGAACTCAATGTGCAGAAGGTGAATGTCAGCTACAACTTTTTCAAAGATCTGGGCAGTCTCAACTTCAAAGAGTTCAACGAGCAGAGTGACCACTCCATCCGTTGGCTCGACGCCTCCTTCAACTTCATCACGAATATCGACAAATCAAGCCAGAATTGCCACATTCTGAGTTCACTGCGGTACCTCAACGTTAGCGCAAATCAGATTGAATCAGTTGATTTCAGCAGTTTACAACTCCCCCAGCTGCAGACCTTGGTACCTATCTCTTGATCAAGAATATCAACAGTAACAGGCTCAAGTATTTTCTGCATTGTCCTGAGAATCTTAAGGTTTTGGTTATCAATGATAACTAGCTTACTTCGCTGGCTTTTACTGGTGGCAGTTCGCTTAATATACTTACTGCTAGACAGAATGCGATTAAAAACGTGGGGGTTTCGCTCAAGAGTTTGAATGTGTTCGATATCTAGTCAAACAAAGTCGATGATATATAAATGATGAAATAATTCCTGAAAAACAGTCAAAATCTGCTCTCCATAAACCTCCGGGAGAACCCAGTATGCAAAAACAAGGGTTACAGAGTGTCAGTATTCGAAAACTGCCCAGAAATAGCCCAAATCGACGATATTCTGATCAACCCTCACATTCGCGAAGGGTTTAAAGTATCATTTCACTGTTTTAGGTGCTGAAGGCCGAATAGCAGCTGAATTAGATGTTGGACCGGGCTTACAAAAAGTATGAGATGCAGCTAGCCTAAAAACTTAAGGTCAAAGATGAGCTCATTAAAAAGATCAGGGAGAAGGAGAAACTGGCTGAATAAAATTTTTACAAAAATGTTGAAGAATAGCGCCAACAATTCTAGCTGCTTGAAAAGCAGGCGTAGTCAATGTTGGCTAAAGGGAAGCTGCATGCGCCTGAATAAAAAGTAAGTTTACTTTGATTTAGGATAGACTAAAAACTCCCTTGAATGAGTATCTAGGTCAATAGCCTGAGGCAATCTAAAGCAAGGGCGAGCAGCTACGAAAAGAATCACTCCAAAAGAAGCACTTGCAAGAGTATTTGTAGTACTTGAACAAAAGGAGGCCCTTCAGCAAAGATAAGAAAAGATAGTCGATTATCAAAAAGACCAGCACTAAGCACATCTCTGTGAAGGGGATAGAGCTCATCCAACCTCAACAGCAAGTTAACTTCAAGGACATTAAGTTGTTTGACTAGCGCTCCATCAAGCCTTTGCTTTAGAGCTACAATGTTGATATGGCTGAAATGTGATCGTTTTTTCAATTTTAAGCCATTATTCCCTTGCGCGTTGGCCTGGAATCCAATTACTTTTACATCTGACTACTTTTCTGCTGCATTTATCAAATAGCCTCACAAATGGCAAAGTTAAGCAGCTGTGTTAGGGCGGCTAACTAGATTTATTTTTATAGTTTAATCTTCATTCAAAATATAAATTAGAACAATGAGTTATAGAGCAAATATCGATATCGTTGTAGCTCTCAACGCGTTACAAATATCTTCCTTTCGCAAGCAAGGTTCCCTGCGCTTCAAACTCACCCTCTATCACAGACTTTCAAACATTTCCGAGCAAACCAAAGGGAAAGTAAGATGGTTGTTAGTTAGCAAAAAAACGAAATAATCAGTTTCTGCAGTCCATACAATATCTACAAGCAGCAGAGCAACTTAGCAATCCTAAACAAGGAGTCAAGAAAGGTCTACTCCAACTCAGTAAACAAGCTAAACATGCATTACGTTCAATAATGCGAGCAACTCCAATAATAATCCTACATCGATCATGATGAAGAATGCTACTACTCCAGAGTATTCGAATCTAAGTTTCAAAGTCAGCATCACAAAATTGATGAGTGCTGCTATTTTAGGAAGTACATCGATTCGCAGGATCTTGAGCAGTCGTCTTTCGTGGCCAAGGTTTAGTTGCTGTTCAGGCCGCATAATGATATGGTAGTTGTGTGACTATGCAGCACTATATACAAGCTGGCGTCTATGAGGCTTACATACATCGGGTCAGTGGGTTTTCGGCATATTTGCCCATTGAATTTGACGAATTCGGAGGCTTCTCCATCTCTGCTCTGTATCAAGCCACCATTCTCGAGTATAGATTTGAGGGGGATTAAGGTAAATAGCAGTTCTCGAATTTCGGTGATTATGTGGTTGCTGCAACGAATGGGTGTAAATAGTTTCCTATTTAGTACGTTTGGACGATTTTCTGCACTTTTTTAATTACTACAGAGGCAGTCTCGAGACTGAACTTGTAGTCATCCAGTAACGACACGCGTAGTTGCTGAACGTTTTAAGGATTAATGCAAACTTTTGTGTAGTTAAGGTGAACCCAAACCAAGTTATCTTCAATTTGGCTTCATTTCTAGGCAACCCTGGAACCTCTTTCAATCAAAACAGCCTGGTGAAATACAATCAAGAGCTAAAGGAGAGGCTTTGTGACTAAATCAGCAAAGATTTCGTTTTCATCAAAGCACTTATTCACCAGAAGTGGAATGAATTCGTTGTTTTTATTGGGAGCAACTTGCCAGCTTTGACTCAGCACTATAAATTGAGTTATGACGCTCATGTCAAAGACCGTCTGAAGACGCATGTGTTTAGCCACAAAATTGAACCCAAATGGGACTGGACCTTCAGCAGATACTAGGACAGTGGTAAAGAACTTCTCCTCCAAGCCTAGCTTGACAAATTGAAGCACAAATAGTAGGAACTTTGGCGATAGTAGTTTCCAATCGAGGGAACCCATTTATTTTCGGAGTAGAAGAAAACCATCAAGATCTTTGAGTAGGTTTATCAAGTTAGAGGACATCTTTTGACTCAGAGATCTTTGAGTCCGACTGCTTCTCATCGTTCGAATTTACAGATAAATCGGTTTACTTCAATTGAACAGGGGAGGCAATGTTCCCCCAGAACTTTGTACAACGTCAATTCACAACAAGTCTTCAAAATTCAGGAATAGTATTAGTTTTAGCCGAGGTAATGTCCTCCTTTTTTTCCTGCTAAATAGCCTTAGCCGCTGGGATTCAAGCTTAACAGAGCAAACCTTTAGCCTCCAACTATGCCAAGCAAATAGCATATCGTGGTATTTGTTCATGGCTTTCAAGCTTCAAGACAAGACTTCGTTTTGTTCAAATCATGCCTCTAAATTCAGTATGGGTGCAGGGTGTTCATCAGTGCCACTAACTAAGGTCGAACTTAGTAATCTATATAAGTACTTGGCAAACATCTTGCGGTTGAGCTCAATCACTTATTCAAAACTGTAGAATTTGGGCCAAACACAAGAATTAGTTTTGTAGGTCATTCTATGGGAGGGATCATTATTCGTAGTGCTTTGTCGTACATAAAGAATCTGCAACCTTACCTTTATAGCTATATGTCCTTCAGCAGTCCTCATATTGGTTATATGTACTAACCTTCAAGGCTAGTGCAAGCTGGCCTTTGGCTTTTAAACGCATTTCAAAGTGTCAAAAGTTTGGAAGAGCTATGTATGAAGGACAACAATGATCCTCGAAGATCTTTGCTTTACAGATTGTCTGAGAACAATAGTCTGCATGGATTCAAAAAACTAGCTCTAATAAGTTCAAGTCAAGACTAATATGTGCCCTACGAATCAGCAAGAATCTAAAAAAATTAGAAACTGATGCACTAGCTAGGCCATCAAAGGTAAGACCTGTTGTATTCAGCTCGACTATCGTCAAAGAGATGGTGGATAACATTTTAGGAGAGATCAACGCTACGGAAATAAGCAGGATGAATGTGGTATTCAACATCTAGGACAAGTAAATCTAAAATTAGTTAGAAATTTCGATTCGATAGTTGGGCGAACGGCACATGTCAAGTACCTTTCCGATCAAAAATTTATCAAGATGTTTTCTATCGTTTTTTAGAAGTTTTTTGCATGATTTCCTCAATTTTACTCACTGCATTCTTCAATATTAATCAATCATCCAGATTTATCAAAGTTATTGCTGAACATTTGCCAACCTTTGCTTTTCACTACTTATCTAAGGTACTGGGAGTTTTCAATAGCTTTTGATATCTCTTATGCACCGACTGCACTTGTCTTAGTTATGTTTTTAGGCTGTTTGTTTTAGTGAAACCTTTTTATGGATTTAGAGGGACTAAATGACCGGGTCCTTTGCTATTTTACGTTTTCACTCTCTTGTGAGAAGGTTTGCCAATCAAAAGTCTAAAGGCTCTCTAGTCACTGAGGACTTGTCTAAGAGTCTGGTTTTTGGGTAGATTAGGGACCAACAATCTCACCATTTTGTCAGAATCTTGCTAAAACTAAAAAGTTTTCTCTTGTTCGACTTTAGATAAGACTAACTCTTGCTCTTGGTGATACACATTTTGCAGCTTCTATCGAAAGTTGTCAAGTCGAGAGCGATAGGCTTTGTTTTTGATGGCTGAGATGTTCTTTTTGCTTGATTAGTAGATCCGCTTTTTTATTAGTTCGCTGTATTACTATTGGAAGGAGTAAATCTTTTCATAAAATTGTACTTACAAATTTCGAATATTTACAAGTTTTGGCTTAAAGGATAGCTTTCTTGGACGGCCCATAAGCTGCATCTCTTAGTATTGTGCTCTGGCCCCACTTTTTGAGCCTTGGACGTCATTTTTAAGTGGTTCTAAAACCCAATAAAAGACTGCGTTGACTATAGAGTGGTTAGTAGCTATTTTAAAAACGCGGACATATAGCTAAGTAATGAAATTACAGAAAGTGGTCTCACCATATTCGACATAGACCCATTAGAAGAATTCCTCATTCGGTTTATATGAATTCGACTTGACTCTTTCTTCTTCTTTGCGCAGATGTTAGATCAAAAGCTCGTCTTTAAGAGGTCCTTTCTGGTTTTAGTAGCAAGTCCTGACGATAGGCCTTGGCTGGTAAGGCTGGACATATACTATCTCTTATGTGTTATTTGTGTTATTTATGGTATTACTGATAAAAGCTGCGGCTTCGAATCTTGGCATTATCTTCTCTCGATATTTGTAATACAATACTAGATTCTGAGAATTGATTGCGTGTAGTGATTTGACTATTTGGTGATTGACTATCCATTTCTGAATTAGGTGCGAATTACTCTTTTTTCATCTTTGAGGTAGTTTGAGTAGAAGTGGTATTCCAGTGTTTGGGGTTACTTGTATTCGAAAGCGATGATTTGTTATATGAGAATCGGGAATGATGGAGGCAGCAATTTGAGCAGCGCATGCAAAGAGTTGGGAGTTTTGACATCCGATTCCTATACTTTGTAGACATTTTTGGGCCGGTGGAGGCAAATTTAGCAATTGCAGGCCTAATGCGGAAGTTCCTGTTAACTTTTGTCTTACAATAAGTCCATAATAAAACTAATAATCACCCCACCCTCAAATATAATTGCACACTACACGGCAATTTCTCAGGAATGCTGGTTCCGTATGAAAATATTGGTTTGGTTTATGAAAAGCAGGGTTGAAGTGCGCTTAAACCGACGGATTTATATTTTTCTCAACTAATTCATAATTGTTTGATATTTTATGATTAAACTTTTACAGCAAGAAGCCCAGTGCTACTTCCACAACAGGGCTAATCTCGTCCAATCCTTCAAATAGCTGTCTCAGCCGCAGCAAAGAATACACTTCTTCCTTATGCTCCTCTACTCCCAAAATACGCCTGAACAGCTCGTTAGTTTTATCGCCTAGGCCATTGCGAATCAAAACCAGCATTTCAGCGCACTTTTAACTGCCGTATGGGGTTACGCGCTTCACGTCTAGCAGAACAGTTAATTAGCAAAGCGGCTCTTTTCGTTTGTGTCGTTGATTCAAGCTCGGAATCTCATCGATAAGTCTCAACTGATGAGTGACTTGCCCTAGTGGGTGATGCAGGGTGCTGGAATCGTTGAGCCTCAGGTCTTTTAAAAAAGAATCGCTAGAGCTTATACGAAAATAAACTACGAGCAGAGCAAGTATTCTCTGCTGAGGGAAAATAACGAAGGCTTTGCTAAACTCACTCTTCTGCTAGCTGGCCTCAAAAAAACGGATGACTCGTCAGCCGTTTGGAAGAAAATAGTTTCCCTGATCGGAAACTTCGATCTCGATCCAGATAGGGTCCTTGACCTGATAGTTGAAAGTAAGCTACAGAACAACGAATCCTAGCAGTTTCTTCACCTTCTAAAGCATTTCCGCAAATAGTCGGTGGTTCTGACGCTAGGAAACATGATACAGTTACAAAAAGCTAAAGCTGTGAATGACACAAGCCATGCAGAAAAAACAGTCTATTGCGGCCCGCCTGAAGCATTCGACCAAGCGGACCTAGAGCTTCTATTTACTCAGCTGCCTTTTATGCCCAATCCTCGACTTTTCTAGCTAGTGGCGAAAAGTATAAAGTTGGGACTTTTTACTTACAACGATATACAAACCTATCTTTAGCCTTCTGATTTGCAACTTCGAAGAATATGTGGTAAGAGGGCTGAGTTGGTTTTGAGTAAAATTAACAAAAGTTTCACATTATCTATGGTCGAGATAGACTAAACTGAAATGGTGAGAATTTTCAATGAGTAGAATCTTTAATTTGAGGGGCAACTCCTCTATAGTACCAGGTTATCTCTCTTTACCCAGCTAGTTCGTTGTAACGATTGGACTGACTTCGTTGCAGCATGGGCGCCTCTAAAACAAAGATTCGACCTAATCATCTATCAACCTCTTCTCCACGCTCTTCTAGACCTACTATAATGGGCAATTACTCCACTAGTCAAGGAAGTCAGTTTTCAAAGATTTTTCAATATCGACAAGATTTAATAATAACTAGCCTAAGTTGAAAGAAATCCTAAATAGTTTCAAACTTTAGCGGAATTCGGGCTAGTCTAAATTTAGAAGATAAACGAATTGCTAAGCTATGTCGGCAAGCACCTAGCCTTTCGACCAAGACTTTACATCAAACTCTGTAGAATACTAAAAAAATACACCAAATAGGTTCAAGGCTAAGAGATCTTAAAAAAAGTTAAGGAAATAACGAAATTCTACTTGGTTCCTGCTAACGGATATGCAGAGAACAACGGACCGATTTCGCTCGAACTTTATTAGCTACTGTAATGCTTCGAATATCAATTCCGTTATGAGTGCTACATGTTAGTGTACCGCGAAAGTATGACAGGATGCCCCTACACTGCACGTATCTTCGAAAGTGTAAAAAGGAGGCAGAATATCATAGTTAATAACCTTTCCAAAGAGAACAAAAAGACTTTTGTGCGGAAGATAGCTAAAATAACACATAACCAAGCTCTGCCTGTGTTGTACTGGATCGCAAGAAGAATAATAATGTAAGATTATGAGGCTGTAGTGCCTGAAATTGTGGCAGTTCTTTCCAACTCCACTCCTCTTACATTGGATATGACCATATTTGTTATGCTCTATACACTAAATTAGCATAAAGAGGCTCCAGTTAACATCAAAACTCATGAGTT
>Ga0316217_10002647_pt1 | contig 21282 bp, 24 predicted proteins | sample 1anoAmetaG_FD_203633 | JGI IMG/M metagenome (GOLD analysis project Ga0316217, IMG submission 203633) | Freshwater microbial communities from Trout Bog Lake, Wisconsin, USA - 1anoA | ecosystem: Environmental > Aquatic > Freshwater > Lake > Hypolimnion/Profundal zone | place: USA: Wisconsin...
TCACGCCCCTCACGCTTGCGACCCTTTCGCGCAATCCCGTGCTGTGCGATCTCGCCGAGGAAAATGAGGGAGCATGGAAACCGGGACACATCGAGCTGGCGGATCGTGCGGACCTGTTGCTCATCGCTCCCGCAAGCGCGAACACGATCGCGCGACTAGCGCACGGATTCGCCGATGATGCACTTGGGTCCGTCGCACTAGCGACGCGTGCGCCGCTGGTGATTGCTCCCGCCATGAATGGAAAGATGTGGGAACATCCCGCGACGAGGGAAAACTCGGAAACACTGCGCGCCCGTGGAGCTGCATTTGTCGGACCTGCGCCGGGCATGCTTGCATGCGGATACGAGGGGCTTGGAAGACTTGCCGAGGTCTCGCAGATCATCGAGCACGCGGAGAAAATTCTCGCGGGGATGTGAGCGGGGAATTTTTTTCCACGCAGGGGTGGAAAAAGAAGTGAAAAATTTCAAGAAAATCCGTTGACGCACATCAATGAACTACTTATTCACATTCAGCAGTGACTTATTCACAATCTTTTCACACAAGCCGCCCATGCGGAACAAAGGAGGTGGATTGAAATGCCCGTTAAGAAAAAAGCACCCGCTAAGAAGAAGGTAGTCGCGAAGAAGGCCGTCAAGAAGGCTCCTGCAAAGAAAGCCGTCAAGAAGGTCGTGAAGAAGGCCGTTAAGAAGGTTGCCAAGAAGGCTCCTGCTAAGAAGAAGGCCGTCGCGAAGAAGAAGAAGTAAAAATCCCTCCCGCCGGAACAAACTTTCGGCGACGAGCTAGAACTTGGGGGAAGCGCCACAAACGCTTCCCCCAATTTTTTGCATGCGACTCAAGGATTCATGCAACCGATGAAGACGCGGTTCCTTTCTCGACCGCGATCCCTCCCTTCCGTTAACTACTTTCCATGGATGAACTGATTCTTACCACCGCGCGTGACGCGGCGCTCGCCGCGGGGGGGATGATCCGCGGCCACTTCGAACGCGAGCTGAATGTGGACTCAGCTGAGGCCCATGACATCAAACTGGAGCTCGACCGCCGATCACAGGGACTGATCGAGTCCCTCATCCTGGGAGTTTTTCCCGACCACGCGATCTACGGAGAGGAGGGAATCCGTGGAGATCAGAGCGCCTCGGATCAGTGGATCATCGATCCGATCGACGGCACGGTGAATTTTTTCTATGGAATACCCCACTTCGCTGTTTCCATAGCCCATCGCCGCAACGGGGCCATCACCACGGGGGTCATCTACCAACCGATGACCGACGAGCTGTGGATCGCCTCGCGCTCCTCCCGACAGGTCACGCTCAACGGACGCCCGATCCGTGTCAGTGGTCGCACCAAACTCTCCGATGCCATCGTGGCGGTTGGCGTTTCCAAAACCGAGGCCTCCATCGAGAAAGGGCTGCCTGTTCTTGGTGAGATGATGCGTTCCGCACGCAAGACGCGCATGATGGGAAGCGCGGCGCTCGACATCGCCTTTGTCGCAAGCGGGCGTCTGGATGCGTACATCGAGAGCCAGATCAGCCTCTGGGACATCGCGGCCGGCATGCTCATGGTGGAGCTTGCGGGTGGCAAGGTCGATCTCAGGCCGCATGACACGGTTCCTGACAAATTCTCCGTCGTCGCTTCGAGCGGTGGAATTCCCTTCAAGCACCTGTAATCCGCCGCATGTCCAGGATCACACGCAGTGGCATCGGTTATGATGTGCATCGGCTAGAGCAGGGGGAGCCAGGGCGGGTTCTGGTGCTGGGCGGAGTCGACTTCCATCATCCCCAGGGCCTCACCCTCACCGGCCATTCAGATGCCGATGTTCTCTGCCATGCGATCGCCGATGCCCTGCTTGGTGCAGCGGGCCTGCAGGACATAGGTCACTATTTTCCCAACACCGACTCTTCCATCCGGGGAATCTCCAGCTTGGAAATCCTGCGGCGCGTTGCCGCCATCATTGCTGATCACGGAGGGTCGATCATCAATGTCGACTCCACCCTTGTGGCCGAGGAGCCGCGCATCGGACCCTATGTCCAGCAGATGAGGGAGCGTATCGCAGTATCGCTTGGACTCGATTCCTCACGCGTGGGAGTGAAGGCAACGACCAATGAGTGCCTTGGATTTCTTGGGCGTGGCGAGGGAATTGCCGCTCTGGCCACTGCATCCGTGGAGACATCCTCGGAATAGCCCGAAAACCACCCGCACTGATGGCTGTCATCCAGATCCTCAACACGCTCACCAAGGAGCTTGAACCCGTTCAGCCAAAGCAAGGCGAGGGGAAAACACTCTCACTCTATACCTGCGGCCCGACGGTCTATGCCTACGCACACATCGGAAACTTCCGGGCCTATGTTTTCGAGGATTTACTCCAGCGTCACCTGCAGGAACGTGGCTTCACCGTACGGCGCGTGATGAATCTCACGGACGTGGATGACAAGACGATCCGTGGCGCTCATGCAGCCGGGATCGCACTCGCGGAGTACACACGCCCTTTCAAGAAAGCCTTCTTCGAGGATTCCACGGCACTCCGGCTTCTTCCTGCCGAAGCTTACCCTGCGGCTACGGACTCCGAACAGATCGAGCGGATGATCGTGATGATAGGGACGCTTATGGAGAAGGGTCACGCCTACCAGGCCGAGGACGGATCGGTCTACTTTCGCATCGCCTCCTTCCCCGGATACGGGAAGCTGGCCCGCGTCGATCTCGAGAACCAGCGTAGTGGTCAGCGTGTGGCGAGCGACGAATACGACAAGGAGGCCGTAGCTGATTTTGCCCTTTGGAAAGCCTGGGTCCCGGAGGATGGAGCTGTCGGTTGGGAGAGCCCATGGGGCAAAGGTCGTCCCGGATGGCACATCGAGTGCAGCGCCATGGCGACGGGACTGCTTGGCGAGACCATCGACATTCACTGCGGAGGCATCGACAACATCTTTCCTCACCATGAGGCCGAGATCGCGCAGTGCGAATGTGTGGGAGCAAAACCATTTGTCCGTTACTGGATGCATTGCGCCCACCTGATGGTCGAGGGTTCCAAGATGGCTAAGTCGGCGGGTAATTTTTTTACCCTCCGTGATCTCTTGGAGAAGGGCTGGACAGGTCGTGAAATCCGCTATGCCCTGATTTCCGTACACTACCGCGGAGCACTGAATTTCACCATGGACGGCCTCGCGGCAGCCCGCACCGCCCTGGGCCGTCTCGATGCTTGGCGTGAACGGCTAGCAGAGACCGCGGGATCAGAAACCATAGCTGTGGTACCCGATCCCGTTACGGAAGGATTCTTTGCCGCACTCGATGATGACCTGAATATTTCCAGCGCCCTCGCCGTCCTATTTGAGACCCTGCGCGAGAGTAATCGTCGCATGGATGAAGGAACACTGTCGCCCGCCCAGGCTCGTGGACTTCTTAATTGGCTTGTCCGTGTCCACGGAGTTCTGGCCTTAGAGCCGGAGGCCACCCAATCGATTCCACCCGAGGTCGAGGAGCTAGTGGCCGCACGCGCAGCCGCACGCACCTCAAAGGAGTGGAAAAAGAGCGACGAGATCCGCGATCAACTCGCTGCGCTAGGATGGCTGGTCAAAGACACAAAAGACGGGCAAAAAGTAACAAGACTCCCCTGACGCAATGTTCTCTCCTGACGCCCTACTCGATCTCGACCGCACCGAACACAGTGTCATCTTCGAGAATGTCACCCATGCTTGGGAGGCCCTTGCCAAGATCTCGACCTACCTCCAGTTCCGTCTCAAGCCGGGCATTCATGGCAGACTGATCGGCAAGCCCTTCATCAGCGGAGCGGTTTATATCGGAGCAGGCACGATCATCGAGCACGGAGCCATGATCAAGGGACCCGCTTGGATCGGCGAGGGATGCGAGATTCGCAACGGCGCCTACATCCGCGAGAATGTTGTCGTGGGTAACGGCGTCGTGTTGGGGAACTCCTGTGAGTTCAAGAACTGCCTCATCTTCGACGAGGCGCAGATTCCGCACTTCAACTATGTCGGCGACTCCATCCTTGGACATAAGGCGCACCTCGGTGCCGGAGCCATTCTTTCCAATGTGCGCTTGGATCACCAACCTATCTCTGTCCACGCAACCGAGGGTCCGATCAACACCGGTCTGAAAAAATTCGGAGCCATTGTCGGTGATCGGGCCGAGATCGGGTGCAACTCGGTCTTGAGTCCAGGTTCCATTATCGGCCGCGACACGATTATCTATCCGGGAACATCGTGGAGGGGAGTACTACCTTCTAATTCCATCGCTAAGACGGAGCCGCAGACGCTGCGTATTCTCCCCCGCCAAAGCAGGGATTAGGCTAGGATTGGCTCCGATGGTTTGTCGGGTATAACCGCCCCGATACTTTAAAGTGAAATTGCACGTTAGGGCCTTCTATCAAAAGGACCATCGGCGTACCAATCCAAGACGTATTTGTTAGAAACTTCTCTGGATAAAATCGAATTGCCCAAGACTCACAGTATGCAGCCGGTGCAAATAGATATACCTGCCAGTCGCTGTTATAATCACGGATAAAGCCATATAATCCAGCATTCCGCCACCTACCATCATCTCTAAAAACAGTTGATGAGTATGTAATAAAATAAATAGCGATCAGAGACATGATTACTGTCACTGATAGAAATGTGCGGAAGTTTTTCACGTTATTTGGCGCAAAAATGTTCGTATGACACTAGCACCGATAGGGCAAAAGACTTATAAATTACGAAACTTGTTGATCAAGGGGCTGTACGCACATGCCTCCACACGGAGAAATCGTTGGTTTCTAGCACTTTAGTTCCTGCATCGAATTGTGCTTCGAAGTCGGGAAAGTGGGTATCGCCCCCGATCACTCGGGGGACTTTGGTGACGTAGAGTTCCTGTACCCTTGGGAGTAGGAGGCGGTAGATTTCCTCGCCGCCGATCACGAAGAGGTCGCGACCATCTAATGGAACTTGGAGATCGTCGAGGGAGTGGATGACCGTGACCCCTGCGGTCTCAGGCATGGTGCGGGAGAGGACGATATTCTCACGTCCTGGTAGGGGCTTGCCTATCGATTCGTAGGTTTTCCGTCCCATGAGGATCGCGTGACCCATGGTGGTGGCCTTGAAGAATTTGAAATCCTCGGGCAAATGCCAGGGGATGGTGCCGGCATTCCCGATGACCCTATTTTCGGCCATGGCGACAATTGCCTTAATCATCTGGCTTGTTCTTTTGCCATCATGCGGCGTTCTCGTCCTTTGCGGTATGCCCGATACCGCCAATAGTCCTCGGCATAGCCTGCTGCCAAAACTCCTGCGCCAGCAAGTGCGATCCGAACCCGATTCTTGAGTTCCTGAGTTCCATATTCTTACCTGAGGTCTTCAGCCTAAACGGCGATCGGGGCCTTGATCGCGGGGTGCGGGTCGTAACCCTCGAGCGTGAAGTCCTCGAAGCGGAAATCTTCCAGCTTGGTCACCGCAGGATTGAGGAGCATCCGGGGCAGCGCACGCGGTTCGCGGGAAAGCTGTTCGCGGGCCTGATCTAGATGATTCACATAGAGGTGGAGGTCACCGAAGGTATGGATAAATTCCTTCGGCTTCAGACCGCACACCTGTGCGATCATCAAGGTAAGCAGGGCGTAGGAGGCGATGTTGAAAGGGACACCGAGGAAGAGATCTGCGCTGCGCTGGTACAGCTGGCAGCTGAGTTCGCCATTCGCCACGTAGAACTGGACAAGTGCGTGACAGGGAGCCAACGCCATCTTGTCGATCTCCCCGGGATTCCAGGCACTGATGATGTGGCGGCGGCTGTCAGGATTCTTTTTTAAATCCTCGACGACGCGTGCGATCTGGTCGATCTCCGTCCCTTCGGGGGTACGCCACCGGCGCCATTGGGCGCCGTAGACGGGACCGAGGTCGCCGTTGGCATCGGCCCACTCGTCCCAGATGGTGACGCCGTTCTCCTTGAGGTAACCGATATTGGTATCCCCTTGGAGAAACCAGAGTAGCTCGTGGATGATGGAACGGAGATGGAGCTTCTTGGTGGTGAGCAGGGGGAAGCTGTGAGTCAGGTCAAAGCGTTCCTGCGCACCGAATACCGAGAGGGTCCCTGTGCCGGTGCGGTCTTCCTTTCGCGTTCCATGTTCGAGAACGAGACGTAGAAGCCGCAGGTAGGGGGTCATCGGGGAAAGAAAGGACGAAGGGAGATTCAGGGACGCAACATCCGATAAAAGACCTTAGCCCTTATAGACGCTGTCGGGATTGAAGAGCGGCTCTTCCTGCGGAGGGAGGTCGTTCCCTTGCTTGTCGAGCTCGGTGTAAAAGCAGCTCGCATATCCGGTGTGGCAGGCACCGCCGATCTGCTCCACCTCGAAGAGGAGGGTGTCCCGGTCGCAGTCGACGAACCAGCGCAGGATCTTCTGAGTGTGGCCGCTCGATTCCCCCTTCTTCCAGAGTTTTTGACGGGAGCGGCTCCAGTAGTGCATATAGCCGGTCTCAACGGAGTGCTTCAGGGAATCCTCGTTCATCCAGGCCATCATGATCACACGACCGCCTTTCTCGGCGCTTTCCTGCACGATCGCTGGAATCAGACCGCGATCATCGAATTTAAGATTCAAGTTCATGGGTTCATTTCGGAGGTGAATTCTGCTCTGCGCAAGAAGATTCTCGGTTGCCGAGGGACCGTAGTTTCGGGAGGATCGTCAGGTGGCCAACGCAACCAGCTTCAGCATGACATCTCGGCAGCGTTTCTTTGAGGAGGCTCCCAAAGTCATCTCCGTACCCCTCGCCGAGTTGTTGGCAAAGCTCCCCACGGAAGTTCTTAAGGATTCTTCCATTGATGGTCTGAACGATCGAAACGCGGAGGTGCCATGCAGTGAACTGCTTGCGGGCAATACGCCCCGGCTATCCTTGGGTCAACTCCACGATCTTCTGCCAGACTTGGTGATCGTGCCCGAAGGGCGTGATCGTTCCGAGAGGCTGAGTCTTCCCGCTGGATGGGTGGCGCTTCACTACAAACTGGTGACGAGGGTGGAGGAGGTTCAGGAAGAACGGAGAATTAGCATTCCCGACGAGCTTGAAGTTTCCATGACCTCGCTGACCGAGGTGACGTTGGAAAAACCTTTCCCAGGCCCCGTGATTGAAGCGGAAGAGATCCCCTCTATGGCGACAGGGAGCCTATCAACTCAAGAAGCCCATGGACCCAAAAGCTTACAGGAAGAGGTAAATTCAGACCCTTCCCCTGTGACGCCGGTGGCCCCTATGGCAGCTGCAGCCGTACCGAAACGCGGCTTTTTTGCCTCCCTGCCGATCTTCCGGCGGAACTTATCGACCAAACCGGCTTCCGTGGAGCGCCCTCTTACAGTAGCTATCCCAGCGGCTTCCGAGACTTCCGGGAGCGCCAAGAAGCTTGTCCTCGAGACGCTCTGGAAACTCGATCCCCTCGATCAGATTGCCGAACCAGCAGCCTTGCAGGCGCTCTTCATGACGGAAGAGAAGCTCACGCTTGACCGCGTGATTTCTTTGGCTGGACAGCTGCCTGGACTGCGAGCCTGCGTGCTGGCTCATGGAGATCAGGTGGTTTGCGCCTCCAATACTCCCCCGGGTGTCGATCTGCAGACGCTGAGCGGGCAGGCGATGACGATGCTCGCTCAGATCAAAGAGTCCTCAACCAACATGGGGATCGGTGCGGTTCCCGCCGTGACACTCCATGCCGAGCAGGGTGCGCTCAGTTTTCTCCACAACGGCGAACTGTGCCTTCTGGTGTTGCATGCCGACCGCGGATTTCTTCCAGGTGTCCGCGAACGGCTTCAGGAAATGCTCGGGCATATCGCGCAGGCCAAGGCACTACCCGACGGTCCCACTGCACAACCGAGCCTCCCCATCTGAACCCAGCACCCCTGTACCTTTAATCTTTTTAATGCTTTCCCACGCCAACTAGTATTTCCCCATGCTTGAACTTTTGCAAAAAGGCGGCCCTCTCATGTGGATCATCCTGCTCTGTAGCGTGGTGGCACTGGGGGTGTTTTTCGAACGCCTGCTCTTCCTTCACAAAGCCTCGATCCGCGTGGGTGAACTGCTCGGAGGGCTCTCCCTACTGATCCGCAATGGTCGCCTTGACGAGGCGTTGAGCGAATCGTCCGCAAGTCCCGGCCCTGTTGCGCGCGTGCTTCAGGCGGCACTCCTGAGACCACGTGCCGAGCGGGCCGTCCTGCAGTCCCTTACTTCGGATGCCGCGCTGCTGGAGATGCCCAAGCTCGAGCGGAACCTTCCGATTCTCGCCACGCTTGCCTACGTCACCCCGCTGATAGGCCTTCTTGGAACGATCCTCGGCCTTCTGGATGCCTTTCTGATCCTCTCGGCTCATGGAGGCTACGCCACGGCGGCGGAACTTTCCCGCGGTGTTTACGAAAGCATGCTCGATGCAGCGGCAGGACTTGGCGTCGCCATTCCCGCGTTCATCGGGCACAGCTATCTTACCGCACAGGTGAACGACATCATCCATGACATGGAGCGCGCAGGCATCGAGATCGTGAACCTTCTGGTGGATGCCTCTGACAGGAAGAAGGACGCCCCCAACGGATGAGGCTTCCCCGCAGCAAGGGAGCGGGAAATCCCCTGCTCCTCATGGCACCGGCGCTCGGCACCCTGTTGAGCCTCGTCTTTTTCCTGCTGCTGGGCGGCTATTTCATGCTTCAGCCCGGCATCTCGCTGAAGGTTCCCGACTCACCGTTTCTACTGCTTCCGCAGCAGGATCCTCAGGTGGTTAGCGTGACCGGAGCCCCCCTTCCTCAAATCTATTTCGACCGGCAGGTGGTCACTCCTGCCGAGCTCGAGACATCGCTCCGCAAGGCTCCAAGAACAGGTAGCCTGATCATTCGGGCTGACCGGCTGGCACCCTATGACCTGCTTCTGCAGATCATGACGATCGGTGCGCGCTGCGGCTTCAGTGTGGTGCTCGCAACCGGCTCTGGCCCCTCATGACCAAGCGCTTTCCCATTCCGGCACGGGAGATGGGCGAGCTGGTACATCTCGCCCAACTGGCGTTCGAATGGCCAATCCGACAGGCACCTCGGCTGACGCTACCGCTTTGCATTCTCGCCGCCGCTGTCATTCAGACGGCGATGATGGTGCTCTTTTCTATTAGCTATCGCACGCCCTCCGACAAAAAACCGGATGTGCCGCAGTTTTATTTCCTGCCTCCTGACAGTGCGGCCGCGCGCCAGTTGGCGCCTTGGCTGGAGGCGAATGATCCCGCGGTCTTTTCTCCACTCCACGCAGCCAGGGCGGCCTCGCCGGTACTTCCGCCGTTAAAATACCGACCGAGCTATGAGGAGCCCCCGCCTGCTTTGTTACCGCTGCGGACCGATCCTGTTATGCCTATGGAGCCTGCTCCGCTTCCGGCGGGATCGTTTCTACAGAATTCCGACGCACCCCGGAGCAGCGGCGCCGCGCATACCCGGATGGCTGATAAATCATCGTCTGGCATCCAAGTCGCTTCGCACAGTCCCACTATCATCCGGTGGGAAGATGGACTTTCGGGGAGACTGCCGAAAAAGGTCGATGGTGGTGATTTGTCTCCATCTGCGGCTTCCGTCACTGCCCAGCCTGCACTCTTTGAGGTGGGTGTCGGTCCCGAAGGAATGACACGTCATGTCGTCCTGATAGAATCCTCGGGGGACCCGGTCAGTGATGAGGCCGCGAAGATCTGGATCATGGCCCGTAGGTTCGAGCCTGCGGAGGCGATGTCGTGGGGAAGGGTCCGTGTGCTCTGGGGAGCTGCTCCCGTTTCTGTATCGCCGTCGTTAACCCCGCAGTACTCCTCCCAGCCATGATTTCGATCACTCTTTCCTGGTTTGTCTGCTTCTATCTAGCCCTTTTTCTTGCCGCGGTTTTGATCCTCTGGATAGGGTACGAAATCCTCAGGAAGCGCCACGCAAACAGCATTTCCCGGGTCCGTGTTTTCTGCAGGATCTGTGGATCCCGCTACACGGACGGAACATCCGGCGATCTAATGCGATGCCCGGTCTGCGAAAGCCTCAATGAACGTTCCTCTACCGGTGGCTTCTAAAAGTAAGCAACGTTTCTGCCCCTGAGATTGAAATGGTTCGACCAAGAAAAAAATTCCGACACTGGTACTGGATTGTCCCGCTGATGCTGATCGTGGCGACAAGCGTTACGGTATTGGTGATGCTTGTGAATTGGCTGGAGGGAGCGGAGTTCCGCACCTTAGTCGAGCGCCTGACAACGGATCGGCTTCACGCGAAGACGGAGTTGGCACCGTTTCGATGGGCTTGGACGGAACTTACCTCAGGAAGCCTTCGTGCCATTGGGTCCGCCGAAAGTACGATCAAGCGAGTGGCGTCAGGCGGTATCCATGCCCGGATGCGTCCTGCCTCCCTGATTGAGGGAAAGGGCCTCGCAACGGAGATTGATCTGGATCGGATGGAGGTCCATCTCGGGGCTATCACGGCGGTCCAGCCCGAGCCTCTACCTGCAGTTGGGGAGCAATCCAGCTCCCTTCCAAAATGGATTCCCGCGCAGTTTGTGGTCGAGCGGATACGAAGCGCCTCCGCCGACGTGATAATCGAACAACCCCAAGGCGGGTCATTTGATATCTTGGGAACCAAACTGGAATCGATTCCTGAGGGGAATGAGATCCGTTTTGAAGCTCATGGAGGACGGTTAGTGTTCGAGCGTTTCCCCGACCTATACATGACGATCGACGCGATTCGATGCCGACTCTCCGATATGGGGCTCGATCTCACGGGGGCGGACCTTTCCTTCCAAAATACCGGAACCATTCGCCTTGATGGAAATTTTCCCAGTGATGGAAGCGAGGCTCGCCTTAAGGGTCACTGGGAGGCCGTGAAGGTGACTTCCCTACTCCCAGCTCTGGAAGGGAAAGTGCTTGGCAGTTTGCAGGGACACGGTGAAACAACCTGGGGCCGCGATGGCATTCACAAACTCTCCGGAGACATTAGTGCGCACGATGTCACCCTCTCTGGAGTTCCTGGATTGGAGAAGATGGCCATGCTGACCGGGGTGGATCAATTTCGTCATCTTCCTGTTCAGGAAGCACATGCTACCTTCTACGGAGATGCCGAAAAAACAATTTGGCATGACATCATTCTGGAATCCAAAGGACTCCTGAAACTCACGGGCGAAGCGGAGGTAGCCCGCGATGGTTCTTTAAGGGGAACGTTCCAGGTCGGCATCACCAAAGGAATCGTCAGCATCATTCCTTATGCCCGCGAGGTGCTTGGGCTGAACGAACATGATGGCTACATCTGGACACCCATGGCGGTCGAGGGAAGCCTTTCCCATCCGAAAGAAGATCTCACACCGCGCCTCGCAACGGTCTTGGCCGCGCGTGCGGAGGGTCTCGTGAAGGATGGGATTCAGGAGGGTCTCAATTTGCTTGGCCTCAAAGGCTCGGGAGCGACCAATGGAGCGGTGACGAATGCTGTCAAAACCATCGAACAGGATGCGGGAAAGGTACTCGACTCCCTTGGAGGGTTTCTCAAATAGCTAGGGCGCAAGGAGTTCCAGGTCTTCGTCAGAAGCAGGTGAGGCAGATATCTTAAGTAGACGGAGAGCCTGAGCTAATGCCTCTTCAGTATCGCGAACCGACGAGAGGTTGAGTTCCGGAAAGGAATGTTGGTTGCGGAACCAGGTCATCTGGCGCTTCGCATATTTCCTAGTCGCCGCGATAATCATGGCGATCGCCTCCTCTCGGGATGTCTCACTGCGAAGCAGCGATCGGATCTCGCGGAGGCCCAGCGTCATCGCTGCTGTGGAGCCAAGGGCTTCTTCCTTCAATGTCGCAACTTCAGTTTCAACGCCCAGGCGGAACATCGTCCTTACATTCCCTGCAATCCTCTCATTGAGCTCCTCCCGATCACGGGTGATGAGTAGCGAAGAGACGGTGTTGACAGGCGCAGTTGATCCGGTGCGTGCTGCCGCCAGGGGATTGCCGGTCAACAGCACGATCTCGAGCGCACGCTCCACACGGCGGCGATTTGCCAGATCAATGGTCGTGACGGCATCAGGATCAAGCGACTGCAGACGGGAGATGAGATCCGGCAAGGAAAGAGCAAGAAGTTCCGATCTCAGGGTGGAGTCTCCCTTGGGAAGTTCGTTCAGACCACCCAGAAGCGCTTTGAAGTAGAGGCCTGTGCCACCGACCACAATGGGTCTTTTTCCCCGGGCAACAATATTACGGATGATGGGGAGTGCCTCCCGCAGATAACGACCGGCATCGTAAGATTCCGATGGATCAACCGAGCCGATGAGGTGGTGGGGAATCTCCGCTCTGGAAAATGGAGAGGGTTGGGCGGTCAGGATGGGCAGGCCCCGATAGATCTGGAATGCATCCGCCCCGACAATCTCGCCTCCAAGCACCCCGGCAAGGCGAAGCGAGAGATCCGTTTTGCCGGCCCCTGTGGGGCCGGCAATAAGGAGTGTTTCCGCTGGAAGCACGGAAACGTGAAAGGAAGCCGACTAGGCTGCCGCAGCCTCGGAATCGCGGGTGGGTTCCGCATGCTCCGCGGAATCGCGGCGCTCGGAACGTTCTCCGCGGCTTTCAGCAACGGCCTTGGCACCGCTGACCACCAGCTTGCGGCCCATGTATTCCTTGTCGTGAAGTTCGTCGACGGCACGCTTGGCCTCATCGACGGAGGTCAGCTGGACGAAACCGAATCCTTTGGAACGATGGGTCTCACGGTTGCAGACGATCTCGACATTCTGGACGGAGCCGACGCCGCTGAAGAGTTCGAGCAGATCGCTCTCGGTCGCGTCGAAGGAGAGGTTGCCCACATAGACGCGTGGAGTGGTCACCTCGATGCGTTCGGGCTTTCGCGACTGGCGCGGAGCCGAACCCTCGCGGCGTTCGGAGCGTTCGGCGCGGGGTGCGCGCTGAGGCTTGCCGGAGGCTCTGGATTTCTTGTCACCAAGACCGATGATGGAGAGCAGCTTGCCAAGGAGGCTCTTTTTCTTCGGGGGTTGCTGTTCACGGCGCTCGCCGCGAGGACCGCCTTGGGAGCGGCTGGAGGAACCTGGGGAACGGCGGCGACCGCCACCTCCGTTGCGGGAGCGACCGCGGTTAGGGGAGTAATTTGAGGACATGTGATGTGTTGTGTTGAGGGATCCCTGCGATTCGCGGCCCGGGACACGTGGCCGGGGCTGACGGGGATCAGAACTGTAATGTATCGTTGCGTTGTGTGTTGGTACCCGGGCGACGCGTCTATCGTGGCCTCCAGTGTGTCCCGTCCCCCGACTCTTGCGAAGAGGGGCGTGGAGGAGGCTGTTCCGGCCTTTCAATGCCGGGGGAGGTTGCGGAAAACCGAACCACCTTGCGACGGTTGCCGATTACGGGCAGATCTCTCTCTCGCACCTTCAAGATCCCTAGACAAGGTAATTCGCTGAGCGTTGAAAGGGAGGTCGAATGATGAGCTGATGAATTTTACTGCAACTTCCCCGCCGGTGTGGTGTTCGTAAGAGCTCATGGTCGCCTTTCTTTCCGCATTATCCAGACGGCAGCTCGCCTTGGGTGTCGTTGCCCTGATGCTTTTTATCCTTCTGATTGCACGATGGATTGCCGATTGGGGCCTGGTGACGATCCATGCCAAGGATCAGCCGATCTCCAAAGTGATCTCGTCGATCGCCCGCCAAGGGGGCGTCCGTATCGAGAGTTCCCTCGATCCCACTAAATTGGTGACGCTGGATGTGGTCAAGGTACCCCCCGTCGAGGCGCTGGAGACACTGGCCGGCATCGTTGAGGCAGGATGGCGCATAGTTTATCTGGCTGCTCCCACCAAAACCGCCATCAACGAAGCCGTCCTCTCGCTCAATGGAACGGGCAAGATCGAAAATTGGGTGGTAAATTATTACCCGGGCCCCGGGTGGGCTTCAGGGAGCGACTATGGGCAAGTGATCGACCCGGGGACGCTCTCCATCACGTTGGAGGGAGGCGATCCTGACCTTCGGAAACTTCTCGATGAAGCCGCGCAGAAAAGCGGAGTGATGACGGCCCTGCCGAAAGACTGGATCGCGTCGGCCAAGCTTCCAAAGCCGACCAGCGTCCGGAATGCCATCTCCACCATGGTGGGCTCGGTTCATGGCAAGCTAACGGAATTTTTCTTCCTAACGGAGCGCCCGCGCCGCGGGTGGGGAGGACCCGGGGAAGGTGATGGAGGTCCTGACGCACCGAGACCAACCATTGCGGGTGGTCCTTACGGCGGACCGCCATCTTCAGGAGTTCTGCCAGCCGGTGACCTTCGAGGGTCTAGTCCCAACCCCGAGTGGATCCAGCAGCGCCAACTTGCTAAGATCAAGAAGCTTCCCACAGCGCAGCAGGAGCAGGCTAAAAAAGACATGGAGGAACGGAAGGCCTTCTTCGACTCGCTCAAGGGACTATCCCCCGCAGAGAGAGCTGCCAAATTCCAGGACATGATGGCCAATTCCGAGTTGGGACAAAAGATGCAGGACTCGAGACTGATACAGGATGCCAAGCAATCGGCTGCACGCAGAATAACGCGCGCCGTGAATTATCTCAACCGCAAGGCAGCCGCGATGGCTCCTGCAAAATAGGATCCTCATTAATGCCAACCTTTCGCTGCGTCGCTTCCAAAAAGGGGTTCTCTTTGGTCGAACTGCTTGTCGTCATCTCCATCATCGCCATGCTGGCGGCGCTCCTCAGCCCATCCATCCAAACGGGTCTGCAGAAAGCAAAGGGAGCCCAATGCCTCAGCAATCTGCGACAGATTGGAATTACCGTGCAGCAATACATGGCCGATCCCGAGAATGGCCACCAGTTTCCACCCATCTACAATGTGAATGCCACGTACAATTCGAATGCGACGGCTAACACTAGCATTTCTTCATCCTCCGCGCTTCAGCCTCTAGCTTGCCTCTCCCCTTACGGAGCCACGATGGCACTACTCACCTGTCCATGTGACACAGCCCCCGATCCGACATATGGGAGCTATCTTTGGTCGCCTGTGATTCAAGGGGAACAGCCCCAGGATGTGCATGTCTACACGCGAGGCGGTATGTTCACGATCACAAAGCTGAGCACACTGACCGTTTGTACGGACAAAGGGATGCCCCACCTCGGCAAGTTGAACGTTCTCCGGGCTGACGGACACGTCGAGACGAAGCCCTAATTTCCTAAGCTTATTCCTCGGCGCGCAGATCGCGGCTCATCAGAGCTTTCATCGCATCGGCGGGAGTTTTCTGACCTCCCAGAACGGCGGTCACTTCGTCGATGATCGGCGTCTCCACCGACAGGCGCCGTGCTGCTTGCTGGGCGCTGGATGCCGTCGGAATACCCTCCGCCACCATGCTGCCCATGGACGAGATGATTGAGGAGAGAGATTCTCCCCTCCCAAGTTTGAAGCCAACCTGATGGTTGCGACTGCGCGGGCTGAAACAGGTGACCATCAGGTCGCCGATCCCGCTGAGGCCGCCGAAAGTCTCCCGTTTGCCTCCCATCGCGATGCCGAGTCGGGTCATCTCGACGAGCGCACGCGTCACCAGAGCCGCGCGGGCATTCTCCCCGAGACCGAGTCCGTCGGAGACGCCGGCTGCGATTGCAAAAATATTCTTGAGCGCCCCGCCAAGTTGGATGCCGCGCACATCTTGGCTTGTGTAAGCCCGGAAGGTTGTCCCTGCGAACAGTCGCTGAACGGCTTCCGATGCCTGCTGATCCTCACAGCCGATAACCCCGGCTGCGGGGATGCCATGAGCAATCTCCGCGGCCAGATTTGGTCCGGAGAGCACGGCCAGGGTGGCGGAAGGAATCCGCTCGGCGATTACCTCGCTCATCAGGAATCCGCGCTCCTGTTCGACCCCCTTGGTGCAGGAGACAAGGATCGGACAGCGATCCGAGGTAGCTTCCGCAATCCGACTGCATACCTCGGAGAGATATTTCGAGGGAACGGCGATGAAAAGAACCTCTGCGCGAACAACGTCGACGAGATTCTTGGTGCCTAGAATCCCGCGCGGCAGCTTCACGCCCGGGAGATACTTTTCATTCACTCGGGTTGATTCCATCAACCCGATATGTTCCGGATCATGACCCCAGAGCGGAACCTCCCTGCCACTCTGAGCCGTGAGGATCGCCAGCGCGGTGCCCCAACCGCCGGCCCCGATCACTCCAACGTCCGGAGCGGTCATGGTCTCCCCCCTTTCCGTTCAAATCGCGGCTCCGTTCCCGCTCTTAACCTCAGGATGTTTGATCGATGACGCCAGACGGCCAGCAAGCACATCACGATCGAAACCACGAGCGCCAGCCAGTCTGCGCGGTGCATCAGAAAAAGTACCGTCACGGCCAGCGGCAGCGTGACGGCACCACCGATCGAGGCAACGGAAACATAGCGGCTTGCGGTAAAGAGCATGAGCCACACCCCGAGACAGAGAAGGAAGGCCGCGGGGAAAAGAGCCACCATCACGCCCGCGGAGCTGGCTATTCCTTTTCCCCCCTTGAATCCGAGCCAGATAGGAAAACTGTGGCCCAGAAGCACGCAGAGACCCGCCATGGCTCCCGGTGCCGAGGCAGGCAGGATGCCTGCATATGTTCCCCAAAGTCCGGCTAGAATAACGGGAATCAGCCCCTTGAGAAAATCACAGCTGAACACCGCGTAACCCCAGCCTTTGCCCAGAACGCGAAGGGCATTCGTCGCCCCGATGTTGCCGCTGCCCTGCTTGCGGAGATCGACACCGCAGATCTGGCCGGCAAGGAATCCGAACGGGATAGAGCCGAGAAGGTACGAGGCAACGGCTATTAGCAGCCAAGGAGCAAGCGTGGAAAGCACCCTTGGATCTCATCAGCCGTAATCGCAGGGACAAGTAAAAAGGTAATAACTCACGCGGAGGCACAGAGGCGCGGAGAATAAAAAAGATAAAAAATGTAGGGAGGGTCTGGGACCCAGCGGAATGACACTTATCGCACAATCATCATACCCCTACGTCTCTGCGCCTCTGCGGGACATCTTTCCCTATCCTGTGCTATAATGATTGCCATGAACATCCGTCATCTCTTGCCCGCGGCCCTGCTGCTTTCTATTGTTCCGTTTATGTCCGCACAGCCGTCACCAACCGATACAAATACCGTTGCGGTTCAACTCATCGGTCCCAATGGAGAGCCCGGACCTGTTGTTCAGAGCCCCCGTGTCGTGAAAACCGACGCCGAATGGGAGAAGCAGCTTGGACCCACTGTCTACCGGGTCCTTCGGGCTAAGGGAACCGAGGCTCCCTTCTGCGGCAACCTCCTCGATAACCACAAGGATGGAGTCTACTTCTGCGCCGGATGCGGCCTGCCGCTCTTCGCCTCCAGTTCCAAGTTCAATTCAGGCACCGGTTGGCCGAGTTTCTACCGGCCCTTTGCCAAGGAAAACATCACCGAACTGCGAGACGTCTCGCTCGGCATGGTTCGTACCGAGATCCTCTGTACGCGGTGCGGCGGGCATCTCGGGCATGTCTTCGATGACGGCCCTGCTCCGACAGGCCTCCGCTACTGCCTCAATTCTGCCGCCCTCACCTTCAAGGACGAAGCCGAAGTAAAGAAGATGGGTGCAGAAGCAGTTAAGTAGCTTCTCAATCCCAATCCAAGTGGTGGGACAGCATCTTGTCTTGGTCAAAATGGAAATACCCCTTGAAGGTCTTCCCCTCCAGCATCCCCGGTAGCCAGTACTGATCATCCTGCCACATGTCGTGGTAAGGGATGGATGAAGTTGCCATCCAGTGAGGGATGGCTTCTTCGGTCTCCATGGGTTCTCCGGTGCACCCCTGGGCGGTAAAAACGACACAGTGAAGAGCCAGTCCGTCTGCGAACTGAAAATGGAGTTCTCCCCGCTCGGAAAGATTCAGGGGGGTGACGCAAAGCTCCTCCTGAGTCTCCCGGATCGCGGCATCCAGAGGTGACTCCCCCGGCTCCAGGCGTCCGCCCGGCCCATTGATTTTTCCAGCACCGAGCCCCCTTTTCTTGCGGATCATCAGAATCTGTCCCTCTCGCCGGATAAAACAGAGTGAAGCTCTCATGGAGGGCTGCCAGCTCTTCCAGAAGTCTCTTTCATGAGGATTCATGCGGTAGATTTATACCGGGATTCGTACTTTCGTCCTCACCAATCGCATCCTTCCATTGCAGCAATGTCACAAAAGCTCCCTTGAACACAGAAGGGAGACATCGCAACATGGTGAGTCCATGGAAAAAGGGCACGCCTCCCACTTTATTAATCGCGGCCTGAGCTGGCTGGAGTTCAACCAGCGGGTGCTCGAGCAGGCACTCGACAAGGAGAACCCTTTGCTGGAGCGCCTGAAATTTCTCTGCATTGTCAGCTCCAACCTCGACGAATTCTTCGAAGTCCGTGTGGCTGGTCTGAAGCAGCAGGTGCAGATGAACAGCATCGCTCTGGCTCCGGACGGCATGTCGCCAAAGTCCGAATTGGCTGCAATTGCAAAGCGAGCTCGCCAGCAGGTCGAGGATCAGTACCGGTGCTGGAACGAGGAGATCGAGCCGGGCCTGGCTGCCGAGAACATCAAGTTTCATAATTTTCCGGATGTCCCCAAGTCGGAGCAGGTTCACTTCGAGAAGTTTTTTCACGAGCGGATCTTTCCGGTGCTAACGCCGCTCGCGATCGATCCCTCCCATCCTTTTCCCCAGCTGCTTAACAAAAGCCTCAATATCATCGTCCATCTCGAGGGAGAGGGGCTTAATACCGACCTTGCCGTCGTGCAGGTACCCCGCATTCTGCCGCGCGTCGTCCCCTTCTCCCATCAGACCGAAGAGCAGGGCCACGATTTCGTCTTCCTTGGAAGCATTATCAAGCACTACGTGGGAACCCTCTTCCACGGAGTCAAGGTGCTCGGTGCCCATCTCTTCCGCGTTACCCGCAACAGCAATCTGTATATCGATGAGGAGGAGGCCGAGAATCTCCTGCATGCGATCGAGGAGGAGCTGCGTCATGTGAACCGGGGCGCCGCAGTCCGACTAGAAGTGCAGGATGATTGTCCGGACGAGGTGGCCAATCGCCTGCTCGAGATCTTCAATCTCGATCACGGGGATCTTTTCCGTCACGTGGGACCGATCAACCTCACGCGCCTCATGCCCCTGGCGCTTTCGATCGATCGGCCGGAGCTCCGAGACAAGCGCTTCACTCCGGCGACCGTGGTCTCGCTGAACGAGGAGGCCGATATCTTCTGGCATATCCGCAAGGGGGATATCCTGATGCAGCATCCCTACGATAGTTTCCAGACCGTGTTGGATTTTCTTGGGCAGGCCGCGGAGGATCCCCACGTCCTGGCAATTAAGCAGACGCTCTACCGTACAAGCTCCGATTCCCCGCTCGTGGCGTCGCTGATCCATGCGGCACAGAATGGCAAACAGGTCACGGTCATCATCGAACTGAAGGCCCGTTTCGACGAGGCGGCCAACATCAAGTGGGCCCGCCTCATGCGCGAAGCTGGCGTGAATGTCATTTATGGAATCGCGGGACTGAAGACCCATGCCAAGGCGATGCTCGTTGTCCGTCAGGAGGGGGAAATCATCCGCCGTTACGCCCACCTCGGCACAGGTAATTACCATCCCTCCACGGCCCGTCTATACACGGATCTGGGCTTCCTCACCGCCCGCGAGGAACTCACCGCCGATGTGGCTTCCATGTTCAATATCCTGACAGGGGTCTCCAAGTTCCCCGGCATGAGGGAATTGATGGTGGCGCCGTATGACCTGCGTGAGGGGATGCTGGAGCTGATCAAGCGCGAGATCGATCATGCCAAGGCGGGACGCCCCGCAGGGATCTTCGTGAAAATGAACGCCCTCGTGGAGGAGAGCATGATCGAAGCGCTCTATCACGCTTCGCAGGCGGGCATCAAGGTGAGGCTGCTCATCCGCGGAATCTGCTGCCTGCGCCCGGGTATTCCCGGGGTGAGTGACAACATCGAGGTCCGCAGCATCGTGGGCCGATTCCTAGAGCACAGCCGGATCATTCGCTTTGAGAACGGCGGCACCCCCGAGATCTATCTTGGCAGTGCTGACTGGATGCCGCGCAATCTCTTCCGCCGCGTCGAGACCGGCTTCCCGATCCGTAACCCGCGCGTGCACGAGCACATCCAGGAAATCATCGACACGTTCTGGAGGGATAATGTGAAGGCTCGGGTCATGGACACCGACGGGCACTACCATCTGCGAACCGTTGAGGGAGAACGTTTCAACGCCCAGGAGGAATTTGTTGCTGACTCTCAGCGCCGCCGCAAAGCAAAGCCCCCAACCGTGCAGTAATCGGGCATAGGCCATTCCAAGAGTTGACCAGCCCTTGGGTCGGTGCTAGATAAAGTCTAGCAGTTACGCGGGTATAGCTTAGTGGTAAAGTTCCTGCCTTCCAAGCAGGCCATGAGGGTTCGATTCCCTCTACCCGCTCCACTCCACTCTCTGCTTTGTAAGGGGAGGATTTGTTTTTTAAGGGGCCTCTATTTTGAAGCTTCCTGTTGGGTCAGGACCCCAGCCCTTTCCAAGGCCTCACCGAACTGTTCCGAGGCACGGCTGTTGACCGCGGCCCGATGGCCCTTCGATCTCAGGAACAGGATTTCGACGGATACCGCACCTAATAGCATCAAGACGATAGGAATCAGGACTCCTGGTTTTAGGAGTCGCCGTGTGCCGATCATCCCAAGGCCTCTTCTTCCTCGCGTCCCGTGGCAATCGCAACGGCTTTTTTCGCCAACGAGGTGATGCCCGCCCAGTCTCCCGCCTTGATCAGGGAACGATCCGCGATCCAGGAGCCGCCTACTGCGGCAACGCCCGGGGCGGCCAGGTATTCCTTGAGCGTGGAGGCGCTGACTCCCACGAGCGGGATGAACTTTACTCCGGTGTGGCCGTAAGGGCCGGAAAGGGTCTTGAGCATCTTGATGCCGCCGGCGACATCTGCAGGAAAGAACTTCTGAACCTTGCATCCCAGCTCCAATGCACGTTCGATTTCGGAAGGGGTCATCACGCCGGGAATGAATCCAAGACCATGCTCGTGAGCGGCCCGGACGACATTCTCATTGAGCCCTGGTGCCAACCCGAAGGTGGCTCCGGCTTTGGCTGCCTGAACGACTTGCTCACCTGTGAGCAGGGTGCCGACACCAAGGTGGACCTTGTCACCAAAGGCATCCTTGATGCGTTTCACGGCTTCCGGGGCCGCGGGTGTGCGGAACGTGACCTCCAGGGCGTTCAGCCCCCCATCGAGAAGGGCTTGAGTCAGTGGTTCCGCATCCTCGGCACGATCGATGGTGATGACGGAAACGATGCGATTGGCAAGGACTGGAGTGAAATCAAAAGAAGACA
>Ga0316217_10002648_pt1 | contig 21280 bp, 22 predicted proteins | sample 1anoAmetaG_FD_203633 | JGI IMG/M metagenome (GOLD analysis project Ga0316217, IMG submission 203633) | Freshwater microbial communities from Trout Bog Lake, Wisconsin, USA - 1anoA | ecosystem: Environmental > Aquatic > Freshwater > Lake > Hypolimnion/Profundal zone | place: USA: Wisconsin...
CGGCCACGAGTTCTTCAGATGCGCCTTTTTCACGGACTACATTTTCATGAGCATCGACGCACTTGCCGCAGCCGTTGATGGCTGAGACGGCGAGGGCCCAGAGTTCAAAGTCCACTTCTTCAATGCTGTGGCCGCGGAGGCCGCTCATGCGCAGGCGGGCGGGCAGGGTAGCGTATTTGGGGTTGGTGCTGAGGTGATGGAAGCGGTACCAGATGTTGTTCATACCCATGATGGCGGCGACGGTCTTGGCTGCTTCAAAGGCCTGTGCGGAGAGTTGCGCGGGGGCGGCTGCCAGCACAGCGGCGGTGAGCGTGGCGCTGCGTGTGGCAATGGCCGTGGAGACGATGGTTCCCCACAACTGCTGCGCGGTCAGTTCTGAATTGTTGCGGACCAGCGAGGAGAAGTTGAGCTTGAGGTCTTTGGCGGTGGGAGGAAGGCTGTCAATAAGCTCGTCGAGGGTCATGGGAGTGCTCCGGGGAATGTGGTATTGAACAGTGGTGGTTGCGAGTAATTCAGTTTGCTCTATCCCAGGTCCCAAACGCAGACTCCAACCCCAACGACGGTGGCCTGTCGTTGGGGTTGGGACCTGGGGAACCCAGTTTTGTTCGAGCTAGACGTGGATGGTTTCTTCGCCCTTGTGCCAGTTGCAGGGGCAGAGCTCGTCTGTTTGCAGGGCGTCGAGTACGCGAAGGACTTCCTGCGGGTTGCGGCCGACGGAAAGGTCAGTGACGTAGACGAAGCGGATGAAGTTCTCTGGATCGACGATGAAGGTTGCGCGCTGGCTGACGCCGGCCTTGAGGTCGAGGATGCCGAGCGCGGAGGAGAGCTCGCGCTTGATGTCAGAGAGCATGGGGAAGGGGAGGTTCTTGAGGTCGGGGTGGCTGTTGCGCCATGCGTGGTGGACGAACTCGGAGTCGATGCTGGCGCCAAGCACCTGGGCGTCGCGGTCAGCGAACTCCTGGTTTGCCTTGCCGAAGGCGGCAATCTCAGTGGGGCAAACGAAGGTGAAGTCCTTGGGCCAGAAGAAGTAGACCTTCCACTTGCCGGGGTAGCTGCCCTGGTTAATGGCTTCAAAGGCATTCTTGAGGTCGAGATCGACGCACGCGGTGAGCTCGAAAACGGGGAACTTTTCTCCAACGGTAAGCATGAGTAACTCCTTAAAGGTGATTAGGTTAACTGTTTCCAACGCGCCAGCGAAACAAATCGCGGCGAGCAAGCATAGATGAAACCGGCAACGCAGAAATGTGAGCGCGCGCACAAGAGTTTCTTATTGGATACCCGAGTACTCAGGAGGATTCAGGACCCGAGGCGGGGATTCCGGTAAAAATTTGTGTGGTCAACAAGGGCCGGGATTAGTTTGGGCGCCCGCCAGAGGTGGAGCGGCGGCGGAAGCGGTCGTCGAGGGGTTGGCGGCCTGAGAAGCCAGACTCGACGGTGTGCCAGTGCTCGATGGAGGTCTCGCCCATGCGCCAGCAGAGGAGGACAACCTGACCGTCGAGGGTGCAGGGGAAATCAAGGAGTCCGGCTTCAAGGTCCTTGACCTGGACGCCGATGGTGTCGATTTCCGCGATGGTTTCGCGAGTGCGTTTGAGGTGGGAATCCAACTCGGCGCGCTGCAGTGCAACGCTGGCGGAGTCAACCTTCATGCCGCCGGAGAGATAGATACGCCGCGCGAGGTCAGCGAGGCTGGATTCGACTGTCTCAGCGGACTGCTTGCTCTCAATGGCTCGCTTGAGCAGCGATTCGAGGACCGGGAGCAGAGATTGTGCTTCGTCGAGCGTAAAGGTCTTCATGGGGAAACACCTTATCTCAAGGATACGACGAAAATCGGTTACCGAGGGCAGGAACTGGTGGATTCAAAGAAGAACTGAGCCGGGAGGAGGCGCTGGAATCTTAATTATTGCGCTGGGGGATTCGCTGGCCCGATGGGTTGCGGTTGGGCTGCGGCGATGGCGCGGGCAAGGCTTTCACCGAGCAGCAGGCCGACGCGGTCGTGCCCGAGGCGGCTTAGATGGGAGGGGTCAGCGAAGTTGACCTGGAATTTTTTGCCGCGACCGAGGGCCTCGAACAGGTTGAAGGTATCGACGAGGAGGCAGCCGTGCTTTTGGGCGGCTGCGGCAAAGATCTTTGCCGCCCGGCGGCGGCAGGCGTGGGTGAGGGGATCAGGGCAGGGGAAGGGGCTGAGAAGGAGGATACCTTTGAGCGGAAACTGGTGCAGGCTGGAGAGTACCGAGTCGAGGGAATCGGCCAAGGCGGCAGGATTGAAGATTCTGGTTCTCTGGCCCAAAGCGCTAAACAAAGTGGTGAGGAGTAGCCTGCGGGCATAAATGAGCCGGGTGGCAAGGGTGGGCCGATACTGCATGCCAGGGTTGGAGACAAACAGCCTGGCGTTTGGAGAATGGGAACCGGAACTGCTGAAACTGAAGCTGCTGAAGCTAAAACTGCTGAGACTGGAGCTGCTGCGGAAGCCGAGGACTTTTTCAAACTTGGGCAGGCTCTCGTAGTTGCCGACCTGCAGGACGAGGAAATCTGGCTGCTGATGGCGCAAAGCCTCAATGAGCGGGCTGGTGGAGTGGAGATTGAAGTAGGAGAGGACGCAGGGGTTTTCCGCATCAGGGTGGCGAAGATAGCGGAGGGCGACACGTGCGAGGGAGTTCTCTGCCCCAACGGGGAAACCGTTGAGGTGACAGCCGCCGGCAAAGAGGATTCCAGGATTCTGGGACAAATCAGTGTCCTTGTGGAGCCAACTGTACCTTTTGACAGGAGGGGAAATTCCGGTCCGGCCAGTTGATTTTGAACCAAGGCAATGCCAGATCAATGAAGTATGCGGGGAACTTAATAAATTGCAGGTAGCAGAGCCTCAGTGGTGACTCATTTTAACAATAATCAGGGGAAGAGCGGGAGGTCGGGAGGGGAAGGGGCCTGTCAGGGTGGGGAGCGCGGATGGCGGCGGTTTGTGAGCGTCTAGCGTGGGCAGGTATCATTGTCCATCATGGGAGTTCCGCTGACAATTGAGGCCGCCAATCTGGGGATGGCCGACTCGCTGATTCTGATGGTGATGGCGCTGGTGGTCTTTGGCCCCCGGCGACTGCCGCAGATCGGCCGCCAGATAGGCAAGCTGATGTACGAGTTCAGGAAGGCCTCAAACGACTTCAAATTCCAAATGGAAGAGGAGTTGCGCAATGCCGAGGAGGCCGACCGCCGCAAGAAGGAAGAAGAGGAGCGTCAGCGTCAGTTGACGGCTTCTCCGACGCCGCAACTGGAGGCTGGTGCAGACTCCCAGACATCCGAAACCACTTCAGCCACCGATACGACCTATCCGTATTCAGGTTCGTATGCCGAAGTGACCGATGCGCAGGCATTGGCGGAAGAGACCTATCCGCAGATTCACCCGCCAGCGACTGGCGAGCCGATTTCTGCGGAGTGGCCGGGCGGCGATGTGGCCGTTGCGGAGCCGGTGCTTGAGGCGAGTGTGGAGCCAGAGGCTGCGGCCGTGGAGGCTCCAGTGGCGTCAGCGGTTCCGTTGGAAGAGAAAGCACCCCTGGAAGAGACAAGCACAGTGACGGAGCCGGCGGCGCACAATGGTTGATACTTCTGACGCAATTGGCAAGGCACGGCAGGCGGTAACGCAGCGCGCGGACTTGCCTGGCATGAGCCTGATGGAGCATCTGGACGAACTGCGGCGGCGCATCGTTCACTCGGCGCTCTACTTGTTTGTGGGCTTCATCGTGGCCTACATCTTTCACGAGCGGCTGTATGGCTTTATTCAGGCTCCGCTGGACAACCTGCACATCAAGCTGAACTACACGCACCCGATGGACCCTCTGAACCTATATCTACAGGTGGCGCTGATTGGCGGAGCGATTCTGGCGTCGCCCTTCATTCTTTACCAGGTGTGGCTATTCATTGCGCCGGGACTCTACCAGAAGGAACGGCGGTTCGTGATTCCCTTTATGGCGGCCACGGTAGGGCTGTTTCTGGGGGGCGCTAGCTTTGGGTATTTCTATGTGTTGCCGGGCGCGCTAAAGATACTTATTGTTGGATTTGGCAGCAAATTCAACTCGATTATCACGATCGAGGAGTACACGGGATTTTTTCTGAGCGTAATTCTGGGCTTGGGAATCAGCTTTGAGCTGCCGATTCTGATCTTCTTTCTGGCGTTGTTCGGGATTGTGAGTCCGCGCTTCCTATGGACCAACATCCGTTATGCGATTCTGGCGGTGTTTCTGGTGGCGGCCATTATTACGCCGAGCCCTGACCCGTGGACGATGTGCATCTACGCGATTCCGATGCTGGCGCTTTACATGATTGGAATTGGCGTAGCGTGGTGGGTTCATCCCTCACGGCGCAGGGCCAAAGAAGCTGCGAAAGAGGCTAAAGAGGAAGCGTCCAAATGAACTTCTGCTCACTGTTGAAGAGAGCGGCGGCGGGGATGATTCTGCTTGCGCCGATGATGGCTTGCCAGAGCAGCGAGGCGCAGCAGCACTTTGACGGCGCAAAGGCGCTTGAGTATGCCCGGCAACTGGTGGCGATTGGTCCGCGGTGGCCTACCGGACCGGGGCATGTGAAGGCCGAGGCGTTTTTGCGCGGCCACTTTCAGCGCTTGCACGACCAAGTGGAAGAAGACACGTTCACGGCCGACACACCGATTGGCACGGTGCCGATGCGGAACTTTATTGTGCGCTACCCCGGCAAGAAGAACGGGGAGATTGTGCTGGCGACGCACTACGAGACCAACTACCCGCTGAGGAATATCTATTTTGTGGGCGCCAATGACGGGGCCGCGACGACCGGGCTGCTGATGGCCATTGGCGACAAGTTGCACGCGGAGACGGCGGGCGGCAAAAAGCTGGAAGGCTACTCGGTGTGGCTGGTTTTTTTCGACGGCGAAGAGGCGATCAAGTGCCTTCAATGCTGGTCGCGGTCTGACTCGACCTATGGGAGCCGGCACCTGGCGGCGCGGTGGGGACGAGACGGAACGCTGGGGCAGATCAAGGCGTTTATTCTGGCGGACATGATTGGCGACAAAGACCTGGACATCCAGCGGGACAGCCAATCGACGGACTGGCTGGTGGCTTTGGTGCGGCAGGCAGTGAAGCGGTTCCGGTACGAGCGCTATTTCTTCCAGCGGGAGACGACTATCGAGGACGATCACCTGGCGTTTGTGGAGCGCGGAGTGCCTTCGATCGACATTATCGATCTGGATTATGGGCCGAATAACAGCTACCACCACACGGCGCAGGACACGCTGGATAAGGTAAGTGCGCAGAGTCTGACGATCAGCGGCGATGTGTTTCTGGAAACGATCCGACTGGTGAATGGGCGTTAGGGCAGGGCTCAGTTTGACTTTGACGAGCATTGGATTTGTCGTATCTCAACTTTTCGCAAAGGGCGCGAATGGATGGGGCATCCGGCTTTTGCTGCCAGCCTCCAACTGCTGGCCATCTGGCGTTGGACTTATCGCCGGGGCAGGCTTGGGATGGGAAGGCTGATGCGAGGAGTTGGAAGCTAAGGAAGAAAAAGGAGCGGACATTGGCTGAAGCAGAGATTGGGATTATTGGCGGCAGCGGGCTGTATTCGATGCCCGGGTTTACGAATGTGCGCGAAGTGCGCGTGGAGACGCCGTTTGGCGATCCATCGGAGGCCTTTGTGCTGGGCGAACTGGAGGGGCGGAAGGTTGCCTTTCTGGCACGGCATGGACGCGGGCACCGCATTCTGCCCTCGGAGCTGAACTTTCGCGCAAATATATATGCCTTCAAGAAACTTGGCGTGGAGCGGATTGTGTCCGTGTCTGCGGTCGGGTCTTTGAAGGAAGAGCACAAGCCTACGGACTTTGTGATGCCGGACCAGTTCATCGACCGGACGTTTCATCGCGTGTCGACGTTCTTTGGTGAAGGGATTGTTGGGCACATCAGCTTTGGTCATCCGGTGTGCGCTACGGTTGCCAAGGCCGCGGCAGAGGGATGCGCGGCTGTGGGCGTGGTTGGCAAGCTGGGCGGCACGTATGTATGCATGGAAGGTCCGCAGTTCTCGACCAAGGCCGAGTCGAACCTGTATCGCAGTTGGGGCGCGGACGTGATTGGCATGACCAACCTGCAGGAGGCCAAGCTGGCGCGCGAGGCGGAGATTTGCTACGCGACGGTGGCCATGGTGACCGACTATGACTGCTGGCGCGAAGGCCACGACTCAGTGACGATTGAAGAGATTGTGGCGGTGCTGCACAAGAACGCCGATAACGCCGCCAAGGTGGTGAAGGCGGCTGTGGCGGCGATGCCAAAGGAACGGACGTGCGCATGCGCTTCAGCGGCGAAGTATGCGGTGCTGACTGCGCCGGATGCGATTCCCGCAGCGGCGAAAGAGAAGCTGGGACTGCTGTTTGGCAAGTATCTGGGCTGGTAGAGAGGACTGGAACCAGGGATCAGTTTGACTCTGCCGAGGATTGGATTTGTGGCATCCCACCCTCGTGGTGATTTTTCTATCTCATGTACGAGACTCGGGAGATGGGATACACGGCAGCTTGTTTGCATGAGCAAGAAAGGGAGATTGAATGTCAATTACGGTTGTGGGCAGCGTTGCCTTTGATTCGATTGAGACACCGGCGGGACGGAGAGAGCGTTGCCTGGGCGGCGCGGCTACCCACTTTTCCCTGGCGGCGAGCTTCTTTACCGATGTGCGCGTGATCGCGGTGGTGGGCGAGGACTTTGGCGAGGAGCAGGAGAGCGTGTTTTGGGCGCGCGGTATCGACACGCAGGGCATTGAGCGCGCCGCAGGCAAGAGCTTTTTTTGGGAGGGCTCATACCTGGACAACCTGAACGAAGCTAAGACTCACCAGACCGATCTGAACGTGTTTGCCGCTTTTGAGCCGAAGATTCCAGATGCGTACCGTGACTCGGAGTTTTTGTTTCTGGCCAATATTGATCCGGTGCTGCAGCGTCGGGTTCGCGAGGCGATGCCGGATGTGAAGCTGGTGGCGGGCGACACGATGAACTACTGGATCAAGGATCATCGCGCGGCGCTGAACGAGGTGTTGAAGGGGTTGGATATTCTGCTGATCAACGATACCGAGGCGCGGATGCTGGCCGACAACAACAACCTGGTGCAGGCGGCGCGCGCGGTTCTGATGCATGGGCCGAAAACGCTGGTGGTGAAGCACGGCGAGTACGGCGCGACCGCATTCTTCAGCGAGCGCAGCTTTGCAACGGGTGGAGGCGAGGCGCATCATCCTTTCCGCGCGCCGGCGCTGCCGTTGGAAGATGTGGTTGATCCGACGGGCGCTGGCGACAGCTTTGCGGGCGGCTTCTTTGGCTACCTGGCATCGCAGAGCGAAGTGACGCCGGCGGTCTTCCGGCGGGCGATGTTCTACGGAAGCGTGATGGGCTCTTTCGCGGTGGAGCGGTTTGGCACCGAGCGGATACAGGCATTAACGCGGAAGGAGATTGACGACCGCTTCATCCAATTCCGCGAGCTGACACACCTTGACTGATAGAAGCACTTCTCGCGCGGCCATCTCTCGCACTGAGTGGGTGGCCGTGCTTGTTTTTACAGCGGCCGCATCGCTTGCAGCGATTGTGTGGAGCTGGCGGAACGACGCGCTGCTCAACTATGGCGATGCCGTGGCGCATATGCATATTGCGCGGCGGGTGTTCGACAGCCGACTGCCTCGTTTCTCGCAATTGGGCTCAGTGTGGCTGCCCCTGCCGCATATTTTGATGATTCCGTTTGTGCAGGTATATAGCTGGTGGGCAAACGGAGTTGCGGGCGTTATCCCTTCCGTGCTGGCCTACCTGGCCAGTTGCGTGGGCCTGTACAAGCTGGCGCGTCGATGGCTGGGGCCTGCAGCCGCGTCGCTCGCGCTAGCGTTTTTTGCTGTAAATCCCAACATGCTTTATCTGCAAACGACGGCGATGACGGAGCCTCTGTTTGTATGCGAGATGATCTGGATTGCGCTGCTGCTGGAAGAGTGGCGGACGCGTCTGGACGACGATGCGCAAGGAGCGGAGCGGCTGCTGGGCTGGATTGCCGCGGTGCTGGTGGCGGCGGTGTTTACGCGCTACGACGGCTGGGTGATGGCGCTGCTGGCATGGGTGGGTATTGGGATCGCACTGCTGAAGCGGGGGCAGTTGCGGTCATGGACGTTCTGGGTGGCGAGCGTTGCGGTGGTGGCTGCGCCGCTGGCGTGGTTTGTTTACAACCAGGCAGCGTTTGGCGACTGGCTGGAGTTTGCGCGCGGGCCTTACTCGGCCAAGGCGATTGAGATTCGCACGGCCACGCATGGGGCGGGACCGCCGCATCCGGGCTGGCACAATCTTTGGGTTTCATTGCTGTTCTTTTTGAAAGCGGCGGAGATGGATGCGGCAGCCGCGGCGTGGGGCAACACGATGCTAGCGCTGAGCGTGCTGGGCACGGCGTGGGCATGGATGATTGCGCGGCGCAAGGCGTTTTTGTGGTCGTTGCTGCTGTGGCTTCCGGTTCCGTATTATGCATATTCAGTGGCGTACAGCTCGGTGCCGATATTTTTGCCGGCATGGTGGCCGCACTCCTGGTACAACACGCGCTACGGGATGGAACTGCTGCCGGCGCTGGCGCTGGGGGTGGGCTTTGCCGCGCAGTTTGCGCTTGCGGCAGTTCAGGAGTACAGGCCGCGAGCAGCAAAGTATGTGGTAGTCGCGCTGGGAGCGTTGGTGGCGTTGAACGCGTGGGAAGTGGTGCGCGAGCGGCCGCTGGTTTACGTGGAAGGCACGAAGAACATGGAAGCGCACCGGCCTTACCAGATGGAGATTCCGCCGGTACTGCGCGCGCTGCTGGCGGAGCGGCCGGGAGCGGCGATCTTGATGGAGACATCGGTTGATCCGGAGATTGTGGCGCGGACAGGAATTCCGCTGCGGCAGACGATCAACGAGGCTGACTTGCAGATATGGGATACGGCGCTGAAGGCGCCTGCCGCACATGCGGCGCTGGTGCTGGCCTTTGATGGCGATGCGGTGGACGACGCGGTAAAGGCTCATCCAGAGGGACTGAAGGCGGTACAGAGGTTTACGGCCAAGGGGCAGCCATCGGGGACGCTTTATGTGTCCGATACTCCCTGAAGAAAGTGGCTGCGGCGAGCAGGAACGAGCGGGATGAGCGTTTATTGCACCGGAAAGACGGCAACAAGTTGAGCTGAAGATGATTGAGCATTTTGATTTGCAGATGGAGGAAGATTGATTCCCTTTACGAAAGCGCACGCCTGCGGCAACGACTTCTTGATTGTGACGGAAGAGTCAGCCCAGGGCTGCGATTGGGCAGAGTTGACGCGGCGGCTGTGCGAGCGAAACACAGGCATTGGCGCTGATGGCATTGAATTTTTTGCGTGGACTGGCGCGAAGTCCGGGCGGATCAAGCTGCATAATGCCGATGGGTCAATTGCCGAGATCAGCGGCAACGGCACGCGTTGCGTGGCGGCGTGGATGGCCGAGGCGCGGGGCATGCAGGCGGGCGACACGGTGGAAATTGCGACCGACGCCGGTGTGCGTGTTTGCCATGTGGACGGCGTGCGCAGAGAAGGCGGATTCACAGTGGAAGTGACGGCCGGGATGGGCGTACCGGAGTTCGCCGCGCGGACGGTGACGCTGGCCGATGGGGTGAAGATTGCGGGCGTAGAGGTTTCAACCGGCAATCCGCATTTTGTAATTGTGGCGGACAACGCGGAGTTCAGAGTAGCGGGGAGAGACTGGCGGACGATAGGCGCGGAGATTTGCGTGCATGGTGATTTTCCGCAGCAGACGAACGTGGAGTTTTTGCGGGTTGTGAGCAAGAGCGAGATTGAGATTCGCATCTTTGAGCGCGGCGTGGGGCCGACGACTTCATCCGGTACAGGTAGCTCGGCTACATCGACCGCGGCGCTGGCGCTGAATGGATGTGTATCTCCGCTGACAGTTGTGGCGCCGGGCGGCGCGCAGACGGTGGTGTGGGACGGAGCAGGCACAGAGCTGCGGCTGACCGGGCCAGCGGCGTTGATTGCACGCGGCGAGGCCTGGTAAATATGGCGACACTTTTGAAACTGCAAGCTGTAAAGCGCGACGCAACGGTGGCCGTGGTGTCGCTTGCTTCCACTCCGCAGGCGGAACGCGTGGAGCGCGGGCTGAATGCGCTGCGCGCGATTGGCTATGCACCGCAGGCGTCTGAGAATATTCTGGCGCGCGGGCCGCTGTATTTTGCGGGCACGCCGCAGGTGCGGCTGAGCGATCTGCACCAAGCATTTGTCGACGACGAGGTGCGGGCGATTTTTTGCACGCGTGGCGGATACGGATCGAACTATCTGCTTGAAGAGCTTGATCTGGATTTGATTGCCGAGGGCGCGAAGCCGCTGATCGGCTACAGCGATTTGACCGCGCCGCAGTTGTGGCTGCTGGACCAGGTTGGGCTGCCGGCCTTTTACGGGCCGATGCTGTCAGCGGATTTTTCGCGTGAGGACGGGGTGGACCTGCCGAGCCTGCAGGCGGCGCTGGCGGGCAATTCCCACAGGGTGGGCGCGGCTGAAGGGTTGCGCACGCTGAAGCCGGGACGGGCGAGAGGGACGCTGTACGGCGGCTGTTTGAGCATTCTGGTTTCGCTGTTGGGCACGTCTTATGAGCCGGAGACCGAGGGCAAGCTGCTGTTTCTTGAAGATGTGAATGCGAAGCCTTACCAGGTGGACCGCATGCTGTGGCAATTGCAGCAGGCAGGGAAGCTGGAAGGCGTGCGCGGCATTGTGTTTGGCGAGATGCTGGATTGCGTTTCACCGGGCGCTGCGCCGGAGCTGCTGGAGCAGGCGATTTTGAGCGCGCTGAAGGGCTTTCGCGGACCGATCGCGATTGGCTTGCGCAGTGGGCATGTTTCCCATCGCAATGTGACGCTGACGTTTGGAGCGGATGCGGAGCTGAGCCTTGCGGGCACGGCCGAGCTGCATCTTCAGGGGTTGAAATGATCGGCAGGCTGCTGCGGAATGTTCACGCGGGGAAGAAGAAGCTGACCTGTTTCTGCGAAGATGTTGCCGATGCGCCGGAGACGATTGTGGTAACGAGCGCAGCGTTTGCGCACAACGCCGAGGTGCCGATTCGCTACACAGGATATGGAGAGAACATAAGCCCGCCGCTGGCGTGGATGAATCTGCCTGTGGAGACCCTGAGCGTGGTGCTGGTGCTGGAAGATCCGGATGCACCTCTGCCGATGCCTATTGTTCACACGATTGTGTATGGGCTGGGGCCAGAGGATTGTCTGCGTGAGGGCGAGATTCCGAGCGCAGCGGCGGTGGTTGCAGACAAATTCAAGCTGGGCAGAGGGACGTTTGGCATGAGTGCTTATCGCGGGCCGGGACCGATTGCGGACCATGGGCCACACGCGTATTACTTTCAGATTTTCGCGCTGGACTGCGCTTTGAGTTTTGCGGCTGCTCCGAGGAAGAAGGAGATTGTGGCCGCGATGAAGGGGTATGTTCTGGCGAAGGGAGTTCTGGTTGGCACGTACGAACGACGGAGCGGGCAGTAAGACGATGGCGCAAGAGCAGAAGCATATTCACCTGAGCGGAATCTGCGGTACGGCGATGGCGTCGCTGGCCGGGCTGCTGCAGTTGCAGGGGCATCGCATCACGGGGTCAGACAAGGCGGCGTATCCGCCGATGAGCGATTTGCTGCAGGGACTGGGGATTCCCGTACTGGAGCCTTATGCGGAGGCGAATCTTGAACCCGCGCCGGACCTGGTGGTGATTGGCAATGCGCTTTCGCGCGGCAATCCCGAGGTGGAGCGGGTGCTGGATGAGCGAATTCCGTTTACGTCCATGGCGGCGCTGCTGCATGACGAGTTCTTGAAAGGGCGCGAATCGCTTGTGGTGGCGGGGACGCACGGCAAGACAACGACGACGAGCATGCTGGCGTGGATCTATCAGTATGCCGCGCAGCGGAAGCCGGAACTGGAGCCGTCGTTTCTGATTGGCGGTGTGGCGGAGAACTTTGGAACCAGCTTCCAGTTGCGGTCCACGCGCACGTTTATTGTGGAAGGCGACGAGTACGACACGGCGTTCTTCGACAAGGGACCGAAGTTTCTGCACTACTTTCCGGACGGGCTGATTTTGACGCACGTGGAGTTTGACCATGCAGATATCTACATCGATCTTGAGGCGGTGAAGACAGCCTTCAAGCGGCTGGTGAACCTAGTGCCGCGGCGAGGGCTGATTATGGCCTTTGACGGCAACGCCAACGTCACGGAGTGTGTGACTCATGCGCTGTGCCGGGTGGAGCGCTATGGATTAACCGAGGGCGCGGAGTGGCGGTTGCGAAATGTGCGCCATGAGAGTGGGCTGACGCGCTGGGAGGTATGGCGCGGGGGCGAGCTGTGGGCCGAGCTGGAGATGCGGCTGGCAGGCGAACACAATGCGCTGAATGCGACGGCGGCGGCGGCGCTGGCCTTTGGAATGGGGCTGAGCAAAGAGGCGATTGTGGCCGCGATTGCAAGCTTCAAGAGCGTGAAGCGGCGGCTGGAGGTGCGCGCGGAGGTGGGCGGCATCACGGTTATCGAGGACTTTGCGCATCATCCGACGGCGATTCGCGAAACGCTTCGGGCGCTTCGGGCAGTTTATCCAGATGCGCGACTGTGGGCGGTGCTGGAACCGCGGTCAAACACGCTGCGGCGCAAGGTGCTGGAAGGCGAACTGGTGGAGAGTTTGCGGCTGGCCGATCATGTGGTACTGGCTGGCGTTTATCAGCAGCAGCGGATTCCCGATGCAGAGCGGCTGCACCCGGAAGATGTGGTGCAAAGGCTGAATGCGGAGGGAACGAAGGCTGAACTGCTGGCCGATGCGGATGCGATTGTGGATGGGATTGCGGGCCAGTTGAAGGCTGGGGATGTGGTGGCGATTCTCTCCAATGGCGGCTTTGATGGTATCTATGAGAAACTGCCTGCGCGGCTGAGGGAGCAGTTTCCTGAAGGCGGCAAGGGGTAAGGCAAGGGGCGAGCATGTTTTTCACCTTTATTTTCATGGCCAACATGGTCATTACCGGAATTCCGACGGCGATCCTGTTTATTCCGTGGTGCTGGCTGACGGGCAACGTGGGGCCGCTCTACAAAGGAACGCGGTTCATGCTGTCGAGCAGTTGCTGGCTGGCGGGGGTGCGGTTCGATGTGGAAGGGCGGGAGCGGATACCGAAGGACCGGGCGTGCATCTTCATGTCAAACCACGTCTCCAATCTTGATCCGCCGGCGCTGATCTCGCTGATTCCGGGGCGCACTTCAGCATTTATGAAGCGCGCGCTGATGAACTTGCCGGTGCTGGGAACGGGCTTTACCCAGGGCGACTTTATTGCCGTGGACCGCAGGGGGAGCCCTGCCGAGGCGCAGGCGAGCGTAGAAGCAGCAGGGCGGGTATTGGCCAAGGGCGTGCACATGACGACTTTTGTTGAAGGCACGCGCTCGCCGGACGGACGCATGCTGCCTTTCAAGAAAGGCCCGTTCTACCTGGCGATGGCCACCGGCGCGCCGTGCATTCCGGTGTCGATTTATGGCACGGAGAAGATTATGGGCAAAGGCAGCCAGCGCATGCATCCAGGGATAGCGCATGTGGTGTTTCACGAGCCGATTGATCCGGCGGGATTTGCAACGCGCGAGGAACTGACGCAAGCGGTACGCGAGGCTATCGCCTCAGGGCTGCCGGAGTGGATGCGAACGTAGAGGCACGCTTACAAAATTTCAGATATCAGACGGAATCTTCATGATTGTTTCGATTATCGTGCTCATCGTCATCCTCGCCTTGAGCCTTCCCTCGGCGGTGATTTTTATTCCACTGGCCGCCATTACCGGCAACGTGGAACCGCTGTACGCCGTGGTCTGCTTCATTGTGCGAACGGGTTTTGCCGTAGCCGGTATACGCTTGCGGACCGAGGGGCGGGAAAATGTTCCGGCCGGCAAAGCGTGCATCTTCATGGCCAACCATGTGTCGAACCTGGACCCGCCGGCGCTGATTCCGCGGATTCCGGGGCGTACGGCTGCCTTTACCAAGCGCTCGGTGTACAAACTGCCCCTGTTCGGCTATTGCCTCAAGCTGGGCGAGTTTATTCCCGTGGACCGGCAGGGCAATGCGGCGACCGCGGAGAAGAGCGTGGGCGCGGCCAAGCGGATTCTGGGCAAGGGACTGCACATTACCACATTCGTAGAAGGCACGCGCTCAAAAAATGGGAGGCTGCTGCCGTTCAAGAAGGGCCCCTTTTACCTGGCGATGGAGACCGGCGCGCCGTGCATTCCGGTGTCAATTTACGGGACCGAGACGCTGATGGCGAAGGGCAGCTTTGCGATCAAGCCGGGAACGGCGCATATCGTGTTCCATCCGCCGCTAAACCCGAGCGACTTTGCGGGGCGCGAGGAGTTGATGCAAGCGGTGCGAGCGTCAATTGCTTCAGGGCTGCCGGAGTGGATGCGGGGCTGAGAGCGTTTGTGGAGCAAGACTGATGACGCAAGAGAATCTTTCGCGACGGGCATTTTTGACCACTGCCGGGCTGGCGGTGATGGCGTTGCGCGGCGGGTTGCTGCATGCGCTGGCGGCTACTCCGGTTACGGTTCATACGCCGAGCGGAGCGCTGCGGGGCGAGCAGGCCGGCGGCGTGAACGTGTTTCGCGGTGTCCCGTTTGCTGAAGCGCCGGTGGGGCCGCTGCGTTTTCGTCCACCGGTGAAAGTGAAGCGATGGACGGGCGAGCGCGATGCCACACACTTTGCCGCGGCCTCGATGCAGCCAGGGAATGCGGGCTTTGAGCGGAGCGAGGATTGCCTCTACTTGAACATATGGGCGCCGCAGGGCAGGGGGCCGTTCCCGGTGTATGTGTGGATTCATGGGGGAGGCTTTACCGGCGGTCGGTCGTTCGATCCCATGTTTGACGGAACGGCGCTGGCACAGGCGGGGATTGTCTGTGTGACGGTGGCTTACCGGCTGGGCGTGCTTGGCTTTTTGAATCTGGAGCCGGTGCTGGGCGCAGAATACGCAGGCAGCGCCAACAACGGCCTGCGCGATCTGATTATGGCGCTCAAGTGGGTGCAGGAGAACATTGCGGCGTTTGGCGGCGACCCGGCGCATGTGAGCGTAGGCGGGCAGTCCGCGGGCGCGAAGCTGACCGACATTCTGCTGGGCGTTCCGGAGGCGCAGCCGCTTTTCAAGCAGGCAGTGTCAGAGAGCGGCGGCGCCGAACGCGTGGCGACGCGCGCACAGAGCGAGGCGGTGGGGCATGGTTTTGGCGAGGAGTGGCGCACGCGGACTGGAAAGGAAGCCGCAAGCCTGATGACGGCTCCGGCGGGGCTGCTGATCGAAGTGCAACAGCACTTTGTTGAGCAGTGGCCGCAGCACTTTCCGCTGCGCGCGGAACTGGATGGAACGCTGCTGCCTCGCAAGCCGGTGGAGACGATTGCAGGCGGTGCCGGCATGGGCAAGCGACTGCTGATCGGGACCAACCGGGAAGAGAGCGCATCGTTTCTGGGGCCGCATCCGTCGCATGACCCTGGGGCTGCCGACCTGGGCAATCTGCCGGTAGCGCGATTTGAGGAAGTTTATCGCAAGTACCGCGCGGTGTATCCGCAGATGACGGACGAGCAACTGCGGATTCGCGCGGCGACGGCGGAGGAGTACTGGGTTCCCTCAACCCGGGTGGCGGATGCTCAAGTGAAGGGCGGCGGCAAGGCATGGATGTACCGTCTGGACTACGCCGAGCGCAGCGGATTGCTGCGGGGCTACGCTCACCACTCGCTGGAGGTGCGGCTGGTATGGGACCGCCCACTGGCGCAGGTGGAAAACGCGGCGGCAGAGGCGGAACTGGCGCTGGAGATGGACCGGGCATGGATTGCCTTCCTGCGCGGCGAGACGCCCGGAAGCAAGGGGCTGCCAGTGTGGCAGGAGTACACCAGCGAGACGCGGGCGACGATGGCCTTCGACACGAAGAGCCACGTGGAACTGCATCCGCAAGGGGCTGAACTGCGGCTGTGGGATGGGGTGCTGTAAGGGCCTTAACTCACTGCATGACGATGGCGTTGTAGCCGTCGTTGAGCAGCTTTTGACGCCAGCGATTGGCCTCTTCGCGGCCGTTGAAGGGGCCGATGCGGACGTGGATGAGGCCATCCTCAGGCTCGCGGCGAGCGGTGACGGCATAGCCGCGCTTCTTGAGGGCATTGACCAGCACAAGGGCGTCTTCAGGATTGGCGACGGCGGCAATCTGCACCAGGAGCGGCGCAGGAGGCAGGGCCGGTTGCACGGGCGGGGCTGCGGCAGGGGGTGCTGTGCTGGCGGCGGGAGCAAGTGCGGAATGAACTTGCGGCTGGCTCGCCGGTGAAGCTTCTGGAGCGGAAGACTGGGCGCTGACTACCGGAATCGATATGGAGGCCGTGGACTGCGGCTGACTCGCGGGCTGGGGTGCGGGGGCTTGCGGTGTTGCCGAGGGCTTGGCGCGGGAGCCGCTTGCCTGTAGAGGTAGTTGCGTGCCGGGCTGGAGGCTTGCTTCTGGAGTTGCTGAGCCGTGGCGGCCTACCGCATATCCGAAGCCGAAACAGAGGGCGCAGACCAAGACAAGACCAAAGAAGATGGCCAGCAGAGTGCCAGCTCCCAGCGTGAGTTCAGGGTCGTGCCTGTGCTGGGCATGCTCAAACTCCTCGTCGTCAAAAACTCCTCTCATGCAGTTACCCCGGGGTTAAAGCACTTCAAGAATTACCTTGCCTTTCGAGGCGATCCAAATCGTGTGGCTTGCGGTGCATTCTGGCCACGGGCCTAATCAAGCCGCGGAAAAAGGTCAGGATCCGGCCATCTCGATATGGACAGCTTAGCAGGGGCCAAGGCCTGGCAACGACTCAATTGCATTTTGGCGCGACTGAAGTCGTACTCTGACACGCACCCGGTTTGTGCCCTAACCAAATCCACTTTTTGCAGCTACATCAAATGCACTGGCTTCCCCGGAGGAAAGCCAGTGCAACGTACGTTTCAGACTGCCGGCTTGTCAGAAGGCGGCGCGGCGAGCGAGCCCATTTTGTTAAGCAGCGTGAGCAGTTCCATGGGCAGCGGGAAGACTATGGTTGTGTTCTTCTCGACGCCTATCTCAGTGAGGGTTTGCAGGTAGCGCAACTGCAAGGTCATGGGCTGTGTGGCCATAAGCGCGGCGGCATCAACCAACTTTTGCGCGGCGTTGAACTCGCCTTCTGCGTGAATGATCTTGGAGCGGCGTTCGCGCTCTGCCTCGGCCTGCTTGGCCATGGCGCGGAGCATCTGCTCGGGCAGGTCAACCTGCTTGACTTCAACGGAGACAACCTTGACGCCGAAGGGCTCGGTCCGCTGGTCGATGATGGTCTGAATTCTGAGATTGAGCTTGTCGCGATGGCTGAGCAACTCATCGAGCTCAACCTCGCCGAGCACGGAGCGCAGGGTGGTCTGGGCAAACTGCGAGGTCTGGTAGACGTAGTTTTCAACCTTGATGGCAGCGTCGTTGGGATTGACCACGTAGAGTGTGACGACGGCGTTCACCTTGAGAGTGACGTTATCGCGGGTGATCACGTCCTGGGACGGAACCTCAAGTACCTGCTGGCGCAGGGAGATGCGCACCATCTGGTCTAGGGGCCGGAAGACGAGGATGATTCCTGGGCCCTTGGGCGTGGACAGTGCGCGGCCGAGGCGGAAGATAACGCCGCGCTCGTACTCGCGCAGGATTTTGATGGAGTTGATGAGGTAGAGGACGATGATCGCGACAAGAATCAGCATTGGAACTGGCAGATCGGTAACAGACATGTAGGTACCCTCACTCAGCACGGATTGTACTCCAGAACGGTTTACGCAGCAGGCGGAGGAGGCAGTTCCGGACCCTCCGGCGTTACCTGCAGCAACATCTGGCTATGGCTTATGACGCGCAGTGTTGCCCCCTTGGGGGCTGGCTCGCTGGCGACGGCGCGCCAGATTTCTCCCTCGACGAGGACGTGGCCTTCAGGGGTGAGCGGCTCCATGGCGATGGCGCGATGGCCGAGCATGGCGTCTGCGCCGATGAGAGCCTTGCGGCGGCGGGCCCGGATGGCGAGGCGCACCAGAAAGACGGTAATGCCTCCAAATCCGGCGCTTACGGCGAAGGCGACCCAGGGATTGACGCCCATCTCCGGTACGGGGGCGGCGACCAGGGTGAGGGTTCCAAAAGCGAGGCAGATGATGCCGGCGACGGCGAGTACGCCGTGGCCGCCGAATTTGGCCTCAAGCAGGAGCAGGACCAGCGCGGCCACCAGCAACAAGACGGCTGTGTAGCGGATGGGTAACAGTCCGAGCGCAAAGACAGCAAGCAGGACCATAAGTGTGCCCAGCGCGCCGGGGACTACGGTACCGGGGGTATTGAACTCCAGATAGATAAGCAGTGCGCCGCCGACGAGGAAAAGGATCGCGATATTGGGGTCAACAAGCCAGCCGAGCAACTGGTCGCGGAGAGATGGACGAAGGAGCTCAATCCGCGCCGCGGCCAGGTGGAGGGTCTGCTTGGAGCCGTTCATGCGGGTGATCTGGCGGCCGTCGAGCTGCGTGAATAGTTCGGCATCGCTGGAGGCGGTGAGGTCAATGAGGTGCTGAGCGAGCGCCTCCTCGGCGGTGTAGGAGTGGGAGGAGTGGACGGCGGCCTCAGCGGCCTCGGCGTTGCGAGCGCGGCGGGTGACGTAGGAGCGCAGGAAGGCTTCAGCGTCGTTCTCGATCTTCTGGCTCATGGTGGCGTCAGGCTGGCCACCGAACTCGAGGACGGGATGGGCAGCTCCAGCATTGGTGCCGGGCGCCATGGCGGCTATGTCTGCCGATTCAAGCAGAAAGAAGCCGGCGGAACCGGCGCGGGCACCCGAGGGAGATACAAAGACGATGACGGGGACGCGCGAGTCGAGGATGGCGCCGGCCATGGTGCGGGTGGCGTCGAGCAGGCCACCGGGGGTGTTGAGCTGGATGAGAAGCGCCTGAGCGCCGTCAGAGTTGGCGCGAGCCAGGGCGCGGATAAGCTCGCCCTGGCTTACAGGCTGGATAGTGTCAGAGAGAACCAGCTTGTCAACAAAGTAGTTGCTGGAGGGGGGAGGCTGGGAAGGCGGCTGCTGGGCAGCGGCGGCGGCGAGGATGCCGGGGGCGGCAAACAGCGCCGCAGTAAATAGGGCAAATTGAATCCGGAGTGAAAACCTGCATGAGCGCTGAAGCATGGCTTGCTCCTTCCAGGCCTGTTGGGAGGCCCTACTTTCTTTGGCCGGTTCGGTCCAGGATCTGCCGGAGCAGTTCCCGCGCCGGCGAACTGGTGGGGTCGAGTTTGAGGGCTTCGGCCGCATCCTTGTTTGCCAGATCCATACGATTTGAGGCAAGTTCGAGCCGTCCGAGCACGAGGTAGGCATCAGCGGAGGGCCTAAATCCCAGAGAGATGTGAGCCTCTTTGATGGCAGCTTCAGCGTCTCCGGCGCGTTCGCGGACCTGGGCGAGGCCGGCGTGGGCCTCAGCCGATTTTCTGTCGGCGGCAACAGCAGCCTGATACAGGCGCTCGGCCTCAAGCAGCAGGCCACGATCGAGGTAGCCTTTGGCCTGGCCAGAGAGGTTCTGCGCCTGTTGTTTGGGCGTGAGCGCTGCCAGCCGAGAGGCATCCATCTGGTCGAGCATGAGTGCCGCCTGGCGGAAGGCCACGGCGTCAAAGGTGCGCACGATGCGTTCGAGGGGATCTGGGGTTGGCTCGGGAGCGGAAGCGGTGGCTGTGACTGGCTGAACGGCTGGCTGCTTCCACGCCGATTGCAGAGTGAGGGCCTCAGCGTCACCGGGGCGCAGCTTGAGGCACTGGGCCAGCTCGTTGAGTGCGCCGGGGACCTGGGCGTGGCGCTTGAGGCTGACGGCCAGATTGAAGTGGTAGTCAGGTGAACTGGGGTCTGCGGCGGCGGCCTGGACGAAGAGATCAGTTCCGTCGTGGCCCTGACGGCTGACGGCAACTCCCTGATTGTTGAGGACTTGGGCGAGGGGCAGGACGCGGGCTACGCCGGCAAACGCCTGCTCGGCCTTGGGATAGTTACCGGAGAAGAGCAGCGAGAGACCGCGGGAGAAACCGGCTTCGAGACCGTCGGGGTCGTCACGACCGACCTTGGCGAAGGCGGCTGCGGCCTCTTCGTACTGCTGTTCGTTGTAGTCCTCTCGGCCAAGAGCCATCCATGTGGGGGAAAACTCAGGGCTCAGTTTGACGGCCTGCTGAAGATGGCGCAGGCGCTCGGCCTGGTCGGGCTCCGTAATGCCACGGATGTACTGCTCGAAGGCATCGACGCGCAGGTTTTTACCAGCGGCGATAAAAGTGTCTTCCGCGGCGTTGGAAGAGGGATTGAGGCGGCGGGTGAGCTTCCAGGCGAGGGAGTCGAAGACAGCGATCATGTCGCGCATTTCGCCGCGGGCAGTAACGGGCTCGCTCATGCGCAGATGGGGTACGTCTACGAGTTGGGCCTGGGCGACGATGGCGGTTCCATCGGTAATAAAGCTGCCGACCACGATGGAGTCAGCGTCAAGCGTCTCGGCAAGCTTGAGGGAACTGGCACGGGAGGGGTGGAAGCCCTGGGGCAGGCCGAGATGGTCGAGGGCATAAAGGCGGTCAGCGCGGCTCATGGGCGCAAAACCGGCGGAGGCAAAGCGGGTGCTGAGCAGTTCTGCCGCTGCCTCTCGAATCCACTCGAGGCTGGGCTGGCCAGAACGGTTGTCAAAGGGCAGCACGAGCAGGATGCGGCCGCGGTCGGCGGCGGGACTCTGCTGGGGCGCCTGCGCATGGGCACAAACCGCGATGGAAAAAGCAACGGCAGCCGCGAGCCCGGCGCAGATGGAACTGAGCCCGACCCTGGAGAAACGAGATGAAAAAATGATATGCACGACAGGCTGATTATAGGCGTTATGGCGTACCGGCGTGGCCTGCGGTGTGCGGTGGGGCCGGGTACAGGGGCATTCAAATTTACATGGGTTCCTTATTTGTTCAGGATTACCATGAGCATATGCCGTTGCTTCCCACGGAGAAACGCAGCCTCATCCCGGTCTGGCGGGCCGTGGTTGAGGTTGCGTTTATTGTCTTTCTGTTTTACTCGAACCTGCTGATGGGGGAGTTTAATGCTTCCAGCGGCAAAGGGAAGACGCTGGAAGCGGCGCTGCACAATATTTTCACAGGCGCGAATTTTTTGATTGCGCTGGTTTCAGCGTTTATTGGATATGTAATTTTTGAGTTCTTAAGGAAGAAGCTATAGAAGGCGTCGGGATCAGAATATGGAATTTCTTCAGGTGGCCAGACTTTCTTCGTCCCGGCA
>Ga0316217_10002649_pt1 | contig 21277 bp, 18 predicted proteins | sample 1anoAmetaG_FD_203633 | JGI IMG/M metagenome (GOLD analysis project Ga0316217, IMG submission 203633) | Freshwater microbial communities from Trout Bog Lake, Wisconsin, USA - 1anoA | ecosystem: Environmental > Aquatic > Freshwater > Lake > Hypolimnion/Profundal zone | place: USA: Wisconsin...
CTCGACGGCGTCGGCGAGATCGCAGAACCGGACCTCACGCAGGGGGGTGGCGTTGCTCACCAGGCGCAGGCGCGGGATGCAGCCGTCATGCTCCTCCGTGGGCACGTAGAAGGGCCGGTGCACGATCGACTCGCCGGCCCAGGTCCAGGCGGAGCCCAGGGTGAGCGCCACGGCGAGGAGAGCGCCGCCGACCACCGCGACCCGGGATTGCCCCACGCGAAGCACGATCGTCCCGCTCACGGGAGCCGAGCGATAGGGGGTGCGGTCGGTGGCCATCACGCGTCTCCGGGCCCGGTTTCAGGCTCGCCGCGAGCGCAGCTCACCGCGGGCTGCTTCGCCTCGAGGCGGCGCGCGGCCCCCGACACGCTCTTCGCACGAAGCAGGGCGTCGAGCGCCACGACCCGGGCGAGATCGAGCGCCGTGAGGTTCATGGAGGCAAGGATAGCGCGGTCCCGAGGCAGGAAACGAGCTTGCGAGCCCCCTGCGGCCGCGGGCGGAGCGTGGGTCGTCCAGGCCCGGTCCCGGCCGCCACGGAGAGGGGCGCGTGGCCCACGTGACCCCTGCAGCAAAGGCGAAGTCGGCGCCGTCGATGCGGGGCGCGCGGGCCGTGGTGACACGGGTCGTCGCGGGCGGAGGTCCCCGTCGACTGCCTCGACGCCGCGCCCCTCCGAGGGGAGCTCCCGAGGTGCCGAGAGCCTCCCGGGCCACTTCGACGGGCGCCCGAGCTCCTCGCCGAGGGACCCGGATCGCGCCGAGCGCCTCTCTCGGTCTTCCGTGGGCGTCTCTCGGTCTTCCGTGGGCGTCTCTCGGATCACCGAGAGCGCCTCTCACTCCCTCGACGGAGGCGCTCCCCTTGCCTCGGGCCTCAAGCAATCCAGCGACTTGCACCCGACAAGCTCCGCGAGCCGCTCTCGATGCACCGAGAGCAGCCCTCGATCTGCCGAGAGACTCCCGGGGAATACCGAGAGACTCCCGGGGAATACCGAGAGACTCCCGGATCTCGACGGGAGCAGCTCCCGGAATGCCGATTGCCGCTGTCGGTGTATCGAAAGGGGGCTCTCGGCGTGCCGACGGACGCTCCCGGTGTTCCGACAGACGCTCTCGCCGTACCGACAGGCGCTGTCCGTGTGCCGAGAGGCGCTCCCGGCGTTCCGACAGCCCCCCTTCGTCATTCCGACGGACGCTCTCGGTGTACCGAGAGACGCCCTGGCCGTACCGAGAGACGCCCTCGCGGTGCCGAGAGACGCTCTCGGTATTCCGACGGCCCCCTCTCGTGATTCCGACGGCCGCTCTCGGTGGAATTCGAACGGCTCTCGGTGGGACGAGCGCAGCCGTCGCTACACAGAGAGAGTCTCTCGCTACACCGAGAGCGTCTCTCGTCACACCGAGAGCGTCTCTCGTCACACCGAGAGCGTCTCTCGTCACACCGAGAGCGTCTCTCGTCGAACCGAGGGGTGCGCAGATCAATCCTCGGGCCTCCGTCGCCACTTCACGGGACGCTCTCGTCACTTCGCGGGACGCCCTCGTCACTTCACGGGACGCTCTCGCTTCGGTCCGAGCCCCTCCCCCGGCTCCGACGGACGCGGTCGTTCCCTCGCCGGACGCTCCCGCTTCGACCGCTGCGTCTCTCCCCGATCCGACGGACGCGACCGCCGACCCGTGCGATACTCGCCCCGCCATGCGCACGGCCTACATCGCCAAGCAGCGCGCGGAGCACGGCCGCAAGGCGGTCACGGTGCTCCCCGTCCACTACCCGAAGGAGATCCTCACGGCGATGGGCCTGCTCGCCGTCGAGCTCTGGGGCCCCCCCGGCGCCCCCGTGAGCGCCGAGGCCGGTCGCCTCCAGCCCTACGTCTGCGCCGTGGTCCGGAACGCGCTCGCCTTCCTCGCCTCCGGGCGCGCCGACGCCGTCGACGCCGCGCTCTTCCCCCACACGTGCGACTCCATCCAGGGGCTCGCCACGCTGGTGAAGGACTTCGGCGGCTGGAACAGGCCCGCGTTCGTCTTCCAGCACCCCCGGGGCGCCTCGCGCGCGAGCGGCCGCAGCTACTACCTGCGCGAGCTGCGCGCGCTCGCCGACGGCCTCGCCGAGGTCGCCGGGGCGCCGCTCGACCTCGGGCGCCTGCGCGACGCGGTGCAGCTGCACCGCCGCGTCGACGAGGCGAGGGCCGATCTCCTCGACCACCGCCGGCACCTGCCGATGGACGACGCGGCGCTCTACGCGCTCCTGCGGCGCGGCGAGTGGCTCTGGCCCGACGACCACCTCCGCGAGCTGTCGGAGGCCCGCGCGACGCTCCAGCCGGAGCCGGTCCAGCGCGGCGTCGGGGTCATGATCACCGGCTACGTCCCCGAGCCCGCGGCGCTCTTCGCGCGCCTCGGCGAGGCCGGCGCCGTGGTGGTCGCCGACGACTACGCCGCCGTCGGTCGTCGCGTGATCCGCCCCGCCGCCAAGCTCGACTACACCGACCCGTTCGAGGTGATGGCCGCGCTCTACTGGGCCGCCCCCCCCTGCCCCACCCGCGCGTCGGACCAGGGGGAGCGGATGCGGCACCTCGTCGGGCTCTACGACCGGTCGGGGGCCCAGGGGGTCATCGTGCACGAGCAGAAGTTCTGCGAGCCCGAGCTGTTCGACGTGGCGGCGATCAAGCGGACGTTCGCCGACCGGGGGGCGAAGCTCCTCTACCTCGAAGGGGAGCTCGAGACCGAGCTCTCGGGGCAGTCGACGACGCGGATAGAGGCCTTCGTGGAGATGGTCAGCGCGGCGAGGAGGTCGGCATGATCCACCGGAGGAGGATCGAGTTCGAGGTGGCCGGGCGGGTCGTCGGGCCGGCGCTGGCCGCGTTCGAGCGCGCGAAGAAGGCGACGCGCGGCAAGCGCGCTCCGAAGAAGGACTCCCCCTTCGGCCCGCCGCTCGAGGCGACGCGGAAGCTGAAGGAGCTGATGACGACCCACTACCTCAAGGGGCGCTACGCCGACGGCGCCGTCCCGGTCGCCTGGGTCACGAGCGGCTTCCCGGTCGAGATCCTCCGCCCCCTCGGGTTCCACGCCGTCTACCCGGAGAACCACGCGGCCCTGTGCAGCGTGCAGCGCCTCGTCCCGGAGCTCTCCGACGTCATCGAGAAGGACGGCTACGCCCGCGACCTCTGCGCCTACGCCCGCACCGACATCGGCAGCGTGGTCAGCGGCAAGACGCCCGTCGGCCGCCTCCCCCGCCCCGATCTCCTCTGCTGCTGCACCAACATCTGCCAGACGGTCCTCTACTGGTACCGCGCGCTCGCGGCGCACTTCCAGGTCCCCCTCTTCGTCCTCGACACGCCGTTCATCTACGGCTCGGCCCCGGCCCACCACCAGCAGTACGTGCGCGACCAGCTCGAGGAGCTGGTCACGATCGCCGAGAAGGTCTCCGGGGCCCACGCCACGCCCGACGAGCTCGCCGACGTGGTGCGCACCGCGCGCGAGGGGACGCGCCTCTGGGGGCAGTGCCTCGAGCAGAGCCGCGCGAAGCCGGCGCCGTGGACCGGCTTCGACGGGTTCTTCCACATCGCCCCCATCGTCACGCTGCGAGGCACGGCGGCGTGCAACGACTACTACCGGATGCTCCGCGACGAGCTGGCCGACCGCGTGGCGCGCGGCGTCGGGGGGATCAAGGACGAGCGCCACCGCCTGCTCTGGGACAACCTGCCGATCTGGTTCGACGTGCGCGGCATGTCGACGCTCCTGGCCGAGCGCGGCTTCAACTTCGTCTGCACCTCGTACACGAACGCGTGGGCCGAGGCGGGGAGCAAGATCGACCCCGCCGACCCCATCGGCTCGGCCGTCGTCGCCTACACGCACATCATCCTGAACCAGGACCTCCCGAACCGCCTCGAGATCCTGAGCCGGCTGTCGCGCGACTACTCGGTCGACGGCGCCGTGCTCCACAGCGACCGCTCCTGCAAGCCGTACTCGATCGGCCAGATCGACCTGAAGCAGCGGCTCTCTCGCGACCTCGGCATCCGGGTCCACGTGCTCGAGGCCGACCACGGCGACCCGCGCGCCTACGCCGCCGAGCAGGCGGAGGGGCGCCTGACGGCCTTCATGGAGAGCTTCTCTTGAGCGTGGCCGTCGCCGTCGGCGTCGACGTCGGCAGCACGACCTGCAAGGCGGTCATCCTCGACGGCTCGGGCGCCGTCCTCGCGAGCCACGTCGAGCCGACCCACCCGCGCATCGAGGACCAGGCGAGGCGCGTCATCGCGGCGCTGCGCGACCAGGTCGGCGCGGGGGAGCTCCCCGTCGGGTCGACCGGCTACGGCAGGAAGCGCGTCCCGGGCGCGCGGGCGCTCACCGAGATCACCTGCCACGCTCGCGGGGCGTTCCGGCTCGTCGGCAAGGGCGGGGTGCTGGTCGACATGGGCGGGCAGGACACGAAGGTGATCCGCCTCGGCCCCGCCGGCGACGTGGCCGACTTCGCGATGAACGACAAGTGCGCGGCGGGGACGGGGCGGTTCCTCGAGGTCATCCTCGGACGCCTGCAGGTCCCCTGGCCGGAGGTCGCGCCGCTCGTGCGGGGCGCGTCGCGCGCGGTGCCGGTGTCGAGCACCTGCACGGTGTTCGCCGAGAGCGAGGTCATCTCGCTCGTCGCCCAGGGGGAGCCGCTCGACGGCATCGTCCGCGGCCTGCACCAGTCGCTGGCCACGCGCGTCGCGGCGCTCGCCGGCCGAGAGGTCGACGGGGAGGTCTTCATGAGCGGCGGCGTCGCGCTGAACGACGCGATGGTCGAGGCCCTCGCCCTCGCCCTCGGGCGTCCGGTCAGGGTCCTGCCGACGCCTCAGCTCGTGGGCGCGATCGGCGCCGCGCTGTCGGCGCGCTGAGGGGCGGCGCGCCACCGGGTGAGGGCGACCACGGCGGCGAACAGCGCCCCCCCCGCGATCACGTCGACGACGTAGTGGTAGCGGAAGTAGACGCACGCGAGCGGGATCGACGCGACCACCGGGAGCGTGGCCCAGAAGAGCGGTCGAGCGTGACGGAACGCCCCCCACGCGAGGACGAGCGACACCGCGGTGTGGAGGCTCGGGAAGCAGTCGCGCGGCACGCGGTGAGGGTCGAGCAGATCGCGCTTGATCCAGTCGCCGTAGTACCCGTCCAGCGGGACGTCGAAGCGGTCGAGGAAGAGCGGCCCCTCGGCGGGGACCACCGTGTAGAGGACGTAGCCGGCCGCCAGGGTGACCGTCAGCGCGAACGAGAGCTCCCGGAAGGGGGCGGGGTCACGCCGGGCGAAGACGGCGCCGAGGACGGCGGGGAGCAGCGGGACGTAGAGGACGTAGCAGGCCGAGAGCCACACCGAGAGCGGCGGCGAAATGAGGGCCTGAAGGAGGACGCGCGGATCGTGTCCGGCGAACATCGCGCGGTCGAGGCGCGCGAGCGGCAGGTCCATGTCGCCGAACAGGCCGACGCCGATGACCGGCTCGAGGAGACCGTAGACGTAGAGGAGCGTGACGAGGGGCCCCCAGTCGCGCGCCACCGCGAGCGCCCGCGGCCCCTGCTCGCCGAGCATGCCGAGGGTGTCGAGCCGGCCGTGCGCCTTGATGTGCGCGGCCGACGCCAGCCAGAACAGCGCGAACGGCACGACGAGCGCCAGCGCGGCCATCGTCCAGGCGTAGATCCGGAGGACCAGCTCGGTCGCGGCGCCCCCCCCGGTCCCCGGCGCCGGACGGAGCGCAGGGACGGTCGCCGCCAGCCCCGCGGCGAGCAGGACGAAGAGCCCCACCTGCGCGAAGTGCAGGCGGCGGGCGGCCTCGGTCGACGGCGGCCACGGGACGCGTCGGTAGTCCCGGGCGAGGCGGACGACGACGACGAGGCCGAGGACGAGGAGGAGGTCGAGCGGAGGCACCGCGCGCAGGCGGAGGTGGGCGTCGTGCGATGCCGCGAGGCGGACGGCCGCATACGCGAGGAAGGCGACGAGGACGCGCTCGGAGGGCCGCACGACGGTCGGTGGAGCAGAGCACGGCGCGAGGGGCGGCGCACGCGTGGGCGCGGGCGACCCCGAACGACTAGACTCGGTCGTCATGGGCCCCTGGACCCCGCCACGAAACCCGCCGCCCCCCCCCGAGGAGAGGCGAACGCCCGCGGCGAGTCCGGCGGAGGCGCCGCCACGGAGCCCCGCGATCGCGCGTCTCCTCGCGGTGGCGGCGCGCGGGGGCCCGGCCGAGGAGGAGGCGCTCGCGCTGCTGCAGACCGCGCGCCTGACGCCGGAAGAGGGGCTTGCGCTGGACGGCCTCGTGCAGCTGAGCCGCGTCCGAGCGCTCGCCCCTCGGCTGACCGTCGCGGCGGCCTCCGCGCTCATCGACCGCGGCGACCGGGCAGCGGCGCGTGCTCTGCTCGAGACGACGGACGCGACCGCGTCGCTGATGGTGCGGGCCGACCTGCTCGCCGACGCGGGAGACGTGGCGGCGGCCATGGCGACGATCGAGCGCGTGCTCTGCCGCGACCTCGACGTCCCGGGCGCCCGGGAGCGCCACACCCGCTGGCGCGCGCGCCTCGGGCTCGCCGAGCGACCGGCCCGGGTCGATCCGGCCACGATGACCGTCGCCACGCCTCGCGCGCGCGCCCCGTTCGAGCTCCTGCGTGAGGTGGCCCGCGGGGGCGCCGGGGTCGTCTTCGAGGCCCGCGACAGGGAGCTCGGCCGCACGGTCGCGCTGAAGCTCTACCACCGGCCCGACCGCGACCGGGCGCAGCTCCTCCACGAGGGGCGGGTCGCGGCGGCGCTGGAGGGGCCCGGCGTCGTGCGGGTCTTCGACGTCGAGCCGACCGAGGGGTGGCTCGCCCTCGAGTGGGCCTCGCTCGGGGCGCTTCGCGACCTCGTGCGCCGCGCGGACACGGCCAGCCTCGTCCCCGTCGACGCGTGGCTCCCCGGTCTCGTGGGGGCGCTCGCCCGCGTCCACGCGGCGGGCTGGGTCCACCACGACGTGAAGCCCGCCAACGTCCTCATGGCGCCGGGCGACCACGGCGCCCCCGTCGCCTGGCTCGCCGACTTCGGGATCGCGCGGCGCACGGGCGAACCGAGCCCGCCAGGGAGCCTCGGCTTCGTGTCGCCGGAGCGCCTCGCCGGGCGACCGAGCGACGCTCGTGACGATGTCTACGGCCTCGGCCGCGTCGTCGAGGACGTGCTGGCCGGGCTCGGCAGCGCGGCCGACACGGAGCGCTGGCGCGCGGCGGCCGCGGCGTGCACTGGACCGGACGACACCCGACCTCGAGACGGCGCGGCCGTGCTCGCGCTCCTCGATCGTCGCTGAGAAGCGCCCGGCGAGACGCGTTACGCTGAGGACGTCCCCGGATGCCGACCACCTACGCAGACCTCCTCGCCCGCGCTCGCGACACCACGCGCCGCGTCTCGCTCGACGCCCTCCGGCTGCGCCTCGCCGCTCGCGAGGAGCTCATCCTCGTCGACGTGCGCGAGGCCGAGGAGGTCCGCGCCGGGTTCATTCCGGGGGCGCGCTCGATCCCCCGCAGCGTGCTCGAGAGCCGGGTCGAGGCCGAGCTCCCCGACCGGAGCGCGGCGGTCGTGGTGTACTGCGCCGGCGGGGCGCGCTCGGCGCTGGCGGCCAGGACGCTCGCGGACCTCGGGTACACCGGCGTCGAGACCGCCGACCCGGGCTTCACGCGCTGGAAGGAGCTCGGGTACCCGGTGGAGACCCCGGGCGGCCTGACGGCCCCGCAGCGCGATCGCTACGCGCGCCACCTCCTGCTGCGCGAGGTGGGCGAGGCCGGGCAGGCGAAGCTGCTCCGGAGCCGCGTGCTCCTCCTCGGGGCGGGGGGCCTCGGGTCGCCGGCCGCGCTCTACCTGGCGGCGGCCGGCGTCGGGACGCTCGGCCTCGTCGACCTCGACACGGTCGACGCGTCCAACCTGCAGCGGCAGATCCTCCACGCCACGAGCCGCGTCGGGGTGCCCAAGGTGGAGAGCGCGGCCCGGGCGCTCGCCGACCTCAACCCGGACGTGCGCGTCGTCCCGCACCGGGAGCGGCTCACCACCGGGAACGTGGAGCGACTCTTCGCCGACTACGACGTCATCGTCGACGGCACCGACAACTTCCCCACGCGCTACCTCGTCAGCGACGCCGGCGTCTTCCTGGGCAAGCCGATCGTGCACGGGTCGGTCTTCCGCTTCGACGGCCAGGCGACGACCTTCGTCTCCGCGAGGGCCGCCGCGACGCTCGGTATCGCGGCCGGCCCCTGCTACCGGTGCCTCTACCCGGCCCCCCCCGACGCGCAGGTCGCGCCCGGCTGCCAGGAGGCCGGGGTCCTCGGCGTCCTCCCGGGCCTCATCGGCGTCGTGCAGGCCACCGAGGCGCTCAAGCTCCTGCTCGGCGTCGGGGCGCCGCTCGTCGGTCGCCTGCTCGCGTACGACAGCCTCGCGATGAAGCTCCGGGAGTTCAAGCTGCCGCGCGACCCCGCGTGCCCTGCGTGCGGGGACCGGCCGACGCTCACCGCCTACCCGGACTACGACCTGCTCTGCGGGCGAAGGTAGGCTGCCTGGCGCGACGGACGCCCGGCCCGAGGCGTCGCTTCCTGCCGGACCGGACCGCGGGGTAACGTGCGCGTCGCCATGCCCGCTGCCCCGACGTCGTACTGGGACTACATCAAGATCGAAGAGATCCTCTCGCTGCAGCGAGGCATCGCGCCGTCCGACGCCGAGCTGACGAACGACGAGGTGATGTTCATCGTCGTGCACCAGATCGACGAGCTCTGGTTCAAGCTCGCCCTGCGCGAGCTCGTGAGCATGCGCAACCTCTTCGCCACCGTCCCGGTCGCCGAGCAGTCGCTCGCGACGGCCGCCCGGAGCATCCGGCGCATGGAGCTGCTCTTCCAGCTCACGAGCCAGCAGTTCGCGCTCATGGAGACGCTGACCACGCGCGACTACCTCGCGTTCCGCGACAAGCTGACGCCCGCGAGCGGCTTTCAGTCGGCGCAGCTGCGCGAGATCGAGATCCTGCTCGGCCTCCCGGACGACGAGCGGATCCCCCTCGGCGGCGAGCACAGCTACATGCAGGCGCTGCGGTCGGCCGACGGCTCCGCGTCCCCGGCGTCGCGGCGCGTCGAGGCGCGCCTCCAGGACCGGCCGACGCTCAAGGAGGCGGTCCACGCGTGGCTCTACCGGACCCCGATCCAGGGCTCGTCGCCCGACGACCCTGGCGACGCCGAGCAGGTCGTCCGGTTCCTCGAGTCCTACCTGGCGGCCCACGCGCGCGCCGCCGAGACGTCGCTGTCGTACGGCCGGGACGCGGCGACGACGCCCGAGGCGCGAGCGCGGCTCGAGGAGCGCTACGAGCGCGAGCGGGCGAGCGCGCGGGCGTTCCTCTTCGCCGACGACGTGGACGAGAAGGTCCGCCCCGAGGCGCTACGGATCCGCGCCGCGCTCGTCTTCATCGAGAGCTACCGCGAGCTCCCCCTCCTGGCGTGGCCGCGAGAGGTCATCGACGCGCTGGTCGCCCTCGAGCAGTCGTTCGTGATCTTCCGCCAGCGCCACGCGCGCATGGTCGAGCGGGTCATCGGGCGGCGCACGGGCACGGGCGGCTCCGCCGGCGTCGACTACCTCGACCAGACCGCGCTCCGCTACCGCATCTTCCGCGACGTCTGGGGGGTCCGCACGCTGCTCATCCGCCGCGCCGAGCTCCCCCCGCTCGAGCGGGCGGACGTCTACGGGTTCGTCGCCGGGACCTGAGCCGCCTCCGGGCGGTCAGTGCTCGCCGGCCAGCGGGTAGATGGGCTTCACGTCGACCGCGATGTCGCCCATGTCCGCCAGGAGCCCCTTCCACGCGTCGCCCACGCTGCCGTACCGCTTGAGCATCGTCTCGGCCGCCCGCTTGTCCCCCTCCCACTGAACGACGGCGATGTCGTGCACGATCTTCCCGATCGAGGCCTCGAGCTTCGGGAGGTCGATCGCGAGCTTCTTCGACTTCGGGTCGACGTCGACGGCGCCGTCCTCGAAGAAGCGGTTGATCTGGAGCGCGGCCCCCTTGCCGTGCGCCTCGGACGCGCCGAACCGGACGCTGCGGAAGAGGCCCGCCAGGTACGAGACGAGCAGCTGGTCGTGCATCGCCTTCGGGAAGTCGCCGCGCTGGACGAGGTAGAGGATGTTGTAGGCCCCCATCGCGTCGGCCTTCGCCTCCTCGAGCGCCGAGTAGCTCGACTCGAGCGCCACGCGCACCTCCTTGTCCTTCGTCCCCTTCACGAACGCCGGCCCGAGGCTGTGCGACAGCTCGTGGAAGAGGGTCTCGTCGAAGAAGGCCTCGCCGGAGAGGAACACCATCTGCGCCGGGTCGAGGATCTTCGCCGCGAGCGGCCGGAGGATCTTGTCGAACTTCGTGACGATGAGGTTGCGGAGCAGCACCTTCTTCGCCCCCTTCTCCTTGCGGACGACCTCGTCGTTCGGCAGGTTGAAGGCGATCGTCTGGACGCTGCCCCGCGCCTCGCCGCTCGTGAAGACGACGTCGACCACGTGGATCGGGCTGTCGCCCCCGCGCGCCCCGTGGGCGTCGGCCGGGATCGGCAGGTTCAGCTCCATCGCCGGCAGGAGCTTCTTGTACTTGTCGAGCTTGGCCGACTCGGCCGGGTCGCTCACCGTGACGAACGCCTCGAAGGCCGCCTTCTGGCCGAACAGCTCGTCCGCGTAGGTCTCGTACGGGCCGATCGTCACCTCGACCCGTGAGTCGAGGTCCATCCAGTCCTTGTCGCTCTGGCGATACTTGTCGGTGCCGAAGGCCGCCGCGCGCGACTTCAGGAACTTCTGGAGCGAGCGGTTCTTCGTCGTCTTCGCGGCCTCGTCGAGGAGCGCCGCGGCGGGCTTCAGCCACTCGGCGTACTCCTTGCTGTAGGGCACGGCCTCGAGGTCGGCCCCGGCGCGCTTGACCACCGTGGTGAGGCTCTCGAGCGCCTCCTTCTGCGCGGCGTGACCGGCGACGAACGCCTTGAACGCGTCGGCCTTGAGATCCTCCGGGTAGAACCCGGCCCCCTTGGGGTGGGGCTCCTCGGTCGCGAAGGGCTTCCACTCGTTCTGCCGGTCCCAGGGGCCGCGCATGACGTCGAAGTACGCGAGCACGTCCTTGCCGTGCTCCGACGAGTCCTTGGCGAGCTTCTCGCGCAAGGCGACGTTCCCGGCCCAGACCTGCCGGTCGTAGATCGGATCCATCAGGCGGGCCGCCTCGATGATCTTCTCCATCGCGGCCTTCTCCTCCGGGGGGAGGCTCGCGACGTCGGCGGTGAGGACGGACGGCACGAACTGGGCGAGCTTCGCGTGGAGGTCCTCCTTCGGGGCGACCGCGGCATCGGGCGGCGACGCGGAGGCGCTCGCCGACGGGGCGGGCGGCGGCTTCGCCGAGGCGCTCGGCGCGGAGGCCGACGGAGCGGGGGGCGCGCCAGTCTTCGAGTGGCAACCGGCGAGGGCGCCGAGGAGGGGGACGAGGAGGAGGTGGGAGCGCTTCATCGGGACGGGATCTCGCACAACGACGAGGGTTGGTCTACGAGGCTTCTCTAGCCGCGGGAGCTGACCGAGGACGGGGTGCGACGAGCGGGGCTCCGTCCGGTGCGGGTCACTCCCACTCCTTCAGCTTGAGCGGAGCCGTCATGGAGGCAGCGGGGGCCTTCTCCTCTGCCTTCTCGCGCGTGACGCCGGGGAGCGAGGGGAGCGACGCGGTGTACGGGTTGACGAGGTCGCCGTCTTCCTGGGCGAGCTTCACGTCGGGCTCGGGCGCCGGAGGCCATGCGGAGACGTAGTGGGGCGGTTCGCCGGGGCCGCTCGTGTCGATCCAGGCGACGTGGCCGCTGCCGGGGGCGCGGACGTCGACGTGGACGAAGGAGCTGTTGGGGTAGTAGCCGCAGCCGGTGTTCTCGAGCGTCTTGCAGAAGTCGACGAGCGCCTCGTTCGGCACCCCCTCGAGGTGGAAGTCCATCGCCTGCGCGGAGGCGTGGAAGCTGCCCGTGCTGCCGGGACGGTAGCCAGAGACGATCGAGATGCGCTCGGGCATGCCGGGCTTCGCGAAATGGTCGGCGATGAGCTGCAGGCGGGCGAGGAGGCCCGGGTCGATGCGTCGGACGCCCGGCGCGATGTCGAGCCCCTTCACCTTCGAGAGCTCCTCGACGGACGCAGGACGGGAGGCGGTCTCCGGGCGTACGAGCACCGAGAGGCGCTCGACGGCGAGCGGCGCGCTGGCGCCGTCGCAGCGGGTCACCGCGAAACGGTCGGTCTCCGCGCCGCGAACGAACTCGATCGGGTCGTGCAGGCACGGCGCCTCGGGGGCGACCTTGAGGGCCGCCCGGGGGGAGCCGCGCAGGGCGACCTGGACTGGGTGTTCGTCGGAGGCCGACTCGGGGACCTCCGTCTTGGACGCCGCGCTGTCCGGGCGAGACGGGGCGCGCCCGGCCTTCGCCATGGGGCCCACCTTGCCGTGGTGGATCGTCCCGACGGCCAGCTTCGCGGACGGCTTGCTCGGGGCGACGGTCCCCTCGACGACCGGGCGATCGAGCTTCTCGCCCTTCTCGGCCTTCCCCGCCGCGGACGGCTTGGTGGGGCCGCCGATGAAGATCTCCTTGCCGGTCGCTGCGAGCGTCGTCTTCTTGGGGGCGACGCCGTGCTCCGCCTTGTTGCTGGCGGGCTTGAGGTCGAGGTGCGTCGACAGCGACGCCGCGAGCTTGGGCGACTCCTTCTGCGCCCCCTTGCCCGACTCCTTCGGCGACTCCTTGGGCTCGGCGGCGTGGAGCGCGGCCAGGTGGCCCTTCTTCTTCAGGCTCCCCTTCTTCGCGTCCTTCTTGACGTGATGCGTCGCCTTGGCCGGCGAGGCGCTCGCCGACGCGGTGTGGTCGGCCGAGGGGTTGGTGGCGGCCACCGCGGACGACGCGGTGAACGAGGCGATCGAGACGAGCGCGCTGAGCGCGAAGGCGGTGACGGGCTTGGGCAGCATGCGTTCCTCCAGGGGTCGAACCACAATTGCCTACATGTCGGAATCGGGGCCAACAAAGTGCTGTCGAATTCGTTCGAAGTCGCTCTACAAGCGCGGCAAACACGCTCCGAGAGGCCCCGCATGAACCGCACCGAGTTCGAGACCGCGCTGAAGAGGCTCATCGCCCAGGTGGGGGCCCGTTCGGACAACCAGGGGTGCCTCGCCTGCGAGCGCTGCGAGCGCTCGACCGACTCGACGTTCTGCACCGACTGCAAGGGGGTGACGCGCTGCAACTACTGCGCGCGCTCCGAGGACTGCGTCGACTCCTCCCACCTCACGGGCTGCCAGGGCTGCCTCTCGTGCACCCACTGCGTCGCGTCGCAGCGCTGCACGGGGAGCGCGTACCTCGTGAAGTGCAGCGGCTGTGTAGGCTGCACCTACTGCTTCGGCTGCGTCGGCCTCCACAAGAAGGACTTTCACATCCTGAACGAGCCGTACGACCGCGCGACCTACTTCGCCACGGTCGCGAAGCTGACGCGCGAGCTGGGGCTCTGAGCGGTGCGGGCCGTCGTCCAGCGCGTCGCCTCCGCGCGCGTCGAGGTCGCGGGCGAGGTGACGGGGGAGATCGCGCGCGGGCTCCTCGTCTACCTCGGCGTGGGCAAGGGGGACACGGACCTTGACCGCGCCTACATCCTCAGGAAGGTGGTGGGGCTGCGCGTCTTCCCGGACGAGGCCGGCAAGATGTCCCGGAGCGTGGCGGACGTCGGCGGCTCGCTCCTCGTGGTGAGCCAGTTCACGCTGTACGGCGACCTCCGCAAGGGGCAGCGACCGAGCTTCGACGGCGCGATGGACGCGGCCGACGCGAGGAGGGTCTGCGAGGCCTTCGTCGCGGAGGCCAGCGCGCTCGTGCCGGTGGCGACCGGGCGCTTCGGCGCCCACATGGAGGTGACGAGCGTCAACGACGGGCCGGTCACCATCCTGCTGGAGAGCGCGTTCTCGCCCCGTCCGGCGTGATGGAGCGATACTCCCTCCCGTGAGCGAACCCGAGACAGCCGCCGAGCCGAGCCGCGCGGCCTCCGACGCCCCGGAGGCGACCTCCCCCCAGGCGCCCCCCGCCGGCGAGCCCCCGACCTCCGACGACCCGCTCTTCGACGCGCTCTGGGCGAAGGTGCTCGGCGCGTGGGACGACGACAAGGCCCACTCGACGGTCCTCGACTACGCCGTGCAGAAGGAGAAGCTCCCCGACCTCGCGGGCCGCTACCGCGCGCTGAAGGGGGACCCGACGAAGGCCGACCGCGCCCAGAAGCGCCTGGACGCCATCATCCTCGCGGCGACGCAGCTGATGATGTCGATGAAGACGACGCCGACCACGACCGTCCCGCTGCCGATCACGCTGACGATGTTCGGGATCTTCCTCTTCGCGGTGGGGTTCGTCGCGTACGCGATGTGGCACCGGTAGGCGCCTCCGGGCGCGGGGCGGAGAGCCGCGCGGCGAGCTTCATCGCCAGCGCCATCCCCCGAGGGTCGGCGACCCCCTCCCCTGCGATGTCGTACGCGGTCCCGTGGTCGACGCTGGTGCGGACGATGGGGAGCCCGAGCGACACGTTGACCGCCTCGCCGAAGCCGACGAGCTTCATGGGGATGGTCGCCTGGTCGTGGTACATCGCCACGACGCCGTCGTAGCCGCCGCGCGCCGCGACCCGGAAGGCCGTCTCGGCGGGGACGGGGCCGTCGAGCTGGCACGGGACGCCCGCGCGTCGGGCGCGCAGCTCGGCGAGGCGCATCCCGGGGAGGATCGCGGTCGACTCTTCGCGCCCGAGGAGCCCCCCCTCCCCCGCGTGCGGGTTGAGCGAGGCGACGGCGAGGCGAGGCGAGGCGCCGGGCTTCGCGAGGCGGGCGAGGAGATCGGCGAGCCAGAAGGTCGCCGTGGCGACCGACGCGGGGGTGATGGCGCGAGGGACGCGGGCGAGCGGCAGGTGCGTGGTGACCAGCGCCGTGGTGAAGACGTCGCAGGCGAACGCCATGACGACCTCGCCGGCGCCGAGCCTCCGCTGCAGGTGCTCGGTGTGGCCGAGGAAGCGCGCGGCGGCGGCCGATCCGGACCGGGCGATGGCGCTCTTGCTGACCGGGCCCGTGACGAGCGCGGCGGCGTGCCCGTCGCGGACGAGATCGCAGGCCGCGTCGATCCAGGCGAGCTGGGCGGCGCCTCCCGCGATCGACGGGTGGCCGGGGCGCGCGTCGCGGGCGGGGAGCGTCCTCGTCGGCTGCAGCACGGCGACGCACCCGGCGCCGAGCGCGGCGATCTGGTCGGCGGCGGCGACCAGGACGAAGCGACCGGGATCGACGCCACGGAGGCGCGCCGCGCGCGCGATCACCCCGGCGTCGCCGACGAGCACGGACCTGGCCCCGCGGAGGCCCGCGGCGGCGACGACGCTGACCTCGGGCCCGACGCCGGAGGGGCACCCGATGCTGACGGCGAGGAGGGGCGTGCGGCGCGTCATCGAGCTCCCCGCCGCTTGCTCGCCACCGCGGCGCCCGACCCGCCGGCCGCCGCGAGGGCGACCACCCCGGCGCGCGGCGCGTCGCTGGCCTCGGAGGGGGCGCGGAGCTTGTAGCCGGCCCCGCGCAGCGTCTCGAGCGGCAGCGCGAACCCGAGCTTGGCCCGCAGGCGCCGCACGTGGATGTCTACCGTGCGCGCCCCGCCGTCGTAGCGCGCCCCCCACACGCGCCCGAGCAGCGCCTCGCGCGAGAAGACGCGGCCCCGGTTGGCGGCCAGGAAGGCGAGCAGCGCGAACTCCTTCGCGGTCAGCGCGACCGGCCGCCCGTCGACGACGACCTCGTGCGCGGCGCGGTCGATCACGAGCGACCCCACCTTGAGCCGCTCCTCGGTGAGGAACTCGCTCCGACGCCACTCGAGGGCGCGGATGCGGGCGTAGAGCTCGGTCGGCACGCACGGCGCCACGATGAAGTCGTCGAAGCCCCCCCCGGGGTCCATCCGGGCGATCTGCCGCGCGGGGAGCGCCACGATCGCGGGGGTCGCCTCGAGGCGCGCGTCCTTCCGCACCGAGCGGAGCGCGGTGAGCGCCAGATCGGGCCGCTCGCCGGCCTCGATCACGACCGCGCGCGCGACGGCGTCGTCCTCGCCGTCGGCGAAGACCGAGCCGACGTCCCCCCACAGGTCGAGGGTCCGCACCCGCGCGCCGAGCCGCTGCAGCTGCGTGGCCGCGCCGTCCTCCGCGAGGAGCTGGGCGCCGTGCCCCACGACGAGCACGAAGGCCGACGGACGCGCGGGCGAGCTCATGGTGACCATGGACGTAGCCGACGTGGTCCGAGTTTGACAGCCAAGCGCGCGTCGTGAATGCTTGAGAGCATGGCGCGTCCTCTGTCCCTCGTTGCAGTCGGTGCGCTGGCCCTCCCCCTCGCGGCGTCAGGCTGCGACCTGAAGCCCGCCCCCGCGCCCCCCTTCGAGATCGTCGTCCACGTCTCGAGCGATCCGGGCAAGCCGCTGCCGGGGGCCGTCGTCATGAAGGGGGGCAAGGAGGGGCCCTCGACCGGCATCGACGGCAAGGTGTCGGTCAAGATCGGCGGCCAGGAGGGGGAGACGGTCGATCTCACCATCAAGTGTCCGCCCGACTACGTCTCGCCGCAGCACCCGATCGCCGTGCTGCTCCGCAGGAACGCCGGCACCAAGCTGGCCGAGTACGAGGCGTCGTGTCCGCCGGCCATCCGGCACATGGTCGTCGCCGTCCGCGCCGACAACGGGGGGAACCTGCCGGTGCGGGTCCTCGACAAGGTCGTCGGGTACACCGACCCGAACGGGGCCTTCACCTACGCCCTCCCCCTGCGGCCCGGTGACGGGGTCGAGATGATGCTCGACACGTCGGGCAACCCGCTCCTCAGCCCGAAGAACCCGACCGCGATGCTGACCATGAAGCCGTACGACGACGTCGTCACCTTCGACCAGAAGTTCCAGGTCGAGGTGGTGAAGAAGAAGGCGGTCTACCGCAACATCCCGCGGGCCATCGGTCCGCGCCGCGGGTACTAGCCCCCCCGGGGCGTCACGCCGGCCGCAGCCAGAAGGCGACCTCGGCGCCGCCCTCGGCGCGGTTCTTCGCGGTGATCGAGCCGCCCACCTGGTCGACGTACTCGCGCGATACGGCGAGGCCGAGCCCCATCCCCTTGCCGGGCTCCTTCGAGGTGACGAAGGGCTCGAACGCGTGCTGCAGCACGTCCGCCGGGAAGCCAGGGCCGTTGTCCGCGACGGAGACCCGGACGCCGCCCCGCTCCTCGGTGACCCGGACCCAGACCTTCCCGTCGGCGCGCCCCTCCAGCGCGTCGGAGGCGTTGAGCAGCAGGTTGACGAGCACGTGGCTCAGCTTGCGCGGCGTGATGCGCGCGGCGGGGCACCCCGGGGGGACCATCAGCTCGACGACGACGTGGCTCTTCATCCGCACCCCCGCCAGGCGCAGGCTCTCGTCGGCGGCGGCGCGCACGTCGCAAGACTCGACGGCGTCGGCGGCCTCCTCCCGCGCGAAGACGCGCAGGTCGGCGACGATGCGGCGGATGCGCTCCACCCCGCCCTGCACCTCGTCCAGCATCTCCCGGGTCTCTGCGTCGGCGAGGGTGCGCGGCCCGGTCAGGTCTTCCACCAGGAGCTCGAGGTTGGCCTTCATGAAGGTAAGCGGGTTGTTGATCTCGTGCGCGACCCCCCCCGCGAGGCGCCCGACGGTCGCGAGGCGCTCGGAGCGCGACCTCCGCTGCTCGGAGTCGCCGAGGCGGACGAGCGCGTCGTGCTCGTCGGCCATGCGGCGGCCGTACTCCCTCGAGGCGAAGTACGCGAGCAGGCTCGAGGCGGCGGTGTTGGCCTGCCAGCCGGCGACCGCCGCGAGCGGCAGCCCCTCGCCAGCGCACGTCACGAGGAGCATGACGTGGACCGCGAGCCCCGTCAGCACGATGCCGACCCACTCCTCCTGGGCGATCACGAGCGCGGCGAGCGGCAGCGCCGGGAGCCAGAGCGTGATGAAGCCGCGCGTCCCTCCGACGCAGATGCCGAGGTAGCCGCAGCAGATCGCGGAGGCGACCCCGGCGATTCGCACCGCCGCGCGGTACGAGACCGGACCGGGCCGCCGGAGCAACTCCCCGCATCCGAGCAGCGCCGCGCACCAGACGAGACGGACGATCAGGGGGCGCAGCAGCCCGGGCCAGGGGACGGCGAAGTCGCGGTAGGCGAAGACGAGGATGAGGAGGGCGGCGAAGCGGTAGAGCCGCTGACGCTCCCCCTTCGCGGCCTCGGACGGCTCGCCACGGACGAGCGCGAGGCGCGCTCGCTCGAGAGCTGCGCCCGGGAGGGAGACGCGCGGTGCCACGGCCACGGGGGGGGTGCCCGGCCCTGGCGACCGGAGCCCTTCAGCGTCGCGGTTCACCTGCGCCATGACCGAGCTCGGAGCCCTAGTGAGCCGGCTTCGGCGCCACAGGGGCCGGGGGGGGCGCGGTCGGCGCCACGACGGCCTGAGCCGGCGGGACCGGCGACGCCGCCGCGGCGGGCGCGGCGACCGGCGCCGGCTTGGCGGGGTCCTTCTTGGTCGTATTGAGGGTGTGGAACTCGACGCGCCGGTTCTTCTGGCGACCGGCGGCCGTCTTGTTGTCGGCCACCGGCTTGTCGGGACCGTACCCCTTCGCCGCGAGTCGACCTGCGTCGACCCCCTTGGTCGTCAGGTACTTCACCACGGCCTCGGCGCGCTTCTGCGACAGGGCGCGGTTCGGGTCTGCGGCCCCGGTGTTGTCCGTGTGTCCCTGGACCTCGAGCAGCAGGATCTCCTTGTGCCCGGCGAGGACGCCCGCGACGGCGTTGAGCACGTCGAAGCTCTTCTTCCCCTCGATCTTGTCCTTGCCGACCGCGAACTCGACGCGGTCGTGGATGGTGATCCCCTCCTCGGTCACCTCGACGGACGTCGGCCCCTTGTCGGGGCAGCCGTCCTCGTCCTGGTAGCCGTTGTAGGTCTCCGGCTGGTCCGGGCACTTGTCGACGTCGTCGGGGATGCCGTCGCCGTCCCGGTCGTGCACGTGCGGGCAGCCGGAGCCGTCCCAGAGCTCGTCCGTCGGCTCGGGGACGTCCGGGCACTTGTCGAGGTAGTCGGGGACGCCGTCGTGATCGCGGTCGGGGCAGCCGTAGTACTGGCTGTTCGGGTCGCGGATGACGTCGGGGCCCCCCGCGTCGGGGCACTTGTCGAGCTTGTCGGGGATGCCGTCCTTGTCGCGATCGGGGAGGGTGTCCGGGCAGCCGTCCTCGTCCTGGTAGCCGTTCAGGGTCTCGGCCTCGTCGGGGCACTTGTCGACGCTGTCGGGGATGCCGTCGCCGTCCCGGTCGCGCACGTGCGGGCAGCCCGAGCCGTCGAACAGGTCGTCATGGGCCTCGGGCTGGTCGGGGCACTTGTCGAGGTTGTCGGGGATGCCGTCGCCGTCCCGGTCGTGGACGACCTGGGCGTAGGCGAGCCCGAGAAAGACGCGCGCGTCGGGGACCCCGACGCCGGTCGCCACGCCGCCGCCGCCGCCGCCCGTCAGCGCCACGGCCGAGCCGGCCAGCCGGAGCCGGAGCGCGCCGTCGACCTCGAGCGAGTTGGTCCCTGGCGACGAGCTGAAGCCCGTGGCGCCGAAGCCCTCCGCCAGGACCTCGAACACGGGCGTGATGTTGTAGCCGGCCGCCACGCCGTAGCGGAACTCGGAGCCCACGGTCGTGTTGGGGGCGGTGTTGTTCAGCCCCACGGTCACCGACTCGCGGAAGATCGCGCGGAGGTTCGCGCCGTACTCGAAGCGCCCGAGGTTCCCCTCGAGGATGCCGCGGAGGGCGCCGGTGACGGGGGTCGAGTCGCCGATGAAGTTGGTCGACGAGGTGGAGTGCGCGGGGAAGGCGACGTCGGCCGCGACGCCGATGCGGACCGGCGACGTCGCGCCGCCGAAGAGCTTGAACTTGGCCTCGAGGTCAGGGTCGCCGACGGCGAAGGCCTGGAGCGACGGCGAGAGGGGCCCGCCGGTCGTGAGGTTCAGCCCGTCGCCGTCGACGTACGAGAGCGGCACGCGGAGGCCGATCTGCAGCCAGGGGCGCGGCGAGATCGCGGCGAGGAGGTCCCAGGTGACCATGGCGCGCACGACGTCGGTCTGGGGGAGCGCCTTTGCGCCGGGGGCGCCGCAGGTGGTCGCGGAGACGCAGCTGTTCACCACGAACGGGTCGTGGGAGTAGTTCATGAACAGCCCCGCGGACCACTGCCACGCGCCGTCCATGCGCAGGGTCTCGACGCCGAGGAAGTTGCCCGGCCCGGGCGCCGGCTCGAAGCGCTGGACCGAGAACTCCTTCGTCTGACCCGACGCGGCGCCGGGCGCCACCGCCAGGCTGACGCCGACCAGCAACGGTACAAGCAGCGCGCGCCTTGCTCTCATCAATCCTCTTTCGGCTCTCTGGGTGGGGGCCCGTACGCCCCGGCGTGGTGAACCAAGACTCGTTCGTGGAGTGAGACCATCCGTCGGACCGGCAGCGAGCCGCCCCCGCATCCGTCAGCGCGCGCGGCGCCGACGCACGGCCAGCGCGAGGCCGAGCAGGAGCCCGCCGACCGCTCCGGTCCGCTCCTCGCCGCGAGGTGCGGCCGTGCGGCAGCTGCAGCCGACCGACTCCGAGACGATGTGGCCCGTCGGGGCCCCGTCGACCGCGACCGACGCGTCGACCCCGGCGTCCGCCGCGGGCTGACCCGCGTCGACCCCGGCGGGCCCCTTGCACTGGCCGACGCTGCTGTCCTTCGAGCTGCACGAGTCGGGGGCCGGACACCCGTTGCCGCCGGTGCCGCGGCAGCCCGTCGCGCACGTGTGCGAGGTGGCGTCGCACACGCGACCCGACGTCGCGCCGCCGCAGTCGGCGTCGGTCGCGCAGCCGCAGCTCTCGGAGGCGAGGCAGGCCGAGCCCTTCCCCGTGGCCTTGCAGTTCTGAGGCTTGGTCTTCGTGCACTCGACGCACTTGTTGGTCGTGTCGCAGACGTCGCCGCCGCTGCAGTCGGGGTTGTTCAGGCAGGCGACGCAGACGTGCGGCTGGACGATCGTGTCGCACACGGCCAGCGGCGCCGTGCAGTCGGCGTTGGCGTTGCACACCTGGCTGGTGCACGTCCCCACGGAGCCGTCGGTCTTGCTGCAGTACTTGCCGGTGGCGCAGTTGTCGACGCCGGTCACGACCCGGCAGCCGGCGGCGCAGGAGCCTGTGCTCGTCGTCGTGGTGTCGCAGTAGCTGTCCGCGGCGCAGTCCGAGTCCTTCGCGCAGCCGCACGTCGCCGAGGCGGCGATGCACACGGGCGTCGCCGCGACGGTCACGCACGCGCTGGCGTTGA
>Ga0316217_10002650_pt1 | contig 21272 bp, 21 predicted proteins | sample 1anoAmetaG_FD_203633 | JGI IMG/M metagenome (GOLD analysis project Ga0316217, IMG submission 203633) | Freshwater microbial communities from Trout Bog Lake, Wisconsin, USA - 1anoA | ecosystem: Environmental > Aquatic > Freshwater > Lake > Hypolimnion/Profundal zone | place: USA: Wisconsin...
GGGCCGGTGATCGTCTTGTCTTCGGTGACGGTGTTGCCGTTTTTGGTAAAGGTGGCATCGGAGGTGGCCGTCTTGCCGTTGGGACCGGTGATGGTTTTATCGTCAGTCACGGTGTTGCCATCTTTGGTGATGGTGCCGTTGACCTGGGTGACGCCGCCATTCGGGCCGGTGATCGTCTTGTCTTCGGTGACGGTGTTGCCGTTTTTGGTAAAGGTGGCATCGGAGGTGGCGGTTTTGCCATTGGGGCCGGTGACGGATTTATCGATCGTAACGGTGTTGCCATCCTTGGTAATCGTCGCTGTGCCGACCGTGGTGCGCGCGGGCGGTTCGGCATTGAGGTTGGCGACGCGCTGCGCGGTACCGGGATGATTCGTTTCAATCCGCTCTTTGACGCGTGGCGGCAGACTTTCCCAAAGCTTCTGGGCCTTGGCGACCGCCGCGACGGCTGCCACTTTGTCGCCAGCCTCCCGTGCCTCGTGGAAATCGGCAATCGCGTCGCGCATCGCCTGCACGTGCTCGCGAATCAGCGCCAACCGCCCGGGCACGGGATTGGTCGTAGAATCGGCCTGAACTGTTGGCGTGCAAACGCCCACAAGGCCCATCACGACGGCGGCCAACAGGCCGCAAACAACTTGTTTGGTCATCTTCATGGTTTTCTCCTGCCAGTTTGAGTTTTCGTCCCGCAGCCGCCATCGGCCACGCTACCAACAATACGCCGAATTGGGACGATTATTTCATTATTTTGGAAGTTCCCCGCAAAACCACCGCGGCTGGCAATTGACACCCCGGCGGCATTGGTTTAGCGTAACCGGGGTTGGACGAGTCTGTCTGAAAACCTGCCGGCCTGCGTGGCCGTTGGGTTTCCGGGCAGAGTTAAAAACACTTTGCCGAGAGTTTGCGTGAATACCGAAGACCGCGAAAAAGCCGAAACCGTTCTGGGCTACACCTTTGCCGATCCGCAATTGCTCAAGGAATCGCTGACCCATGCCTCGGTGGCGGATTCCCGCTTGGAAAGCAACGAGCGCATGGAGTTCCTCGGCGATGCCGTGCTGGACGTCATCATTTGCGAAGCACTGTACAAGAAATTTCCCGAGTATCTGGAAGGCGAATTGACCAAGGTTAAGTCGGCCGTGGTGTCGCGCAAAACCTGTGCCGAAGTTTCCATCGAAACCGGGTTGATCGATTTGCTGGTGATCGGTAAAGGCATCAGCAGCCGCGAGGCGATGCCCAGTTCGCTGGCGGCGGCGGTGTACGAATCGATCGTGGCGGCGATTTATCTGGATGGCGGGTTTGAAGTGGCCAAGCAATACGTGCTGCGGACTATGACGCCGAAGATCAATCAGATCGCTTCCAATTCGCATCAGGAGAATTACAAGGCGGTTTTGCAGCAGCACGCGCAGAAGGAGTTGGGTGCCGCGCCCAATTACGAACTGCTGGATGAGAAAGGCCCGGATCACAGCAAATGCTTTGAGATTTGCGTAACCATCGATGGCCGACGTTTCCCCAGCGCCTGGGGCAACAACAAAAAAATGGCCGAGCAGAAAGCGGCGTTGTTGGCGCTCAAAGAGCTTGGCGTGATGGAGCAGAGCGAAGGCGTAACTGTGGAAGAATGATCGCAAATCTGAAATTTCAAATTTGAGATTTCAGATTTCAAATTTGCAATTGTAAAGGAATCCAATCCCATGTCCGAGTCAAAAACCCTGGCCGGTCGCATTGCCGCCGTGGCACTGTTGCGTGGCACCTTTACCCTGCGCAGCGGCCGCACCAGCAATTACTATCTGGACAAATATCGTTTTGAAACGCAGCCGGACGTGCTGGTCGAATTAGGCAAGCTGTTTGCCGCCAAGATCAGCCCCAGCGTCACCCGCCTGGCCGGCCCCGAACTTGGCGCGGTGGCCCTGGCGGCGGCGGCGTCCATGGCCAGCGGTAAGCCGTTCGTCATCGTCCGCAACCAAAAGAAAGATTACGGCACCAGCCGGCTGATCGAAGGCGTGCTGGAAAAAGGCGACCGCGTGATCATCATCGAAGACATCCTGACCACCGGCGGCCAGGTGTTGGAAGCCGCCAAAGTCTTGCAAGACGCCGGGGCGGTGATCGACAAAATCATCGCGGTGATCGACCGGCAGGAAGGCGCGCGGGAGAAAATCGAAGCCGCCGGGTTCAAAATGGAATCGCTGTTTACCTCGGCGGATTTGGGGATTGGGAAGTAGCGCCAGAAATGAACACGATCCACGAACCTGCCCGCGATCTTCCGATTGCCGCGGAAGTGGACCTCTGCGTCGTTGGCGGCAGTTGCACCGGTGTTTTCGCGGCGGTTGCTGCCGCACGCCTGGGGGCGCGGGTGGCCATCGTTGAAGACATGGGCTTCTTCGGCGGCGTGGCGACGGCGGGTCTGGTCAATGTCTGGCATTCCCTGCACGATACCACTGGCCAGGCGAAGATCATCGGTGGCCTGACCGATGAGGTCATCAAGCGCCTCCAGGGGCGGTGTGCGGTGACCTTTTGGGAACCGGCCGAGCGCTGGTGGGGCGCTTTCATCCTCCACACCGAATTTCTTAAAATCGTCTTGGATGAATTGATCACCGAAGCCGGTGTCCGGCCGTTTTTGCACACGCATTTTTGTGCGCCCATCCTGCGGGACGGCCAGTTCGATGCCATCGCCATCGAAGACAAAACGGGCCGCCGCGCCATCACCGCACGCTGCTTTATTGATGCCAGCGGCGATGCCGATTTAGCGCAGCGCTGCGGTTTGCCGTGTCGCACGCCCCGGCCTATTCAACCGCCCACGACTTGCGCCATGTTTCGCGGCATCGAGCAAATTACCCAGCGTCACCCCGGCTTTTCCCTGAAAGAGGAGATTTTCAATCCGAAGTATCCGCAGGCGCTGCCAGCCGGCACTTTCTGGTCCAGCCGCGTGCCCGGAGCGCCGGATGAGATCATGGCGGCGGGAACGCGTGTTTTCAACGCTGATTGTTCCGATGCCGATCAACTGACGCGTGCCGAGATCGAAGGCCGCCGGCAGGTTGCCGCCATGTGCCAGATTCTTCAGGAGCATTTCCTGCTGCCACAGGTGAATCCCCTGGTGACGCTGGCCACGAAGATCGGCATCCGCGAATCGCGCCACGTCTGCTGTCTGCACCAATTGACCGAACCATCGGTCCTGCGCGGAGAGCGCTTTGCCGATGCCATCGCCAACGGCACCTACCCGGTGGATATCCATCACGCCGACAAGCCCGGTTTGACCTGGCGGCATCTGGACGGCCGCGAAGTTTACTGCGCTCCCGGCGGTGTTTGGGAAGAACGCCATTGGCTTGAACCCGGCGCCATCCCGGCGACGTTCTATCAGGTTCCCTATCGCTGTTTGGTTCCGCAAGATTCGCGCAACTTGCTGATTGCCGGCCGCATGTTGGACGCTGATGAGGGTGCCTTTGGTGCCGTGCGGGTCATGGTCATGTGCAACCAATTGGGTCAGGCCGCCGGCACGGCCGCGTATCTGGCCATCCGCTCGCAATGCGGCGTCGCTGAGATCAACACGGATGAGTTGCGCAAGCTATTGGCACAGCAGGGAGCCATTATCGCCACGTGATCGCGCGCGAAAAGACCGAAGCCGCCGGGTTCAAAATGGAAGCGTTGTTGCTGGTGTTTATCTCGCCGTTCCTGGTGCTGATGGTGGCGTCGCTGGTGCGGCGCGTTTACCGACTTCGCAAGGCGCTGCGTGCCCAGCCTGATTTACGCCGTTGCCGTTGCGGCTATGCCTTGACCGGCCTGGACATCCCGCGTTGCCCGGAATGCGGCCGGGCGATCGGATTCGATTGCACTTTCGAGGATCTGGGCATCGCCGAAAAAGACGTGCGCGATTACATCGAACGCAAAAAACAAGCCGATGCCAGCGGCAAACCCGAATGACCATGGTCGCGTAAGGCGCTAGTCATTTCACGGTTTGCGGCTCTCACCAGTGGCGGGGGAAAAGCCATCGCCCGTTGCGTTCCTGGCGGCAGGGCTTAAACTGCGGATTATGTCCAAAGCGCTGGCGATTATCGGCGTGCTGGTTCTTGGTTCCTGCACGCATACTTATCCGGTGGGCACGCCGCGCGCCACCGATGTGCCGCTGGTCCGTGCCCAGCCGGAGTATTGGTACGAACAGCCGGCGGTGGTGGCGGTGGCGGATAGCGATTTCCAGCCGCTGTGGGATGCCTGTGCCAAAGCGGCGCGCGAGCGGCTGTTTGTCATCGATCGCCAGGATTATCGCGATGGTGTGCTGACCACCCAGCCGATGGTTTCCAAACAGTTCTTTGAAATCTGGCGGAACGATACGCCGTTGATTAGCGATGTCGGGCGGAATTCGCTGCAAACGCTGCGGCGCACGATTCGCTGGGAAGTCATCCACCAGGAAGATGGGCTTTATCTGGCCTATCCCAAGGTGTTGATCGAGCGTCAATCGTTTGCCGGCTACCGCATCACCAATGCCGCCGATTATCAATCGGCATTTACCATCGATTCGACGATCACCGGATCGCGCGAGGAAGATCAGGGCAAGGACGTTCGGCCCAATTATTGGTATCCGATTGGCCGGGACGAGCATCTGGAACGCGACCTGGCCCAGGACGTGCAAGAATTGCTGCATGAGAAATAATTTATTTCCAGCGCGAGGCGAATGACGATGATCCTGAATCAAATCCGGCAAGGCGAGCAACCGTGAACGAGCCGTTGAACTATCGTGAGCGGTTTGAGCTGACGTTGTCGCATCGGGAGGTGGACCGTCCGCCGATGGATTTAGCCTCGACGGACATGACGCATATTGAAGGCAATCCGCGTGTGCTGGCGCCGCTGCTGGGTGTGGCCGCCGGCTTGCCAGAGGAGCAGGCGGATGAGGCGGTGCTGAAGGCGTTGGGCATCGATTTTCGCGGGGTGGGTGGGATACTTGCGCCCACACGTTCGCTAGCCCGCGAGGTCTCGCCAACTTATCGCATCGACGCCTGGGGAATCGGCTACGAATTCAACGGGCATCATTTCGAGGCCGTTGGCCGGCCACTGGCCGATGCCACCATTGACGACCTGAACAAATATCCCTGGCCGGATGCCAATCTCATCGACCGTAATGCTATCGAGCGGATGCGGCAACGCGCGCAATACCTTTATGAACAGACTCCTTATGTCGTCTGTGGCCGGCATCCCTACTTTGGCGTTTTGGAACTGGGTTGCTGGATGTGCGGATTTGAGGATTTCCTTTATCGCCTGGCCGGCGATCAAGAGTTTGTGCAGCGCTTTTTCCAGATCATCCTGGCCTACCAAAAGCAGGTCAATGAAATCTACTATGGAGCGTTGGGACCGTATCTGCACTTAACCACCAGCGGCGATGATTTCGGCACGCAAACCGGGCCATTCCTTTCGCCGGCGATGTTCCGCGAATTGATCGTGCCCTATTTCGCCGAGCGTGTGCGGCACATGCGCGAGTATACCAAGGCGCATTTTTTCCATCATACTTGCGGATCGGTTTTCGAGCTGATCCCTGATCTGATGAGCCTGGGCGTGGAGATTCTCAATCCCATCCAACCGCACACGACCAACATGGAACCGGACCGGCTCAAGCGCGCTTATGGAGATCGGCTGACGTTTTGGGGCGGTGTGGATACCCAACATCTGCTGCCGCACGGCACGCCGGAGGAAGTTTGGACGCAAACGCGCGGCCTGATGGATGTCCTGGGCAAGCAGGGCGGCCACATTCTTTCCGCGGCGCATTGCCTCCAGGAGGATGTACCACTGAAGAACGTGCTGGCGATGTACGCCGCGGGCCTCGGGCGGGAGATAGGCGGCGGTTGAAGGCCGCTAGGCCGCACGCGTCATCTGTTTGGTGGTGCTGCCTTGAGGCAAGAACGCATTGGCGTCACGTAGCGTTTTCACCAGCGCTTCGGTATCCAGCTCATTACCCGGCTGACCGGTGCGCATCGATTGCACGGCGGCGGTTCCCGCCGCCTGGCCGGTTAACGCGCACGCCGGTTGCGAGCGGATCGAGCCATGCACACTCACATCGCAGGAGATGCAGCGGCCGGCCACCCAAAGATTGGCCCAACCCTTGGGCACGGTGGTGCCGTAGGGTATGCCGAAATATTCGCCCGGTTGCAACCGCTCGGTTTTGCCATGCCGCTGGCGCATGCGCTGGTACTCTTCTTCCGAAGAGTTGTAGGGATGCACGTCACAGAAGCGGTTGAACACGCCGATCTGGTCGGGGAATTCACGCCGGGCCAGGTAGTCAGCGAGCTTAATTTGATACTCGCCTTTGACGCGGCGCGAATCGCGGATGCCCAGCAGCGCGGCGGTGGCCACCATCTCCATATTCTCACAGCCGGGAATATATTTACGGTAGAAAGCCAGGTAGTCTTGGGCGATGCGCCGCCCCAGCATCACGTTGCGGCTCAGATCCTCACAACGCAAGGCGTTGAGATTAAACAGGTGCCCGGCATTCAGATAACCCACCGTAGCGCTGACCTGCGTCAATCCCACCAGGAACGGATCGGGCTGGATAAACATGCCATCGGCAATGCCCTTGCGCACGATCTCGGTATCCTGTTCGGTGCCATGCTGTTTGCGGTAGGCATCCACGCGCGGCCAGTCGATCCCGGTGCAATAGATGCTTAATGAGGCTGGCATGATGTGCGGCGTATCGCGGCCGGATACCCAGCAATCGCAGCCGCACAGGTCGGCCAGCACCGCGTCGCCGGTGCAATCGATAAACGTTTTGGCCGTAATGTAGTGGTAACCTTCGATATTCTGAATGATCACGCCCTTGACGCGGCGTTGCCCGGCATCAAATTCCGCGTCGATCAGACGGGTGAAAAAGCGGACTTCCACACTCGCCGCTTTGGCCTTCTCATCCAGCACCAGCTTGTAGCCTTCGGGTTGGAATTTGGTCCAGTGGAGGTAATTCTTCCGCCAGCCATCCGGGGTTTCCTTGGGGCCGATAAACCCGCAGGTGTACATTTCCTCCATGAGTTCGAGCATGACCCCACCGACCAGTCCTTGCTTGCCGTTGGCCATGGGGCCGATGGCGGTGACCAGCCCGGAGGTGCCCATGCCGCCCAGGCAACCGGTGCCTTCGATCAGGAGTACTTTGGCCCCCAGCCGCGCCGCCGATATTGCCGCCGCCGCGCCCGCCGGCCCGCCGCCGGCGACCACCACGTCGTAACCGGCATGGATGGGGATATCGCGGATTAAGCGGTGGGTTGCCGCCGCTGACGTTGGTGGATTGGGTGTTGACTGTTGCATATGCGGAGTAACATAACCGTCGGGCGGGAAATTCAAAAATGTCCGGAAATTCCCTTGACAGTTGTTGGCGGTGACTGTACTATCTGGCATAGTACAGAGAAATTATGGATTTCGCCTTCACCATTTCCGCCGGCACCGGCAGCCCGATCTTCAAGCAGATCGTCGATCAGGTGCGCCTGGCGGTGGTGACCGGACGGCTGTCGCCGGGGGCACAATTACCCAGTGTGCGGACGCTGGCCGAACGCCTGCTGGTCAATCCCAACACCGTGGCCAAGGCTTATAGCGAACTGGCCCGCGAAGGGATTATCGACAGCCAGCAGGGGCGCGGCGTGTTTATCGCGCCCTTGCGACAAATCTACACCAAGGCCGAACGCGCCCGGCGCATCGAGCCGCTGCTGGAAGCACTGGCCAATGAAGGCATCGCGCTGGGCTTTACGGCCGATGAACTACTCGAAGCACTGCGGCGGAAGGTCGCCAAAATCAACGTGCCGCCGCCTGGGAGGAAAATATCATGAGCGATCTGGCGATCCAAACCAGCGGTTTAACGCGTTATTACGCCGATAAATGTGCCGTGGATCAGGTGAGCCTTGGCGTGCCGCGCGGCAGCGTGTTCGCGCTGCTGGGCCGCAACGGTTCGGGCAAAAGCACGCTGATCCGCATGTTGCTGGGATTGCTGGAACCTACGCGCGGCGCGGCCACGGTGCTGGGCGAAGATTGCCGCCGGCTTTCGCCGGCCACGCGCGGGCGGATCGGCTATGTTGCTGAAAGCCATCCGCTGATCGATTGGATGCGCGTGCGCGATCTGGAATCATTCCAGAAAAGTTTTTATTCACCGCCGCAATGGAATGGCCGGATGTTTACCGCGGTGGTGGATCATTTTGGCCTGCCAGCCAAGGCCCGCGCCGGCAAATTGTCGCGCGGCCAGCGGGCTGGGCTATCATTGGCATTAACGCTGGCCACCCGGCCGGAATTGCTGGTGATGGACGATCCGGCCATGGGGCTGGATCCGGTGGCCCGGCGCACACTGCTGGAAGCGATGATCCTGGTCACGCGCAATGCCGGCCACACCATTTTCTTTTCCTCGCACGTGCTGGACGATGTGGAGCGTGTGGCCGATCATCTGGCGATCATCGATAACAGCGTGCTGCGTGTCAGCGCTTCGGTGGAATTTTTCCGCACGCGGGTCAAGCGTTGGCAACTGAGCTTTGCCGGCACGCCGCCGCCATTGCCGTTGGCGAAGATTCCCGGCTTGCTGGCGGCGCACCGCGACGCCAACGAATTGCGGCTCACCATCGCCAACCCCCAGCCGGAAACGCCGCAAGTCCTGGCCTCGCTGGGCGCGTTATCCATCAGCGAATTACCATTGTCGCTGGAGGACGCGGTCATCGCGTATCTGGGCGAGCGCGGCGAAAAACCCTCGCTGCTGCAAAGCACGCAACTGGAAGGAGCAGCCCAATGAAAGCGATCATCTGGAAAGAACTGCGTGAAAACGCCAAGTGGGCGGTGCTGATGATGCTGGGGCTGGCGGCGGGTTTTTGGGCCTGCCAGGCCAATCCGGATCATGTGGATCGGCAGTTGTTGGTGGGCACCACGATGATGATGCTAACCACCTTAGGTTTTTCGGCCGTCGGCTTTGCCCTCGGCCTGCTGCAAGGCCTCCAGGATTCCGGCACCGGGCGCTGGGGTTTCCTAACGCACCGGCCCATCTCGCGCTCGCGTGTTTTTTTCGCCAAGGCGCTGGCGGGCGTGCTGCTGTATTTGCCGGCGACGGCCCTTCCGCTGGCCGTGACCGCGTGCTGGGTTGCCGCGCCGGGACATGTCGCCGCCCCGTTTGAATGGCACATGGTATTGCCGCGGCTGGCCGATTTGCTGGGCGGATTGATGTGGTACTTCGCCGGCTCGCTGGTGGCCCTGCGGCGGGCACGCTGGATCGGCAGCCGGCTCATGCCCGCGGGTATGGCGCTGGTTGGTTCGATGGCCGCGTTTGTGTTGCCGATGAATTTCGCCGAGGTGATTCTCATTATCGCGGCGGTACTGGCGATCCTCATCCCGGCGGCGTGGGGAGCGTTTGTGAGCGGCGGAAGTTACGAACCACAGCCGCTGGTTGCCCGGATCATGACCACGCTCTGCGTCGGCATCGGTATCTTTTGCACGTTCGGCGCGGCAGCGGGTATGTCGCAAGATATGCTTCGCACCCTGAGCAGAACCGAGCACTTCCAAGACCAGGCACGCTATGAAATCGCCGAAGATGGCCGTATCCTGATCGTCAAGAATGGCCCGGACGGAAGTGCGCAGGTGACCGATCTAAAAGGCAATCCGCTCCCAGCGAAACTGGCCCAATCCAGACCTAGCAGCGCCGCGGTATCGTTAGAGGAATTCGGCCCGCGGAACCCGGATTGGCGCCAATACTATTGGGGTTTCCAGCGCGATACGCGGTATTTGCGCCGGTGCGGCACCACCGGCTGGACCACCTGGTATTACGTGGTGGATCGCGGAACCATTGAAGGTTTCGACACTGCCCATCGGCAGTTTATCGGCAGCCTTGGGCCGAACGGATTTGTTCCGCCGGGCCTGCACGCGCAGCCGTTTGCCGAACTGCTCTATACGGTTGGCAGCCAAGGTCATGGCTACAATTCGCGCATGGTCGCCGCGGGCGCAACGGCGGCTTACCAGATCGACGTGGAGCACAAATCGGTCATCGAACTCTTGGATACCGGCCCGGCTGATCCGATCCTCAATGGCGATGTTGCCCGTGATTGGAGCGGCGTATCCACCTTTGTTCCGTTCGCAATCGTTGTGACCCCAAAAACCGTTCACGTTTTTGAAGACGGAAAAGAACGCTTTACTGTACCCAAGCGGCACGGAATGCCCGACACCACATGGTTGATGGTGAGCAGAATTGCCGACGGTCGATACGTCTTTGAGTATGAGTCCTTCACTTGGGGCAAGGAATGCGGCTGGGTCGTAGAAACGGATAACCAAGGACAAATCCTTCACGAAACGCAGCTTCCGAATCTTCCGATGAATATCTCCACCGACCCTTGGTGGACGGATGCCCCGATGGTCGTGGTCTATCCCCCGGGGATATTACCGGCGCGGCTGTGGACTTTGGCAAAGTCGGATACGGACCGGGTCGAACACCGCGAAGTGCTTGCGGCCATGGTGATTGCCGTAATCGCTGTTTTGCTTACGTGCTGGCGGCTGCGTCGCGTTCCCACTTCCCGCGCCGCCAAAGGGTGGTGGCTGGTGCTGAACGCCTTGCTGGGATTTCCCGGCTTGCTGCTTTTGCTGTCGCTGCGCCAGCGCGTGGCGGCGGCAGCTTGTCCGGCCTGCGGCCAACGCCGGCTGGTGACGGGGGAGAAATGTGAACATTGTCATGCGCCGTTCAATGCCCCGGCGGCACTGGGGATCGAAGTGTTTGAGTGACGGCGAAAGGCCCGCGCGGGCCTTGGCCAGGGCTTGTTCCCGTCATTGGGTCATAGTAGGATAATTATATCATAACATGCCCGCAAACGAGCTTACTGATGATGAGGTGCTGGCCGCCGCCGAGTATCAGCGCGATGCCGTCGGCAAGGTGATCCACTTTTATTATCCGCTGGTGTGCCGGGTGGCTTTTGGCATCGGCGGCGGATTGACGCTGGGCACCAGCATCGTGCGCACGGTCATTGGCCGCAGTCTGCACGCGATCAAAAGCTGGTCCACGGCCGCCGAGGCGCGCAACTGGTTTTTGCATCACACGCTGCTGGAATGCCGGCGGTTGGATGGCGGCACCGGCGAGGATGATCCGCTGCTGACGCGGGCCGATGATCCGCCGGCGTATCGCGCCTTCATTAGCGCCCTGCGTAAACTGCCCTTCCAGCAGCGCGAGGCCTTCCTGCTCACCCACGGCGAAAAACTGGATCAGCGGCAAACCGCCGTCGCCATGGATTGCTCCATGACCGCCGCGGCCAATCATCTCGTGGCGGCGCAAAATGATTTGGTGGCCATTGCCGGCCATGAATACCACGCCATCGCCAACCGCCTGGCGACCATCTATGCGGCATTGCAGCCCGGCGAGGAACTAATCCTTGGCGATGTCACCAGGCATGTGGGCGCGTTCATCGCCCGGCGGCGTTTGCGGCGATGGCTCGAAGCGGTGGTTACAGGGGTGATTCTGGCCTTGATCGGCTGGGCGGTCTGGCGCTTGTCCAGAATCATTGAAGTGTAGGCAATGACATGATCATCTGGCTCTATTACCTTCTCATGCTGCTGTTCTGCTTCGCCGGACTGTTTCTCGTTTTGCTGACTTTGCCGGGGCTATGGCTGATGCTGGCCAGCGCGGCCCTTTATGCCAGGCTTACCGGTCATCTTGGCTTTCGGAGTCTGCTGGCACTGTTGGCGCTGGCCATGGTGGGCGAATTATTGGAACTGGTTGTCGGCGGCGTCACCACCCGCCGATCCGGCGGCGGCGGCCTGACGATCTTCGGCGCGGGCATCGGCGCGGTTCTCGGCGGCATCTTTCTCACGTTCATTCCCATTCCGGTGATCGGCACCTTGATAGGCGTATGCCTGGGAAGTTTCCTGGGCGCAACCCTGGTGGAACTGCTCCGCGGCAAACGCCTGGGTCGTTCGCTGCGCGTCGGCATGGGCGCAGGTTTCGGCCGCTTTGGCGGTATGGTGGTCAAAATCATGATCGGCATCGTCATGCTGCTGCTGATTTTGATCGCCGGGTTCCCGTGATCAAGTTGGATGGTTGGCAATCAGGGTTGCGACCCAATTGGCGGCTGTTTTCAGCCCCTGCCGGGGCGGTATTTTTCAGCCCAGGCCAACGGCCTGGGTTTACCAACCTGCAGACGACCCAGCCCTGAAAGGCGGCACACAAGAGCTGCCGATCCGCTTCGGCCCTCCGCAGCTCGGCATGAGCTATTCCCCCCGGTTCACCCGCTGGCCAGACAAAGGCAAATCCGTCTTACCGCCAAGCTGCGAAACACGCGAAGAAAATACAGGCTCACACCAAGGCACGTCGAAAACCGGAAAATTCGTTTAACCACGGATGAACCCATCGCGGCGTAGCCGACAACCCACAGCCATCAACCACCAAGGCGCCAAGACACCAAGACGGCATTGTTCCTTCCGGTAAACTGAAGGTAACCGGTTCGGAATAATTTCCCGTTTTGGAATCGATTCGAATGTAGGCCGTACTTCAGCACGCCTCAGGTCAATCGCGGCGTGCTGAAGCACGCCCTATCCATCTGGACTTCACCTACGTCCCCCTCAAAAAATATTCCTGTTCCAAATCCTTCAGCTTCTTTTGCAGCTTGTCATATTCGCCTTGAAGCTGTTGCCGCTGGCGGGGGTCTTTGAAACGGGTGGCATCGGAGAATTGGCCCTGGCAATCGGCCAACGCTTTTTCGGTGGCGGCGATCTGTTTTTCCAAGTCTTCCACGCTGAGCCGGCCGAAGGGACGCTGGTAGGGATTGTCGGTTTTACGCGGCTTATGGGCTTGGGCCTGCGGCTGCGGCTTGGGTTTGTGGACCGGCTTGGGGGGTTTGGGCGGCGGGGCGGCGGCCGCGGCGGCTTTGGCGTGCTGCTTTTGATGCCAGGCGGTGTAGTTGCCTTCAAAGTCGATCATGCCGGGGGGATCGAGTACTAATAGGCGCTCGGCCACGCGGTCCAGGAAATAACGGTCGTGGCTGACGCATAAAATCGTGCCGTCGTAATCGTTCAAGGCGCGTTCCAACGCTTCGCAACTGTTCACGTCCAGATGATTGGTCGGCTCGTCTAATATCAGCACGTTGGGGTGGTCCAGCAGAAGCTGGGCCAGAGCCACGCGGGCACGTTCGCCGCCGCTTAGCAGGCGCATGGGCTTGTCGATGTCGTCGCCGCGAAAGAGCATCATGGCCAGGGCGATGCGGACGTCCACATCGCTGCAACTGCGGTCGCCTCTGGTGGCTTCGGTCACCGTGTGATCGGGGTTGAAATCGTGCAGATGCTGATCGTAATAGCCAAGGTTGAGATTCGCGCCCCAGCGGATATCGCCGGCATCGGGCGTTCGCTTGCCCAGCAGCACTTCCAGCAGGGTGGTTTTGCCTGAACCGTTGGGACCGATGATGCCGATGCGTTCACCGCGGCGGATATCGATGGCGATGTCTTTCCACAAAGCGATGGGGCCATAAGCTTTGGAAAGATCGCGCACGGTCAGCAGGCGGTCGCCGGCACGCTGATCGGTGTTCAGCGACACGTGGATTTTCTTGCTGTCTTCCACGGCCTGGATCATCTGATCGCTTTCCAGCAGGCGATTCAGGCGTTTTTCACGGCCCTTGGCTTCCTTGGAACGCTGGCCGGCGCCAAAGCGGCGGATAAATTCCGACTGCTTTTCAATATCCTCCTGCTGCTGCTCGTAAGCGCGTTGCTGGGCCAGTTCCTGCATTTGCTTCTGCTCGACGAAGGCGCTGTAATTGCCGGGATAGCTTTTCAGCGCTGATTGCGTCAGCCAGACGATGCGTGTGGCCAGCCGATCCAGCAGATAGCGGTCGTGGCTGATGAGCAGCACCGCGCCGTTGTATTCCAGCAGATATTTTTCCAGCCAGTCGATGGCCGCCAGATCGAGGTGATTGGTCGGTTCGTCCAGCAGCAGGACATCAGGCAAACTGATGAGCAGTTTGGCCAATGCCAACCGCGAGCGTTGCCCGCCGGAAAGCGTGGCCACATTTTGTTCCCACACCGAGCGGTCCAAACCCACGCCCAGCAGCGTGGCTTCCAGCTTATGCTGCCAGGCATAGCCGCCGGCCAAATCGAACTTGTGTTGCGCGTCTTGGTAATCATCCAGGATTTTTTGCAGGGCATCGCCGGTCTGGTCGTGCATCACGTGTTCCAGATCGCGCATGCGATGCGACAGTTCGTGCAGATCGGCGAAAGCCAGCTCGGCTTCATCCATCACGCTGTTATCGTGATCGAACACCGGATCCTGCGCCAGATGCCCCAGCTTGATCGACTTGGCGATGGAGACATCGCCGCTGTCGGCTTCGATCTGGCCGGTGATGATTTTGAACAGCGTGCTCTTGCCGCTGCCGTTATCGCCGATCAGGCCGACGCGTTCGCCGCGGTCGATGATGAAGTTCAACTGGTCGAACAACACGCGTCGTCCGAAGTGCTTCTCGATATTATTCAGCGTGACAATGGGCATAGGAAAGACAACATTTCCGTTGGGTAAAGGGATTATACGGGAAACAGGACGAAATTACGCGGTGCGGGCCTTGGCTTCCAAGTCGCGCAGCAGATTTTCCGCCGCCGGGAAATTACTGCTGCGTGCCGACCGTGCCGACGCGATGGCGTTGGAGAAATCGGGCGGCGTCTGCGACGCCAGCGCGATCGCCTTGTAATACGCCGCTTCGCCCAGCGCGGGATTACGCTGCAATGCCGCGTCAAACCACTGGATGGCGTCGGGGTAGCGCTTTTGCTCATGCAACACCCAGCCCAGCGTGGTCATGCACTGCTCGCTGTTGTTCAGCGCCTGGGTGAATTCGCGTGCCGCCGACACCGCCTGATCAAATTCCCCAAGCTGGCCGTACAGCGCCATCAGGTTATTCAGCGTCACCGAATTGGCCGGGCTGGCCCGCATGGAATTGTACATGGCGATGGCCTGCTGCATCATTTGCTGCCGCGAGTTTTCGACGTTATGGGCAAGCTGTTCCGGCGACATGCCAAACTGCGCCCCGCAATGATCACATTGGCTGAAGGATTTGGCGCCGCTGATGGGGAAAATCGGGCAGAAAAACAGCGTGAACCATTGCCGCACGCTTTTGCCGGTGAAGGTCGTGGATTGCTGGCAGCGTGGGCAAACCGCCGGGACGGACGATCCTTTGCTGGAGACGACGCTCTTGGAGCCCATGAGGATGAAAAACCCCCGCCGCCGCCGTAGCGGCGCGGGCCAATGGTTCGCGTGCATGATCGGGGTAATGGTAATGAGAGCGGGGCAGAAAGCCAAATGGCGACATGCAGACATAACCGCGTTTTCGCCAATAAAAATAATTTCAAAAAGACGAAAAATCCCCCTTGCGTTAGGTATTGGTTAGGTATATATTAGGCGTAAGAAAGGAATATTTATGTCCGAGATACAACCTACCACCAACGCCATGCTCGCCATGAATCAACTGGTCGAGTCCGAAACCGATAACGCCGTGTCCCTCGTGGCCGGGCTTTCGCCCGCGCAGCAAACCGCTTTCGTGATTCTCACCCGCGGCGGTACCATCAGCGCTGCCGCCCGCACCGCCAATGTCAGCCGCCCCACCCTTTATGCCTGGCTGGAAGCCGGCCACCCCTTTGCCGATGCCTACCAGCAATGGAAATTGTCCCTGGCCGAAACCAGCCGCACCCGCCTGCTGATGATTGGCGAAGCCGCCACCATCCAGATCGCCCGCGCCGTCAACGCCGGCGATACCCGCGCCGCCCTGGCCGTCGCCAAAGGCATGGGTTTGCTCAGTCCCCCGCCGGTCGGGCCTTCGCTCACGCAAACCGTGCGTGATGCCAGGCAGCAAACCATCCGCAAAGTCGCCCGCCGCGAGGCCGCCGCGGTTGAATTCGCCGAACTGCTCAATGGGGAAAAAATGCAGGAGGAAATGCGCGCCGCCGAGGCAAGCGCCCCCCGAACCCCGGAGTAATCATGAACACCCGGGAGCCTAAGCCCAGAGAAATTGAACCACGGATAACCCGGATAGCCCGGATGAAAAGACCAACGGCGACTGCCTTCTTGATTCTTATCCGGGTTTATCCGGGCCATCCGTGGTCAAAACTCTTCTTAGAACAGGGAGTATCTATGCTTGACAGCCCCGCCACCCCAACACCCGCGCCGTCCGACCCGGAGACCCAGCGCATCGCCGCCATCATCGATGCCGCCCCCGCCGGCGCCAGCCTGGCGGAAATCGCCGCCGCGCTGGAACTCACCGAGCACCAGCTTGTGCGCCGCTAGCATTTCGCCAGAGGGGAGCACTGCACGCAGGAAGCGCGGCGAGGGAGACCCTAAAGACCGAAATGCCGGTATTGCCCTTGTGGGTGACATTGACTGCGTTCCGAGCGGCAAACCATCGTTAAAGGACTTTTTCGATCAGCAGAAACCTGCCTCCGACATGGGCCAAATCTTGGTCGTGTGTCATTTCTTGCAGCACACACTTGAACTCCAGAAGTTCGGCGTCGGACATGTGCTCAGCGGATTCAAACATGTCGGGTAAACAGCTTTGAATTGATTGGTCTTCTTCGCGTTCTTCGCAACTTCGCGGTAAGACTGTTTTGGTTGTTGGCCATGCCGCGCTGTGTAGATGAAGCTGTGTTGGTGAATGTGGCCAGCCGCTCCCGCCGCCGCGGTAGAAAATCACGCCAATAACCTATATCGCCGGTATTTTATACCTAAAAAGCAATATGTTGCTGGCATTCGAATCGGGCCGTTTTGATGGTCTAAATCAGGCTCAAGATTGCTCAAAGTTGGCTCGTAATGGCTCCAGATGTGTCGGAATGGGTTCAAATCGTGTCAACTTTGCCCGCCCTATTACTAGAGCAAAAAACTGAAAACTTTACACTTTCATCAAAAAGTGTAAAGTTTTGTAAACCTATGTAGTTTTTGCAGCCTGCGGGGGAATGGGGAACAGGTGCCAAGGTGACCGGGGGAAAAGCGGAGAACAGATCTCAAATCGCAGATTGCAAATTTGGCAATCAGCAATTGGCAATGACTCAATCGGCAATTCCTACATCTTCACGCCAATCACCGTGGCTTCAAAGACTACGTTGCCATCGAGCATTCCCTGCACCAGGCTGCAAATGCGGCCGTGGCGATGCCATTTCAGTTCGCCCAGCAGATACAGCCGCTTGCCCGGGGGAACCTGCATGCGAAAGCGCACGTCCTCCACACCGCCAAAACCGATGAAGCCGTCCCACTTGATCACTTTGATGGTATAGAAGGATGCCAGTTGCGCCCCGGCTTCGATCATCATCACGCCGGGCAGCAGTGGCCGGCCGGGAATATGGCCGGGAACCCAGAATTCATCGGCGCGGGTATCTTTGTAGCCGATGATCCGCTGGCTTTGCTCATCGCAATAGACAATGGCGTCGAGCATTTCCATAGCGCCGCGTTGGGGATTCACTTCGCGGATTTGTTCTTTGGTGAACAAAACATGGTCCAGATCAATCCCGGCGATATCGAAAATGAATTGGGGCGGCATAAAACTATGGGCCGACTAGGGTTTCAACGAACAAAAGGCCCGGGCGTTGATCCGCCCGGACCTGCGTTTGCCATCAAGGGATACCGACCTCGTCGCCCTTGCCAAATGGCGCAAGGATGCCATGAGGCCGATTTTTTGCCTGTCCGCGCGGCGGAATTACACCACGGGCGGTTCGGTTTCGCGGGTTTCCAGAACCTTCTTGCGAACATCCTGTGCCGCAGCCTTGATCTCCTGCATCTTTTTGCGAACACGGGTGCCGGCGGCTTTGTTACCGCCCACAGCCTTGTTCACATCGTCTTCGGCTTCGGTCACGAGTCGCTTCAGCGTCTCATACTCTAACATCAAAAACCTCCCTGAATTCACAAACCAATGGGAAAAAGCTTAATCACTAAGCCCTTGCCTGTCAAAGGCTGGGAACCGCTCAGAACAAAATCGGCTTGCCCAGCTTGCGGCGAATCACCTGAAATTGCCCCACGTGCATGGTGGCATGCATGGACAAGGCTTCGGCCACCGCGCCCAAGTTGGGGAAATGCGCCGCCATTGGCCCGCTGGTGGGCTTGGCCAAATCTTCCGGCTTCAGCGACTGCACCGCGGCAATGGCGGCTTGCCGCTGCCGCGTCCACAGCGCCAGCAGTTCGGCTTTCTTAGGGAAAAACGCCGGCTCATCCTTGGCGGCGGTTTCTTTGGTGAATTTTTCCTTGAAACCGGCCGGCAACTCGGGAAACCCCGCCGCCCGCAGCATGGTCCCCATCATGGTTTCCCCGCCGCACAGATGCCCCAACTGCCAGGCGGCATGGTTGGCCCCCGGACACGGCCGCACCAAAAGGTCGGCATCGCTGAAATCGGCCAGCGTCCGAGTCAACAGGCCCAGATTGCCTTGCAAGGTTTGCACCAGTAAATCGATCGCGTTCATCGGCATCTCCTTATAAAGGTCTGCCAATCATATCGCCGCCAGCGGGCGAAGCAAACAGGGTGTACGCCCGTCCCTGCGCCTCATCCGGCCAGCTGGCGGAACTTGGCGCGGTCGGGCCAAGCGCGGCATCGCCGCCAGTCTCGCCGGGAAACCGCTTCTGGCCAGTGAAGTCAGGTACGGTCCGTTTAATCTGTTCGCGGCAATATTTGGCATTATGTCATGTGCATCGCGTTGACCCGAATGCCAATGCGACCCCAATGCTAGGTTTTTGAGCGGACGAACCACCAAGACGCCAAGGCACCAAGAAATCAAAATCATGTTTGAAGAGTGCGAAGGGTTTGAAGGGTGTGAAAGTTGACCCCTTCACACGCTTCACACCCTTTCTTCCTTGGTGGTTCAATTGCCTACGGCAGCGCGCTGCCGCGTGCCGCCAGCAGCAGGCGATACCAATCCTCGCGCGTCAGATCGACGCTGTCGGCACGGGCGGCGTCGGCGATGTTGGCGGGATTGCTCGAACCGACAATCGGAATGATGCCGCTGGGATGTTTCATCAGCCACGCCAGGGCAATCACCGTACGGCTCACGCCATAAATTTTGGCGGTGGCGTCCAGCGCGGCCAAAACTTTCTGCTTATGTTCGTGCCGTTTGTCGGCCGGGTCCAGCGCCCGCCCCGCGCCCAACCAGCCACCGGCCAGCGGACTCCAGCTCAGCGGCGTGATCTTGCGCTCCAGGCACTGATCCAGCGTGCCATCGTTAAAACAATCCAGCCGATCCAGGTGAATCTGCACCTGGTTGACAGCCAACTTCATCGGCAAATGCGCCTGCAACGCCGATACCTGCGACGGCAAAAAGTTACTCACGCCAAACTCACGCACTTTGCCCTGCTTTTTAAGCTGTTCAAACGCCCCGGCGATTTCCGTGGGATTCATCAGCAAATCGGGCCGGTGCAATTGATACAGATCGATGGTTTCGATACCGATCTTTTTCAGTGATTGTTCGCACGACCAGACGATATGGCTGACCGAAAAATCATACCGGTGTGGCGAATCCAGCCGCGGATCGCCGCCAAAGCGTATGCCGCATTTGGTGGCGATGATGATGCGTTGCCGCATTCCCGAGACTTCACGCAACGTTTGCCCCAGCACTTCTTCGCACGCGCCCCGGCAATAGATGTCGGCGGTATCGAACAGCGTATAGCCCGCCTCGAACGCCGCCAGATGCGCCTTGACGCCATCGGCCCGCCGGTGCGGCGTGGCTTCCGCCGGGTTCCAGGTGCCGACGCAACGCATGTTGCCATAAGCCAGCCGGGTGGTGATGAGTGACGATTGGCCGAGCGTTTGGGTTTTCATATTTTTCCTTTTTTCCTTGGGCAAAACGGATGTGGACTATTTTCCGGGATTTATGGGGATGATGCAACCCGTCCCATTGAAATGAAATCGCCCTACCCGCAGAATAGCCGGCATGAGCAAAAAACTTCGTTTGGGCGCGGTCGGCATCGGTGGCATCTGGCACGGCTGTCATGCCAAGCCGTGGCTGAATCATCCTGATGTGGAAATTGTCGGCGTGTGCGATATCGTCAAGGCCAAGGCGGATAAATTCGCCGCTGAGCAATCCATCCCGCATAGCTTTCAGGACTATCACGATCTGCTCAAGCTCGATCTGGACATGGTGGATATCTGCACGCCGAATCTGTTTCACTCGGAGATTGCCGTGGCGGCGTTGAAGCGCGGGTGCCATGTGTTCACCGAAAAACCGGACGCCATTTCGCCGAAAGAGGCGATGAAGATGGCGGATGCAGCCAAGAAATCCGGCAAGGTGCTCATGGCCATGCGCAACAACCGCTGGGCACCGTCCACGCGGTTTTTGAAGCAGTACATTGACGCCGGCAACGCCGGGGAAATTTATACCGGCCGGTGCGGCTGGCAGCGGCGGCGCGGCATTCCCGGCAAGGGCGGGTGGTTTACCACCAAGGCGATTTCCGGCGGGGGGCCGCTGATCGATCTGGGCGTTCATTTTATCGACGTGGCGGTGTGGTTGATGGGCAATCCGCGCCCGGTGGCGGTCAGCGGGGCCACCTACTGCAAGTTTGCCCAGGCCAGCGGGCCGGCCGATTCGGTTCATGCCAATTTTGGCGAGAGCAAGCAGGATGGCACGTTTGACGTGGAAGATTTGGCCATCGGCTTTATCCGCTTCGACAACGGCAGCAGTTTGCAGATTGAATTTTCCTGGGCGTCCAATATCGAAGAGGAAACCATTTTTGCCGAACTGCGCGGCACCAAAGCCGGCTGCTGCGTGAAAAATGGCGTGGTGAAAGTGTTTTCCGAAACCGGCGGGAATCTGATCGACATCAGCCCCAAATTGCCGCCCACCCATAAATATGGCGATCATGGCGCGAACCTCTGGCACTTTGCCGATGTGGTGCGGAAGAAGGCCGAACCGATCAACACGCCGGAAGACGGCGTTTATATGATCAAGATTCTGGCGGCGATTTATGCCTCGGCCAAAGAAGGCAAAGAGATTCGGCTATAGCATCGGCAAAGGATCAAGCATGGCCACGGGAAAACCCAAACGCAGCGAGTACGACATTGTCGAGCCAATCGGCAAGCGCGTGGTGATTCGCAAGGACGACAACAAGCGCGAAACCAAGAGCGGCATCGCGTTGCCCGATTCGCACGAAATCCAAGTCATCACCGGCCGGGTGATTGCCATCAGCAAAGCCATCGAGAACGACGAGGACCAGACCATCCGCCAGTACGACAAAGTGCTGTTCGATCCGCGGGAAGCGATCCCGGTGGAATTGGAGCATGACAACAAGCTGTTTGTGGTGGCGATTGATCGCGTGCTGGCGATTTTTCGCCGCTCGGAAAACGCCGCGGCGGCGGGAAGCGCCCAATCGGGAGCGCAGA
>Ga0316217_10002651_pt1 | contig 21270 bp, 17 predicted proteins | sample 1anoAmetaG_FD_203633 | JGI IMG/M metagenome (GOLD analysis project Ga0316217, IMG submission 203633) | Freshwater microbial communities from Trout Bog Lake, Wisconsin, USA - 1anoA | ecosystem: Environmental > Aquatic > Freshwater > Lake > Hypolimnion/Profundal zone | place: USA: Wisconsin...
CAATCGAGGTTTTTTGGGGACAGGCCAATGAGCCGGTGCAAATCGTCCCGCTGCCAAAATTTCTCCAGAGCGCAAAAGCGGCGATGGGACGTGAGGTGTTTGAACAGGAACTGGCCGAGCCGCTGGCATTGGTGGACGAACTGGCAGAACGGGTCGGGGCTTCAACCATTGAAGCATTGAAGGCTAAATTATTATCAGGCGCGTCTCAAAATATCGGCTGACTCAATCCCGCTTCCTGCCAATTTGGCAGGATAAATGGCACGATTCCCTGATGTCGCGTTTCGCGTGCTCGTGACAAACTGTCGCGAGAAGTGTCGCAAGGACTGAATTGCCTGGCCCGATCTGGACAAAATGTCCGGGTAAATGTCCGAATAAGAATACAATCTTGGGAGAGCAGCATTATCTCGTCACAAATACCGCCTAGTTTTTGTGACAATAAGAAATCCGGTTTCACCCTTGGGGTGGAAACGGACAAGGCCAATGGTGCGGATCATTTTGATGGCGCTCCAATTTTCTCAAATAATCAAAATCGTCCGTTGAATAAAACTCGGACAGATCTTTTCTCCAAGCGGGAGTCTGGAGCGGTTTTTCTTCAAACGAAACTTTATCACGGCGAAGGCCGCGAGACTTCGGCAGGTTCGCCACAATCCAGATGGCAACCAGTGTTCCAATTCCCATGATGACAAGGAATTCCATGCGCCTTTATTTTAACAGAACAGCGGGGCGATTTCACCTGTTTTTGTAAAAAAATCAACCCTTGGAATTACGACTTTTATCAAGCAAACCGGCAACGGTTTTATCACCTGTCGGGTCATTGGGCGGAAAGGCTGATTGTGGTTTTTGTTCCTCCTTGTCGCGCGCCCGCTCATGCGCTCGGTTGTTTGTTTGCGCCAGCGAACCGAGCAACGAATTTCCGCCCTCGCCCATCGAAGATGTCGCCAACGATTCTCCCGCAGCAGCGGTCGCCAGCGCACCGGCAGCAATGGCGCTTTTGATTCCGGCTGCGCCGCCATCAGCAAATGTGCTTGCGCCTGTTGTTGCTGCCGCCCGCCCCGCTGAAAAAGCTCCGCTGAACAAACTTGAAGCGGCGGAATTTCCCGTGGCTATCGCCTTTTGAATTATTACCGGCGCGGCAATCGTGCTAAAAATTATCCAGATGCCGAGAAACGCCAGCCCCATGAGATTTTGCAGCGAATAGCCAACATCGCCGCCGACGCTTTGAGAACTTAAAAAACTTTGGTCCGTCATAAAACTAATCATGCCCTGGGTGATGAGTCCGGCCACGCCCCAACCGAGCGGCCAAATCATTATGCCAAGTAAATTAAGCAGATAATTACGCCCGACGTTTTGCAACGATGGAAACGCCAGCATGCCAATGAAAATTGGCGACAGGGCATAGCCGATGAACAAGATCGCGGTTTGCAAAATATACGCCCACCATTCAATCGTGCTGGCGAGCCAGCCTAAAATGATGAAGCAAACCGACATCAGGGCTTCGACCATCGAAGCTGGAAAATTGACAAGTTTGTCCCACCAGCTTTGGTTTCCGTCACTTGATTTTTTTATTTGAAGTGCCGCTTGATACTGGTCGTGAATCTTGGCCGGATCAACTTGCAGGGTATTTGTCACCGTGTCGCTGACGATGGACACAATTTGATTTCCCCACGTCGGCAGGAAAACTATCAGCATGATGAGGACAATCACCTTGCCGATGGCCTGAAGCTGCGCGTTGCCGCTGCGATGGTGGGCAATCGTCGAGGCCATCAAACCGCCCGTCACGAGTAAAAAGGCAACGGGCGTAAGCAGGGTCTTGAGCGACAAACACTGTGCCAGAAAATTCGGGAACATGGAATTGAAGTCGCCCATAAAGCCGCCTCACATCCGAATTTTGACGCTCTTGGCCGGCTTTTCCTTTTCACTTTCGACGGGCACTTGAATTCCGCAGCGCGCCGAAATCGCCCTCACAACCCGGCTGTGATTTTGACTTGGAAATCTTTCCGAGAGATTTTCCTCAACGGTGGCTTCAATGTCTTTGCGGAAAAGTTGAAGAACGCTGCGCTCACTTTCCACATAATTTTGCAACAGGACAAATGCGTTGTTGCCCGTCATCTGCAAATCCGTGTCGCCGTGAACACGGGCGAAGGGTGATTGGAGATCAAATTTCTCAACGACGCCAAATTGTTGTTCGCCCTCATGGTCGCGCGAACAAAAGAGCATCTCGCTCCGAGAGGACTTAAACAGAACGTGCCTGATTTTCCATTCGCTTTCCGGCTTGCCCATAACTGTGAGCGACGGCAAATCACGCGCAATTTGTGAAGTAACTTGTTCCGCAATTCCGGGGCTTTGCTTTTCAATCTCGGACAGCGTGGTTGCTCTTTCGTTGAACAGGCGCACCTCCTCCGCCACCAAGGGGACGGCCACATTGTAGGCTTTGAATTCGCTCGCCGTCAGCAAGCCGGGATAATTCGGCACCGGGTGTTCGCAATCTTCTCCATTTCGTTTCAACATAAATCTACTCCGTGTTCAAAAGCCGGTCGAGTTCGGCACGGGTGATAAGAAATTTTCCGCGCAAGGCGCGGCACGCTTTCAATTTTCCGCGCTGGACGAGGCGATAGACGCTAAAATAATCCAAGCCCAGCATATCGGCAGCCTCTGGGATGGAATACGCCAGCCGTTCTATTCTCGCCTTTTTTCGTAATTCTTCCGTGATTTGATTGGGTTCGCTGGCATCCATAAAAAGCTTTGTCTGTTTTATCAGTTTTGCGTTCGGCAAGTTGTAACGATTTCATTACAAAATATTGGGAAAATACGGGCGTGAATGTCCCGGCGACTTGATTCTGCAAAGTAAGTTTTTCGGAACGGCTTTATTCGATTTCCAAAAAAATCTACAATTCGAGAACACACCGCTCTGAAAACCCTCTTTGAGCAAACCTCATCGCACGCCGCCAATTGCTTGGTGAAGGAAGCTTGGTGGTAATCGCTCCTGTTCAAGACGAAGATTTTGAGATTGAACCGCCGCCCATGCGCTGATTTCAGATGATGTGAGGTTTAATGGAGACGGGCTGTTCGAGGGTGTTCCAGGAACACAAAGGCTTTGGAAGCGATTGAATGTGTCCATGTCCATCATCAAACTTCGCGTGTGTGGAAAGACACTCCGCAACCGGGACAAAATTTCAAGCCCTTGGGTGTCAAGGTCACCCCAATAAAGGATATGGCAATTGGATAACCAGCCCACACCATGAAGCAGCGCCGCTGCGTTGCCCGCCCCCCAGACGCCGATCCCATTCGTTACTGAAGGGAGAGTCAGAAACGTCATTTTATTCTCGGACACAATTACCCGTAGCTCTTTCCAGTCGAGACTGCAAAAGCAACTAAGCGGAATGGCAAGGTCGGAAAAAGGAACTTGAAGGACAGCTTTCAATGATTCATCCAGAAGACGCAATCGAATCAGTGGTTCATCAAAGCGGATTCCGAAGCGCGCTTCGAATCGGTCGGCTTCAACGATTGTTTCCGACGGGAGGGTGGCAGCAAGCAGGCGAGAGAGAACGGACTGGTATCGTTCGACAAATTTGGTGTCCACCGAAAGCGGCAGTTCGCGCGCGTATAGGTTCGGGCGCGGGTGGGCTTCAAAGTAGCAACAGACTTCCAGCAAGCCCGGCCAGACATTGGCAAACTCAACCACATCCAACGGGCGCGACTCCAAGAGCGGCATCACAGCAGGACATCGTTCGCGCGTCAGCGCCAGGTTTTCCCTGAAGTGAGCGACTTCTTTCGTCTTGCCGATTGTGGACAGATACGACGCTTCATCCACAAACCCTACGCGCTCCGGCAACCGCTGCTTTCCCCAGCGGCGCGAGTTCACTTCCGTCCATTCGATCTGGCAGTCAAGCTTGGCTTTGGCGAGCGCGGTGATTTCGCCTCGCAACTTATCGAAGTCCTCCGTCGCCGACGGCTTGCCAAATCGGACTTGCAGAGGAAAGAACAGGCTTCCGTTAACGACGCTACGCAGAAAGTCAACGTAGCTGGCTAGGGCACGACGGCGAATGTCTTCAGGACTTAACATCGGATGAAGTTGAAGCCAACGTGCCGGCAGCGGTTCGACGGCCATTCACTTCCGCGCCATCAACAGCCGCATCATACTCGGCGCGGGAAGCACGGCGGAGTTTTGAGTTGTTGCGGTCAGGATTCACGGCCAGATGAAAACTGTCCACATAGTCTTCAACGATGCGCCCCTTGGCGTCGAAGGGATTCACGACGACGAGTTGAAGGCCGAGCTTTTGGAAGAGCTTGAGCGCACGATGAGAATTCGCTTCATCAGTGGTGGCGAAAACTTCATCAATCACCACCAGCCGGAATGTGTCTGCTTCACTGTTCGTGCCAAGAAGGCCGTATTGAGCGGAGATGGCCGACGCGAGGATGGTGAAAGCCAGCTTGGCCTTTTGTCCACTCGACTTTCCAGAAGAAGCGGAAAAATAATTCACCTCACGGTTGTCCGCATCCGTGAGTTCGCGCACACCGAACTCGAACCAATTGCGCGCATCGGTAACATGGCGCGTCCAAGCCTGATCCTTTTCAAAATCACTGATGAGTTCGCGAATGCTTTTGAAAATATGCAAGCGGTCATCGGGGGAAGGTTGCAGTCCGCCGCGCAGACATTCTTTAAGCCGCGAGCGGAACTGCTTGATGTCGTCAGCGCGGGTCGCTGGGGCGGTGATCTGGACATGCGTGGTGTCGGAAAATGGAATGGTGACCAACGCTTCGTTGACCCCCTCAATGCGCCGGCGGATGACTTTCTCGTGTTCAAGGAGGTTGCTTTGGAACATGGCCATGTCGCCGATGAGGTTTGTGCCGAGAAATTCCTCGAAGCGCTGCTTGTGTTGGGGCAGTTCCTCCTTGTCTATCAGCGTGCGCAACGTGGCAAAATCGCTGGCGTAATTCGCCTCGGCACGGAGGTTGGCAGAATGTTCGGGACAATCGCGGAGAAAATTCGCCATGAGTGGCAACATGACTTCGTTGGCCTCGTTGACGAGCCGAGTTTGATGGCTCATCTGGCCCTTGATGCTGTCTGAAACCTGACTCTCAACGGTTGCGATGCTTTTCAACGTGAGCTTGCCCTTTCCCTGTAACTCACCGAACTCGCCCGCAAACGACTCGGGATCGAAATCGGCGTGCAGCTTGAGCAGGGAATTCAAGCGCGCGACTTCCTCCCGGTTCTTTTTCTCGTCCGCTTCCGCCGTCCAGATGTGCTGGCTGGTTGTCTCCAATTCCAGCCTGCTCAATTCGAGCTTTTTCTTCACCGCTTCAAGCTGCTTGCGGAGAGCCTTGAGAGAGTTGGAGCTTGCTTCCAACTCGTCCTTCTCTTGATTCAGCCGTGCGAATTCACGCTTTTCTAATTCGTGGTCAATGTCGGCAAATGCAGAAACAGCGAGCACGCCTTCGATAGCCTTGAGTTGCGCTTCGAGCTTCTTGAATTGCTCTGCTGCTTCCGCTGCTTTCTGCGTCGCTTGCTTCTCGCGCATGTCGGCCTGCTCAAACGCCGCTGTCAGCGCACGAATCTTGTCTTCAACTGACCAACCAAGGACGTAGTTCGTGGCGTCATTGACTGCCCGCCGGTCGTCCTTCGTGTGGCGTGTCGGACCATCGCGAATCAAACCTTCGCGCGTTATGCCGTAATCCACTTCCTTGAGCCGATTCACATCAGCGCAGCAAACGTGGTTGAAACGCCGCGACACCTCACTCTTCACCCATCCAGCCAACGAGTGCTCGTCGCGAAAGTTCAGCCGGCCAGCCACGCGACTTGCGTCGCTGAACGAGTCCGTGCGGGACGCCGACGCGGAAGCAACGCGGTGAAAAGTGAAACGCAAACCGAGATGCTGGCGATTGATGAACTCGGAAACGGCGATGTAATGGCGTTCCGGCACGAGCAACGACACACCAAACTGATGGAGCAACCGCTCGATTGCGCCCGTCCATTCACGATGCTCGGCCTTCACTTCCATCAGCTCGCCAGCGAAAGGCAAATCCCCGATGGGAACTTTGGTCGCCAGACAAACGGCTTCGCGAATGGCGACAAACTCGCGCGGAATGAGCACACGATGTTTCCGCAACGTTTCTAGCTCGCCTGCAACACGGTTGCGGTCGTCCAAGGCGCGCTGGCGCTCCATGAGTTGCTGCACTTGTTTTTCTTGCGCGCTGTCCCGGTTTCCCTTGAGCAAGCCTTGCTGCGCGGAAACCTCGGATTGAACGCGCTGAAATTGCTCCGGCGACTCCACAGGAACAAGCCGGTTGAGCGTCCGCAAATAACCGGCGAATTCGCTCCACTTTGCCAGCTTTGACTTCCGCCGCTCGTCAGCGGCACTCATCTGGGCTTCGATTCGGGCGATGCTTTGCGCCGTGGAGTCGGCGGCGATTTCCTGCAACTTGGCATCACGCTCGTCCTCGTCGCGCTTCCGCACGTCTTCGATGTCTTTCTTCTGCCGCCGCAATTCGCCTAGTCGTTCTTCTAGCTCGATGGCTTCTTCGCGGCGGAGCGCAAGGTGACGATGCGCGTAAAAAAGTGGCGAAGCGTCCAACAGACCTTGGAGGTGCTGTCGTTTCTGTTTCGCCTCCTCGATTTTGTCGTGGGCGTCGGCGATTGGTTTCAGCGCGTCAAGCTGAGACTGCGCCCGCTCAATGGCGCGCCAGCACGCGTCGAGTTCGTTGAAGTGCGGACGCAGGCGGTTGTGAATGAAGTCCCCGGCATCCGAACCTTCGAGCATGTGGCGGCGGATAAAGCTGTTGATGTCGCCAACCTCTTTCACGCCGATGGCTTGATTAAAAACCTCCAGTGCAGTTTCGCTGGCTACCCCTAGTCGTGAACAAAAAGTTTTCGAGTAGGCGCTGAAGCTGTCGAACGGCTCGAACTCACGAAGCCGGAGATTTTTCATCAGTTCGCGGGTCTGGCCAAGATTCGCGAGATGATCCTTAATAGTTTTGTCTCCGCGCGCCACAGCAAACCGCTCATCTACCTTCTCATTCAGCTCCCATAGAATTTGCACCAGAGTCACAACCGCTCCGCTGTGTTCGTTGGCGAACACGGCGAGCAAAATGGATTGCACGCCTTCGCTGCGAAGATATTCAGGCCGGGCTTTCGCAGAATCCTCTTGGCTGACAGTCTGCCACGCGCCGCGAATGTAGCTTTGGCGCGTTCTGTCGCCACGGCGTTTTTGGTCGGCGGAAGCATCGTTGTAATTCAGCAGGCGTGGCGGCACGAGCAACGTGCGCAAGGCATCCACGGCAGTTGACTTGCCGCTGCCATTCTCACCGACAAGCAGAGTCCAGCGTCCGTCCGCCACCAGCACGGCCACCTTTTCGTGGAACGTTCCCCAATTCAACATTTCCAACCGCCGCAGCCGGAATCCGGGCAATGGCAGGCGTCCGTCTGGTAACGGAAAATTAAGCTCCTGGTTCGGCATGATTCAGGAGGCGTTGTTTGATGGTTTCAAGGTCGGCGGGCGAGAGACGCGCTTTGACAATTCGCATGATCTCGAAAGTATCGCGCTCGGCAGCACCAAGCTGGCGGACGAATCCGAGTTCCCCAAGTCGCGTGATGGCTGCATCCACTCTTGCGGTATCGCGAACTTGGTTGGTGGTCTCCGGCAGAAAATCGAAAACAAGATTCCGCAACTCGTCTCTCGTCTTCACGAGCCGGGTCGAATCACCGGCGGATGAATCGAAGCGGAGAAATTCTTCGCGCAATGCCGTCAGAAGCAGCGTGGCAAGATAGCTTAACGCCCGACGTTGCACGAGCCGTGGAATGCGCTCTTCCCCCTCGATTTCCAACTGGCGGATGAAGGCGTAACCTTCGCCCTCGTCGAGAACAAGTTCCTGCCCGATCTGCCGGAAGTAGTGGCGGATTTCATCCTGCTGGCCGCGCAGGGTCAGCCACAACTCTCCGTCCTCGCGATACACAGGCTCGCGCAGCAGCTTCGCCTTCACGAAAGCTGCGGGTGGAAAGTTTGTTGGCGCGTTGCTCATGGCTGGCAAAAGAGAATGCGCGGCACACGCCAGCGCTGGCAACTGGGCGCAGGCAATTCCAACACCTGCGTGTCATCACCGATGTAGTGACGCGGGTCGTTGGCAGCGACGACGATATAACCAGCGACTTCCATCATGCCGTGACGCGGTGGAAAAACGTCCAACACCTGTTGCAATGTGACTGTCGGTTCACGTTCAAGACAAACCGTCACGTTGCGCCGCAATTCCTCCAGCCGGATTTGCGGGAGATTGCGGAAGCGGCGGAGTTCATCAAGCCCCACTTCCTCCGTATCGTTCTCGATGTTTCCAGTCAGCGTTACGGACTCGGGTGCTTGCCAAAGCGGACGACTCATGGTCGTGAATACGTCTGGAAAATCTTCAATATAAAAAAACGCGTCGTCTTCTGGTGGGGCATCGCGCAGCTTGAGCGCAGCGTTGCGGATGGCTTGAAGGAGTTCGCCAACCTGCCGACGCTCGTTGAGATGCGTGGTGTCCAACACGCGGCGAAGGTTGGTGGACATCCGCTGGTGCGACTCAACGACTTTTTCGCCCTCGCGCAACAAATGTGAGATCAGCCGCCGCAGTAGTTGGTTGCCGCGATGGTCATCGTTCAATCCAGCCAGCGCCACGACTTGATCCACTTGTTCCTGGAACTGCTGCTGTCGGTCGCTGGACAGCAGGAGATTCCAGAAGGCGAAGAAGCTTTGCCCTTGTTCCGAATCGCGCAGTGCGTCGTGTGAATCCAGCAGGTGGCCGACGATTGCACCCTTGGTGATGCCGGGGAGCGCTTGCCGTTCCGCGATTTCACGGGCGACCCGCTTGAAATTCTCTTCGACCTGACGAAAGTCGCTCAACAATTCGCGCGCTGTTCCCAATACTTGAGCGTAACGCTCATTGATTTGCACCGGCGAGAAAGACTCGACCGAGCCTGTCGCCCGAATGCGGTCAATCTCCGCCCGGATGGAATCCGCCTCGCCTTCAAGTCGGCGTATGCGCTCGTCCGGGTCAGCGGAGGCATACTTCAAAATCTCGTCCAGCCCTGTAAAAATACTTTCAAGCCGGGACTCCGTGCCGACGAAACGGGACTCCTGAAGCGATTCTAACCAAAGCAAGGCCTTCTCCGAACCGGTTGTCAGTTCAAAGAGCGGTTCATTCGCATCATTCCCGTAATAGCGACGAAGAAACCCCTGTCCGTCGCCGCACCAGTCAGCGAGATAATCAGCAGCGGACTTCGGGTAGGCCAACGGGTCTGCTTCACGAAGCTCGTCAAGAAAGCCGGTCAACGCTGCTCGCAATTGCCCTTCGGGAATAACGACTTTGTGTTCACGTTTGAAGGTCTGGTGGAGAAATCCCAACAACATCGGGGCGTTCTGCGTCCGTAACAACTGAAGTGTCGGCAACTTCAGCAGCATGTTGATGTCGTGGTATTCCATTTTTTTCAGATTCAGCGCAAACGAAGCCAGCGCTTCGCTTTGCGTTCCCACACGTTGCCATCAAATTCATGGGAAAAGCCGGCCATGAATTGTCTTTTGGATAATTTGTCGGTCGCATGAGATTACGGGTTGCGCCGCTGCACGACAAGAGCGTCGTTTCCGTTTCCATCTGGCTAGAGCAGCGCGTTCAGATTCGCGCCATCAACAATGGAGATTCAATCGGCGGGAAAAGGCTGCTCAAATCAACTTCAAGCACGCGGGCAAAATGATGGAGATCCCGGTCTTTGACGCAGTGGGTTTGCGCCTCGATCTGCGCGATGAATTCCCGTCCGATGTCCAGACCTCGCAATTGGAACTGCATGGCGAGCTTGGCCTGTGACCAGCCGCGCTCGACCCGCAACCTCCGGATTTGTGGCCCGACCAGGTTGGCCGGAATCCTTGTGCGTTGTGTTTTGCCGTTGATCATTCGTCAAAAATGCGATCCTTGAAAATCGCAAATCACCAATAGCAAAACGTCCGAACAATTTGAAATCGCGTTTGCCTATTTGTCGTATAGGCAAAAACGATAGTTCGACTCGAATCTTCTCATTTGCGAATGGGTTTGCAATTTTCACGAAAAAGACACTCACGAGGACGTGGATATAACTCAATTGCGATACTATTTGGCGGTCGCGGAGCTTGGCAGTTTTAGCAAAGCTGCCACGCGCTGCCACGTCTCCCAGCCAGCCTTGAGCGTGCAAATGCAAAAGCTGGAAGTCAGGATTGGAAAACTTCTCCTGAACAGAAATCACCGGCGGATTGTTCCGACGGAAGCGGGCCTGATTCTCGTCAGGCGGGCAAAGGAAATCTTGGCACAGGTTGAAAATGCCAAGTGTGAAATCCGAAATTCCGGCGGCATCCAAGCCGGCAAAGTTTCCATCGGGGTTTTGCCAACCGTGGCGCCCTATTTTTTGACTCACGTTTTGGGTTCATTCATTGAACAATGTCCAAAAACACAGGTGTTCGTTCACGAAAACACCACCAATCAATCGTTGCAACTCATTGAATCCGGCAAACTGGATTTAGGCATTGTCAGCCTGCCCATCCGGGACAACGGATTTGAAACCGAAACCTTGTTTTCCGAGGAAATGTTGCTGGCGCTTCATCCCCGGCATCCGCTTTCCAAAAAACGGCAAATCTTCACCGATGATTTGCGCTCTGAAAAATTCATACTATTGCAGGAAGACCACTGCCTCGGAAACCAGGTGATTGGCTTTAGCAGCGAACACGAATTTCATCCCCGCATTGTTTTTGAATGCGGTCAGGTTGCGACCGTTCAATCGCTGGTCGAGGCCGGCATCGGCATTTCATTGATTCCCAAAATGGCCATCAAGCCGACCCCAACGCTCATCTACCGGCAACTGGAAAACCCGCGCCCACGACGCACCATTGCGGTGGTGACCCGAGGCAAGCGTCAGCAGAAAACAGCCGTCCATGAATTTCTGAAACATCTGCGTCTGATCGGGAAAACATTCGTATCCGTCTGACGGCTGCGTCTGGTTTTCGGACGACTATCAGACATGGACGCGGAACTGGCGGCGTTAGACATGCGCCGCGCCAAGACCCGCGCCCTCAAACAGGGCATGATGCTGGAATTGCTGACCGGAAAGACAAGGTTGCTGTAAACGGGCGGGTGCTTTATATTCAAACCAGAAAGGTTCGTCATGTCAGACCAAGACATCCAACAGCTCGAAAGCCAGTTCCCCGCCGTCTCCGGCTCGGCCTTCGCGGCGGCGCGTGAACACGTTCTCGCGTCGGGCCAGAGCGTGCTGCAATCGCAGGACGGCGTCATCTACGAAGTCTTCCCCGACGGCCGCAAGGTGGCGGTGAAGAAAATTGAACCGCCCACCCAATTCGTTTCCGGTAAAATCTTCACCATCCGGTGAGAGCGTCAACGCCACGGTTGAGGATGTTCGCCGGGCCGAATGGTTCGGGCAAAAGCACGCTGAAATCCTACCTGCCGCCGATGTTGCTCGGCATTTATCTCAACCCGGATGAGATGGAACAGGAAATCCGGCGGCAAAACTTTCTGGATTTCACCGACTACGGCGTAACGACGACCGCCGGCGCGGTGCTGACATTTTTCCAAACCTCCAAATTCCTCAGTGCCGCCGGATTCGGCGAAACTGCCAAGCAACTGACTTTTGCCAACCACCGGCTGGAGTTCGGCGCGGTGAAAGTTAATTCGTATTTCGCCTCGGTCGCCAGCGATTTTCTCCGGCAAAAGCTGATGGAACAGAAAATTTCCTTCACCCTGGAAACGGTCATGTCGCATCCCGGCAAAGTGGAATTACTGGCGCAAGCACAGGCGGCAGGATACCGGACATACCTTTATTTCGTCGCCACCGACGACCCGGCCATCAACATTTCGCGGGTGAAAAGCCGCGTGAAGCTGGGCGGTCACGACGTGCCGGAAGATAAAATTGCCGAACGCTACCACCGGTCACTGGAATTATTGATGGCCGCCATCCGGCGCACGAACCGCGCTTACGTCTTCGACAACTCCGGCCACACGCAGGACAGAAAGCATACCTGGCTGGCGGAAATCACTGAGGGCCGGGAACTGGAATTGAAATCCGACCAGATACCGGCCTGGTTCAAGCGCGCCGTTCTGGATAAAATCACTTGAGCAACCTCGGCGGTCCGGCTTTGGGATCATCCGCCCAATCCAAATGATCCTCGCATCAATTTAGTTGCCGGGGCTGGATTCCCCCCCAACAGAAAAAGGCACTCCGAAAAAATCAGAGTGCCTCGCAAAATGAGAACGGGTGTTATTTCTTTACGCCGAGAATCGCATCCTTGGCCGCTTTGGCGACGCGAAATTTCACGACCTTCTTGGCCTTGATCTGGATCGTTTCGCCGGTGGCCGGATTACGACCGACCCGCGCCTTGCGATTGACCAGCACCAGTTTGCCGAGGCCGGGAATGGTGAACGAGTCCTTGGCGTGTTTGTAGGCCAGCGCGGCAAGGAACTCCAGAATCTCGACGGCTTGTTTTTTGGTGAGGCTGTTCTTTTCAGCGATTGCGGCAGCGATTTGTGATTTGCTCAGTGCTTTGGCCATGATTCGATAAATGTTTTGTTGGTTAATGGATGTTGTTGACGCCGCATTAAAGCGATTTCGACACCCCGCGCCAAGCGAAAAACCCGATTTTGTTAAGGCTTTGCGATGTTTCCGGCACACTGTCCGACCATCCAAACCAACCGCTTTTTCGGTCAGTCTGATTCCGCAAAGCCGAAGGCTTGATGGTCTGCTTCGTGAATTCCTAGAGGCCGCCGTCTTGCGAAGCGAGCATTGGCACAGGAGGAACGAAACGGCGAATTTAAGCCGGTTTCGTAGTGTCCTTGCCAAGCGCAACGAAGCATAAAATGCCAGCGGCAATTCCACGAAGCCTAAAACGGATTTTCGGCACAACTTGGCTCAAGGGCATTGATGTCGCCTTGAAAACACTTTATAGACAATTTCGCTTCGGTGTTTCGCTGGGTCTGGATGCAGGATTTTTACACTGCTACCTAAATCAATCACAATGCTTCCAGCACAAGGGCAGCCTCGTGATGAAAGAAATGAAGGACGGCCCGCTGAATTTGCCTGTGTTTCTAATTCGGAAATTGTTTTGAGGCGTGATTTTAGCACGCCAGCCCCTCCACAAATTTTCGTGGCTTCAGTGCAAAGCAAATCAATGTTGCGAGTGCGAATCGCTTTGAAAACGTGCGCATCTGGATGGTTGTAGTTTTTCTGTTCTGTGCCGACAGAAATAACGGTTGTTTTAGCGCCAACTTCATCCAGAAAAGCAAAGGCATTTGACGGGCTACCATTTGGCTTTTTCCAAGCCCCGTGGTGCGGAAATTTCAACACGTCTCCTTTAGCCAAACGAACGGCTGCGGGGTTTCGTTTCAGTAAATGCCAGCCTTCGGGTTCGATGTCGCCGGTCAGTAGCGCACTTGTGCCAGCGGCTGTCACTCGCAAGACAATCGAAGAATTGTTAAACCCAGATGCCCTGGCTCTCGGCAGAAACGCCGGGAACGGGTGTAGGAATTGAATTCGCTGCTTTAACGGCCCATCAATCGGTAACTCGACTGACGCGTGAGGCGAATCCACGAGAAGTGGATTGCGAAGCATCCAGCTTTCAAGTTGTTGATAGATTGTGAGTCTGACGGCGGAAGGAATGTCTGCTTCCGAATGGTCGTCGGGCAATGGCGCTTCTTCTTCAGGAAGTGGATTAAGAATCAGCCTTTCGCAACGCGCGCCAAGTTGGCGTTCGCAGTTGTCGAGGAACACCGTCGCCTGACGATAATGATCCGAGTGGAGATGCGTTAGGACAAGCGCCCGAACGGTCAAAATATTTTCGTGTTTAAGATATTTAAGGACGGCATCCGCATCAATGCAATCCACCACCACGGCTTCCCGTTGTTCCGGCAGTGAAATAACAATGGTGTCGCCCTGGCCGACGTCGAGGAAGGCGATGCGTATTGTTCCATCGCTCATTTTCTCGCCTCCCGATTCCGCTTCATCATGGCATTCACCATTCGAGCCGATTCCGCCCTATCAAGATATGTGAAATGTTCTGGCTCGAAGCGCCCCCAAAACTTGCCTGTCAATTTCCCGCTCCGAACTTCTGTTGCTGGCACTTTGGCGATGAATTTTACGTCAGGACGCAACAACCATCCCGGCATGGCGGGAACGATGGGCACGGTTTGGGGTTTGTTGAACGAGTTCAGCCAAATAGTAATTTCCTCGCGTTCTGCGTGAAGATCCAAGACTGCTCCTTGAACAATCCAATCCGCCTGATTGCTGACAACAGGTTCATCAAACGATATGCCGTTGTTTCCAACCGCGTCCCATTGATAAACGGTTACAAGTCGATTCCACAATCGCTCATCTTCCAGACCATAAGCGCGCCGGAGTATTTCATCAGTTTCACGTTCGGCAGAATTGTCAATTTGCCCTCTTTGCGCTGCGCGTTCGATTTGCACAAAGGCGGCTGAAAGTTTTTTTAGTTCTGCCGGCGAGGATAACAGCAATTTTGGAAATGGCATCGTTTCCAAAACCCACTTGTTGATTTTTGGATAACGCAATCGCTCCAGCACCCAAGCGTTGCAAACCTTCCAGCGGATTACCGCAGCGAGTATTTCAGGGGTAATGGCCGAATTTTCACTGCGAGGTCCAATGACAAAAAAACTTTCGGATGCCAAGTAGCCCCGCCGCTCAATTGCAACTTTAAGGCGCTTGCCCCAACTTGGATTTGGATCAGATACCAAAAGAACCTTTGGGGCACTGAACAGATCACGATCTTCAAATCGCGGCTTTTCGACTTCGTTTGGATAGACAACTCTTCCGACCTCTTTGTAGGAAACTACCAACTCGGAAGGAATAACCTTTGCACCTGTCAACCACCGTATTTCTTTGGGGTCTTCAATTTTTTTGCTGCATCGGCTGAGTTTCCCCTTGATGCACCCTGGGATTGCACGCGCGAGGGATTCAAGATTTACCGATTGGGACTGGATTTGCCGCCACTCGAAATCGCTGAAGATTGTAGAGTAGTTCAAGACGTGTGTTGTTCGAGCTGTGCCTGATGCTCTGTATCCTGCAGTCCAAGGTTGCTGGCTTGTTACAAGGGCGCTTCGGGTAACGTCGCCCGATTCTTTGAATCGTAATATTTGCGCTTGTTGTTTCTGTATGTTTCGGATGCGAACGGGGGATGGAGACGGTGTTGTTTTATTTGCGACCTTCTTGGCGAAAATCACCATGGGCTGCACGGCTGCGTCGTCAAAGATTCCTGTTGGTAAATCCCAAATCTCAAAAACGTCACATGCGTCCAAAAGTTTTTTGCGCGTTTGTGGTCCAGCTTCGCTCGCCACAAATGAACCGGGCATGACCATTGCCAAGAATCCACCCGGCGCAAGCAAATCCACCGCATGACTCAAGAATTCATTGGCAAGTTCGTGGCGTTTGCCGCCAGTGTCCGCGGTGAGTTGTGTTTTCCGATCACCAGCAAAGGGCGGATTGCCAACGATAATATTGGGAACTTTGCCGCGCGGCAGTTGCAACTGACGGGCATCTTTGCGAGAGATTTCCCAACTGTCTTTTCCGGTTGAAGTGAGCAATGCCACCCGCGCGAGTTCGGCCGTGGTAGAATCGTTATCGTTCCCAAAAATATAAGTGCTTAACCGGCGGCCATTCATGTCTGGCAACCCGGCAAGACGGTCTTCGGCGGAAATTAAAAAGCTGCCCCAGCCACAGGTCATGTCCAAGGTCACCCGATTTTCGGGTTTGAGAAATTCGACTGGGATGTTCTGCCATATCCGATGTGTCAGCCAAAGCGGTGTATCAAATCTTCCGCGAATTTTCGTCTCCTTCTTGCCGAACAGGTTTTTGTAAAGGTCTCTCAACATTTCTGGCTGAAAGGTGGCCAGACTGATTTCCTTGAGAATGTCATAGCTCTCTTGGGCGCGCTTTTTGTAACGCTGGAGCAGGGTCGCATCGAAATAATCTGTGAAATGTTTGGCTTCGGCGGCGGCGGGGATTTCCCCGACTGTGCCGCAATCTTGCATGACTCCAGTGTCAACCAGGATGCGTGCGGCTAAAAGTTGCGCGGCGAGTTTTCCTTGCTCTCGAACGTCAGTGAAACCAGCGCGCTCCAGAGCTTTGAGTGCGTGGCCGAAATGCGTGGTCAGCAGCTTGCCGTTTGCCTCCTCGGCCCAGAATGTGAGTTGCAGAGGATTGAGTTCAGCAAGCAGAGGATGTTGGAAGAACTCAATGCCTTGTTTAACTCGACGAACTTTTTCTGGTTTTAAGTCCGGGGCAAAGTCCCGCAAACCCCTCGCTAAACTGTCCGGGGACAATGGCTCTCCAAGCGGCTTTGCACTTCTAAATCCAGTGGCCCAAAGCACGAAATGTCCGCGAAGCTCATTAAAAACAAGGTGAAATGGGGCAGTTGTTCGCCGCAAACGGTCAACGGCCTCACTTTCCCTTAATCCTGAAGTCGAGAGATCAAAAATTGTAACGCTGGCGTTTTTTGCCTGCGCTGAATGCTCACAGAACGCCACACCGTCGATTGACCAGCGTTGTTCGCTCTGGTTGATGGGAATTTCAAAATTATGTCGGATATTGGCCCGTTCATAGCCAAGCCCCGTCAAGGCGTCGCAGGCAGACCGATATGCTGATCGCCCACGAAATGCAGTATTAAATAAATCGGCCATTTGCTTTCAATTAACGGGCTTTTGTCGCGCCGCAGCTCATTCTATCGCTTGATTCTGTGGCCATGCAACACGCAATAATTACTTCAGGAGCCTGGCAAAACGGCTGGCATGGTTGAGGCGAGTGTGCGCGTGAAATTTGGCAGCGTCAATTCCACACTCGGCCACTCGGCCACAATTCAAAAGCGTAACCGGTGTTAAAACAGAAAGGGGATAAGCCATTTGGTGCGCGTCATGTAGTCGCGGAATTTGTCGAGCTCGCCAAGCAAATGCACGAAGGCCAGAAACGCGGCGACAAGCTCGGCTTCACCGATGATGAAGGATTTTACAACTTCTTTGAAACGAACCATGGTGTCGTGAAAATCTAATGCGCCACAGACACGCGCATTTTAGCACCGTTTTTTTCCGTCGCTGCTTTGCCATGCGATTGGCGGACAGTTTTTTTCACAGCCTCCGTTTCTTCTTCCGTTGTCTGACTTGCTTCCTCAGTCGAAAGAGAATTTGCCGCCTGATTTTTGGTGATGTCCAAGGCGTCCTCCAACTGCTGCTGCCGTTGGGCGAGTGATTGCAATTTGGATTCATGCTCGAAGGGCTGGCCAAGCTTGGTTTCCAATTCGCGGCATTTTTTTTCCGAGTCAGCGAGATCGCGCTGATTATGCGTCACTCGTTCCTCCAAGTTTTGCACCAAGTATTCGAGCGAGCGAATCATGCCCAAAGAGGTTTCGGCGACATTCAAGGGGTAATGATTTTTGCCATGCAAGACGAGTTCGACTTTTCCCCACAAGGATGCGCGGGCGAAAAGCTGGAAGCCGCCAAATTTGCCAATCTCGAACTGGTTGTTGGCGTTGGCGACGCGGCGGGTGATCCGGCTCAACAATTCACCGGCGATGGCGCGGTCTTTGATGACCGACTTTTCCAGAACGATTTGAAACGCGTCACCGCGCGTGTCGGAGCGCTGCGCGATGTCGAGTTTTAGATTTTCAATCCGCTCGTTCAGCATCGGGATTGCCTCCTTGAGCCGCCGAATGTCGGAGCGGATGCGGTATTCCGTTTCGGCGTGCTGCGAGCGCAGACGGGAGAGCCGAGTGACTTCCGCGTCCACCGACGCCTTTTCAATCACGAGTGGATTGCCGGACGCGATGGCCTTCACCTCCGCATACGTCAATGCCCGCGAATCAATGTCCTCCAAATGCCGGATGTGTGTGTCGCCTGTCATCACCTGATGGATGAATTTGGCCTTGGTCTCCAGCGTCTGCCACATATACGCATCGAAACTGCCTTCGGTGACATAGCGATAAACCTGCACCGTCTTGTTGAGATTGCCCTGCCGCAAAATCCGGCCTTCACGCTGCTCCACGTCGGCGGGACGCCACGGGGCATCGAGATGATGCAGGGCAACCAAGCGCTCCTGAACATTCGTCCCTGCGCCCATTTTCTGCGTGCTGCCCATGAGGACACGGATTTTTCCTGAACGCACGTCCCTGAACAAAATGTGTTTTTGCACGTCGCTGTCAAAATCCTGCATGAAGGCGATTTGCTCGGCGGGAATTCCACGCACAACGAGCTTTGTCTTCAAATCCTCGTAAGCGGAAAACTGGCGGCGCAATTTTGACGGCGTGGACAAATCGCAAAAAACCATTTGGGCGCATCGGTTTTCGTGCGTGTCTTTCCATACATCAAAAATCCTGTCCGCTGCCAGATTGATTTTGCTTTCGGGCTGGTCTTTCGCGTGCGGGTTCAGCACGCGCAAATCCAAAGCCGCCTTCCGTCCCTCGGAAGTGATTTTGAGCATATTATCTTCTTGGGGCGGAACTCGCCCACTGCGGATCGCCTCGGCGCGTTGAACCAGTCCCTTCACAATCTCCTTTAGCTCCGGCGTGGATGGCGCACGGACAATCATCGGCTTGCCAGTCTGCATTTCAGGGATGGGCAATTTCAGCGTGTCGGCGGTCTGGATGTCCGCGACCTGGCAAAATATCTGCATCAACTCCGGCACATTGATGAAACGCGCGAAGCGCGTGTTGAGCCGGTAGCCTGCGCCGTCCGGCGCAAGTTCCATTGCCGTCACCGGCTCGCCAAACGTCGCCGCCCAGGAATCGAAGTGATGCAGCTTTTGTTTGTGGATCGTTCCCATTTGCAGATACCGCTGCATCGTGAACATTTCGGCCACGCTGTTGGCAATCGGCGTTCCCGTCGCAAAAACCACCCCGCCGCCGCCATTGACCTTCTGGATGTATTGAACCTTCAAAAACATGTCGAAGGCGCGTTCCGACGAAGTTTGCGGCAAGCCCGCGATGCGCGTCATTTTTGAGACGTAGAAAAGATTTTTGAAAAAATGCGCCTCGTCCACAAACAGCCGGTCAATGCCAAGCTCCTCAAAGGTGAGCGTGTTGTCCTTTTTGTCCTCGGCGCAGAGCAGTTGCAGTCTGGTTTCCAGTTTTTTCTTGGCGGACTCCAGTTGCTTGACCGTGCGCCGGCTGCCGCTGTCCTCCTTCCGCTCTTTGATCGCTTGTTCCAACTCGTCTAGCTGGGTCTGAAAAAAATCGCGCTTGGTGTCTTCCGACATGGGGATTTTCTCAAAGCCGGAATGGGTGACGATAATCGCATCCCAATTGCCGGTGGCGATGCGGCTCATCAACTCGCGGCGTTTGTCTTTTTCAAAATCCTCCTTGGTTGCCGCCAAAATGTTGGCGCTGGGATAAAGCATGAGCAGCTCGGCTGAAAACTGGCCGAGCATGTGATTGGGGACGGTGAACATCGGCTTTTGCGCCAGTCCGAGCCGTTTTAACTCCATGCCTGCCGCCACCATCGTAAAAGTTTTTCCCGCGCCGACCACATGGCCTAGCAGCGTGTTATCGGTTTGCAGAATGCGCCAGACACCGGATTTCTGGTGCAGATGCAGTTGAATGGTATGGCTTGCGCCCGGCAGGGTCAGGTGTGCGCCATTGAAAATGCGCAGCCGGACGGAATTAAATTCCTCGTTGTATTTGGTGACAAGCCGTTCGCGCCGTTCGTCGTGCTGCCAGATCCATTCCCGGAATCGGTCTTTGATCTTCTGCTGTTTTTCGCGCGCCGCCTCGGTTGAACCGGCGTTGACGACTGATTTGTCCTTGTTGCCGTCCCGCACCTTGTCGTAAATGGTTGGCGTCCGCAAATTCAGTGCATCCTCAATCAATTCCAAGGCCGAGGCCCGGTTCGTCCCCCAATCGGTCGTGTTGGCCACCGAACCCTTCGCCCCATATCCAGCGTCCACCGTCCAGGTGCCGAGTTCCGGTGTGAAGCGAATGGTCACGTCTTCCGCCCCGAGCAATTCCTGGGCGAAAGTCTCAACATCCTTGACCGGAATCCAGCACGCACCCAATCGCGCATCAATCTGGGTGGCCGACAAATCTTCCGGTTGAACCGATTTCAACGCCTCGACATTTTCGTGAAAGCGGGGTTCGTTCACGCTGGCGACTTCGGCGGTTTGAAGTTTTTTGCGGACATCGCCGGAAAGATAATGGTCTTCCGTTTCCCATTCACGCGACAGCGGGTTTAGAAAAAGGACACCCTTCAATTCGGGCAGAAATTCTTCGGCTGGCCGGCGCAACAACGCGGCCATGTGTTGCAAATCCACCCGGCCTTTTTCATTCAGCGAAATGATGACGGCTTCCTTTGGCGATTCGGCGAACGTGATTGATTTCTGCTGCTGGATTGTGCGCTCGCGGAAAATCGCCGTCTTGACCGCCTTGTTCGTTTCTGAATCATAATTTTCTAGGGAGAACAACAGTGGCAAATCCGGGTCGCCACGAAAAGCCAGCGCGTTCACGCGGTCGGACACCGGCCCATGACGGGCGACAAATCGGTCGTATGCCTGATTGAGCTGGCTACGCGCGAGTTTAATTTCATCCTCGTCGGCATCTTCAATTTGCGTTCGCAAACACTGGCGCACGGCATCGCGCACCTTAATCAATCCACGGATTCGGAGCTTCGTTTGAATTGCCAGATGCGGAAGTGAAATCAACTTGTCGCCTTCGCGGATGGCGATTTGATCGTCGTGAACCGTGTAGGCATTTGGTTTGACGTGGCCGGGCGCGGGGATGGCCTGCTCTGGTGCGTTTGAAATCTTGGGACGTTCGGCGGCTTGGTAAATGTTTTGCGGAAGATGCTTGATGGCTTCGGCCAGTGCGGTCTTGATGTCCCTGCCGTCGCTGACGAGCGTTGGTTCGTTGCGCCCATACATCCGCCCTTCAAGTGTCATTTCACCGAGCATCATGTGCTGGTTCTCGACGAAATACTCGTTGATCGAAATGACCTCTCCTTTGGTCGTCGTGTATGGAACTACTTTTTTCCACGCCTCACCGCCCGGAGCTTCCTTGCTCCCGCGCTTTTTGAGAATGACAACATCGGCGGTGACTTCGGTATTGGCGTTGCGCTTGAAAGCCGTGTTGGGCAGACGGATTGCGCCAACCAAATCCGCCCGGTCGGCAATATGTTTTCGCAGCGTGGGATCAATCTTGTCCATCGTGCCGCGCGAAGTGATGAACATCACGAGTCCGCCGGGGCGGACTTTTTCCAATCCTGCCGCAAAGAAATAATCGTGAATCA
>Ga0316217_10002652_pt1 | contig 21264 bp, 13 predicted proteins | sample 1anoAmetaG_FD_203633 | JGI IMG/M metagenome (GOLD analysis project Ga0316217, IMG submission 203633) | Freshwater microbial communities from Trout Bog Lake, Wisconsin, USA - 1anoA | ecosystem: Environmental > Aquatic > Freshwater > Lake > Hypolimnion/Profundal zone | place: USA: Wisconsin...
CGGAAATTTGGAAGCAATCTGAGAAAAGTCTTGTGTCTATTTGTGTTTAATGGTGCATCCGGAGGGACTCGAACCCCCAACCTTCTGATCCGAAGTCAGAAGCTCTATCCAATTGAGCTACGGATGCAACACCTGATTCTACATTCTATTTAACGCTTTTCGCGTTCTGTCAATTGACAATCTGATACCTGTTTTGCATACTGCTTCACGGCTTGCAATGAAGACAGAACCAAAATCTGCTGAACAATGGCGGAAGACGCAATATACGAACTTGATTCGCTACGTTCCGTCAGGGATTTACTTTGCGAGATTTAAGGTGCATGGCAAGCTCATTCGCAAAAGTCTCAAGACGGACGCCCTGACCGTTGCCAAGCTGCGCCTAGCGGATTTTGAAAAAACTGAAAGGCAGCGTGCCGAATCCCAGACCAACGCGACTCGCGGTAAATTGCTTTTTGATGAGGCATCTGAAATCTACAAACAGCGCATCGCTGGAGATGCTAGTCTCAAGCAACGCACCAAGAGTTATTATGGCGAACGGGTCAAGGCGCTCCTAAAATCCTGGCCTGCGCTGGCGAAAATGGACATTCGCAGAATCACAAAATCCGAATGCCTGAATTGGGCGGCGGATTTTGGCAAAGATTCCAGCCCGACGGCTTTCAACAACACGGTCAAGGTGCTGCGGGATGTCATCGCCATTGGAATTGAATGCGGAGCGCGTTACGACAATCCGGCCAAAGAAATCAAACGGGCGAGCGTAAGGCCAAAAAAAATTCAACTGCCGGAAGCCAGCAAGTTTAATGATTTTGTCGCGGCGATTGAAAAGTCAGGGAGCGGCTTTTCAAAGCCGTGTGCTGATCTTGTCCAGTTCCTCGCCTATGGCAGCAAAAAGGCGGTGTGTTTCATCTACTCGGCTCACGGGATGCCGTCATCGCCTTGGAAGGCCGGTCGGGTGTCGGCAAGTCACGGCTGCTGCATGAATTCCGGCGTGCCGTTGAATGGCGCGGGCATAAATTAGTCGTGCTGACGCCAATGGCAATCACGGCGCATGACACGATGCGCAAGGACGGCTTTGAAGATGCCCAAACGGTGGCGAAACTGCTGGAAAGCGAAACTTTTCAGCGCGAAGCTCGCGGCGCGGTGTGGTTGGTGGATGAGGCCGGGCTGTTGTCCTGCCGCACGATGGACAAGCTCCTGCGGCTGGCCGAACAACAGGAAGCGCGGGTGGTGCTGGTCGGCGACACCAAGCAACATCACGCCGTGGAACGCGGGCAAGCCTTTGAATTGTTGCAAAAATTCGGCGAACTCTCGGTCGCCACGGTGGATGAAATCCAGCGGCAGACCGGCGCATACAAGCGGGCGGTGGAACAAATTGCTGCACGCGATTTTGTGGGGGCGTTCAAGACGCTGGAAAGCATGAAGGCATTCCGCGAAATGCCGATTCAAGAGCGGGAAATGGCCTTGGCAACAGACTATCTCGCGTTGGTCAAGGACGGCAAAAGTGCGCTGATTGTCTCCCCGACCCATGCTGAATGCGAAAACGTCACGCACGCCATCCGCGAAACGCTCAAGCAACGCGGCGAGATGGGCGAAGGCAAAAAATGGAACATCCTAAAAAATCTGTCATGGACGGCGGCGGAACGAAGCGACGCCCGCCACTACACGCCGGGGCTGGTGGTGAAAACCTGCAAGGCGCTGAAAGGTTTTGAAATGGGCAGGGCAATGGAAGTGGTCGCCGTCAATGAAGGTGAGGTTTTGGTGCGGAGCGGCGAAACCATCAAGGAACTGCCTTTGTCCAAGGCGGAACATTTCAACATCTATGAACGGGACAAGATTGAAATATCCCAGGGCGACCGCATCCGCATCACGGCTAACGGGCGGGACATGGAAGATCACCGGCTGTATAACGGCAGTTTGTGCCAGTTGAGGGCGCTGCGGTTCGGGTCGCCGTCCACCAGCAGGGTTTTGGCGTCGGCCTGCATCAGCGCGGCGATATGGACGGCGCTGGTGGTCTTGGCCTGACCGCCTTTCAATGAGGCTACGGTGATAATCATGCTGCGAATTTTTTGAAGTTTGGAAGTCTGAAAACTCAAGTGGCTGAATTGTCACCTGTCCAGCCCTCGACCAGTCCAGCGTTGGGAAAGTTTGAAAGTCTGTCAACATTATCCATTCCGTCCGTTCAAATGTTTGGCGGGCTGAACTTTTGAAAGTCTGGCGGCGCGGACATCTGAACTTTTGGACTTTTGAAATGTCATTGTCCGGCGAAGTGAAAAATTTGTCGCAAAAGATTTCTCCAAGTCGCATCCAGCCATTCCGGGGCAAACAGGCACAACAACACGACAATCGAACCGACGACAAGAACGAACACCGGCAATGGATTATTTTCTGCGGGCAGGGGAGTTTCTACCGATGGTTCTGCGTCGTGGGGAATGATAATCGGGTCGTCGTCAAGAACCTGAACCGCTCTTTTATCAGGCCGCCGTGAAATCGAAGTCTGGTCGGAAGCTTTGAAATTTTTCACCATAGAAAATTTTCCCAGCATCGAGCGTAGGCGGATGCACAACCGGGGTCAATCCTTGTCCGTGTTCTGCGCCGGGGAGCGAAGCGGTGGGCGCGAAGCCTGCGGGACTAAATCCCGTGGGCGAGCGGGGGACAATCTAATGGCCGCGCGAACGTGTAGTGCCGTTCGCACGGGTCAAACGGGGGGGCGCTGGTTTGCGGTTTAGAATTTCGCATTCCGATTGCGGGGAGATACGGAACGAAGCGGGTGGGGGAGTGAATCGCACTGGCCGGTCAAATCTCGTCTTAAAATCGCGCACTGGCCGATTCATAATGACAACCGCCGCACATTCATTCACGTGCAGCACGCGGCAGATTTTATTATCGGCAAGGCGGATGACATCGCCCGCATGAAGCCGGAATGAATATTCAAACGGCTGCCAGATGAGGCCGACAAGCTCGGCCTGATTGGGGTCGTTGAAGTTGCGCCTGCCCCGCCTGCTGGCCGTGCCTGACTGTTCGGGACGGTTCGGGAGCCTTGAATTTTGGTTTTGAACTTTTGTTTTCATGGTCTTTTTTTGTGCCCTGCTGTTCGGTTTCGGTCTCTCGCCCTTCACTTAAAAAAGCCCGCGATTCAGGGCGGCTGGCGGGAGTGGTCTTCAGAGGGCACCGCCATGTCTTGCCCCCTGATGAAGCGGGCTGGTGAGGGCGAGAGACTGAAAGCCGATGCAGGGGCAGCTATGCGGGAAACGACCTGAAAACAATCCCAAGCGTTTTTCAAAACCATTTCCGCTTTAGCGGGCGTGATTGGCGGGACTCATGGCCTTTGCATGAGGCATGACAAGCGCGCTTCCTCCCGGCTCGCCGGAGAAATCCAGTGCCGTTAAGCGGAACGGAGCGGAGAGGCTTGACCGTCCACACAACGAAAGATTTTTTCAGGACGATCAAGGCCACGAAGCGAAGGGGAGCGGTCGGGGCTGGATTTCTGCCGGGGAGCAAAACTTGGGAGCGCAAGTCTGCGGGATTTTCGAGGCGTCGTCTTTCAAGGGGAATTGAAAAGCCCGCAGTCTTGCGCGACTGGCAAACCCATTTCGGAGACGGCAGACTGAACGGAGACAAAACGCGCCAGAATCTTGAATCATGCAAATTACTTTTGCTTTTATGAGGGCGAAAAATGTTGTAAAAAAGTCACGCGATTTTTCTTGGTTATTTTCGGGGAAGATGGAAAATCGGAACGTCATGCAGGATTTTCACAAACGGATGTAAAAAACTAAAAACAAAAACATTTGCGTAGCTTTGGCTACTGGCTCATCAGAAAACCGCGAATTTTCATCACGAGGCCATTCCAAGCACGCGCCCACTGGGCGCGGCTTGGCGTGCTTCTTGTGAAGGCGCTTCGCGGTGCCTCTGATGAGGGCGCGTTGAGTCCGCGCCTTTCCGTTTCCGAAACGCCGCAACGAAGGGAAAAATGAAATCAATCAGAAATGTCCTCGCCCCATTATTTATCCTCGGCGGATTTGTCGCCTTGTTCAGTCTGCTTCACGCGCAAGAAGCCGCGACACTGACCCAAAGCGGAGAGGTTTTATTGACGGCAACGAACGGTGCGAGTGCGATGTCAGATTTGGAAGTGGAACTCAAAGCCATTGAAATGACGACCCCGCTGCCCGCCAGCGCCGCGTCTCCCGATGCCTGCAATTTTTACTCTGCGCAACACAATCCCGCCAGCGCAGAAGCGTGGCCGCCGCTGCCGGGGAACATTTGGAATCTTTCGGTCTGGCCGTTGGGCGACGATTTTTATTTGCTCGACGATCTCAACGTGAATTACAACGCGCTTGCGGCAAAAGCACTGGCCGCGAATGGCGGAATGAAAGCCATGATGAACTTCGCGCCGCTCAATCTCGTCGCCAGCACGAATCTTTGGCTGGCGATCACCAATCTGACGAATAGCACGGCGTTTTTGCTGTTAAGCAACACGGTAGCGGATGTGCAATATGAAATTCAGGGTGTGGCAAACTTGGGGGACACGAACTGGATTTCCGAGGGATTTGTTTTTGGTTCCGAAATCACCAACTGGACAACAACGAGCGTAGCGGCAACAAATCAGCCGACCCTGTTCCTGCGCGTCCGTTCGTGGGTAAGTAGCGATGGGAGCGGCTTGCCTGATTGGTGGGAATTACAATACTTCGGTCACACGGGAGTTGATCCGAACTCCGATCCAGTGGGCGACGGTTGGACATTGCAACAAGATTTCCAAAACAATTGGAATCCCAATGTCTTCCACACCCCGCCCACGCCGCAAGGGGTAACTGTTACTTACAATCCTAGCAGCAATCTAGCCACCGTCCGTTGGCTGCCTTCGCCTGTGCCGGTTACGGGTTACACGATTAACATCAACGGCAGCGTCTATACCAATCTTTCGTCCTCTGCGAATAGTTTTCAGATCGCTGCATCGTCAGATGGTTTCTACTCTGATGTGGTATATGGCGGAGGCCCGAACGTCATTGGATATTTTCAAGTTCAAGCGAAATATACGGGCGGCAATTCAGCTTGGAGCGCCGCAGTGCCATTGGAGGCGGATGAGGAGAATGCGAATTCAATTCCAGCTTATTTGATTCCCGGCCAGCAAGGTTCGGCTAATCTGGTTGTTTCTGCGCTGCCGCCGGGCACGGTGAAATTGCGGGTGATGCGCGTTGACACGATTGCCGAAGAAGACTACGGCGATTCTTCTTTTGATACAAACCTCGACATTCCCGTTTCGCTCTTCACCAACGGCCAGTATGTGCTGCCAGCATGGCTGGCAGGAATGACTCCGTTGGATTCCTACGGCTACGCTGAAAATACATGGTGGGTGCAGACCGTTGACGCCAGCGGCAATACGAGTGGCGCATCATTTTTATCACGCGGTTATTATGACGCTCCAATCAACAACTATAATTTTAATTTCTATCCCATTCCCAATGGTGATTGGGCAGTGACACCCTTTTTCGATGGGCGGGAACAAATAAAGCAGAACTTGATTTTTTTGTTACGCGCCAACCTTAACAACGCACCCATTCAAGTGTCTGGAGTCAACGCAAGCGGTTACATAAACATGGATTATACTTTCCCCACGGACAACTATGCTTATGACAGTTTTATTGAATTGAACGACTCACAAGATTATCTTTTTCCTCCATCGGCACCGGTGAGTGTGTTTTTTCCATTTGGGGAAAATTATTTTTACCGAAATTTTGTGTTCACGCTGGCGGATGCGGATGCGGACGGGCTTCTGGCTTCGTTTGACGATCCTTTTACTTTGAACCCCGAAAACAGTGATAACGACGACTTTGGTATGCTCCAGCCGCCCGCCTACCAATTTCAACCGCCCACAGTCAGCGGGACAGTCATTGCCCCGTTGCTGGCAACCAATCAAACGCGCTGGCTGCTCTTATGCCAGCCAACTTTCGATTCTGGCAATAGTCCGATTGGCATGATCCAGTCGGGGGGGACAAACCAACTGGCAACCAATTTTCGCAACGGCTTCGGACTGCAATTTCTTTCCACCGAAATAGCTTGGGGAAATACGAGTCCTCAAACTTATACCGATTATCCGGGGGTGACGACCACCGACGGCGGTTGGTTTTATTCGGAAACCGCCCAGCCGCAGTTTCAGACCGTTGAATACGATTTTTGGAATCCACCCTATTGGCCGTATCTCAACACCAACTTGACCGTGCTTCCGGGAATGCCCGGATTTTTGACGACCAATAAGAGCCAGTTACTCATCGCCAGTGTGGGGCAGCGGGATTTCCAAGTGGCGTGTTACGCGAAACTGGCGGTGACGAATGGCTACAGCGGCGTTTATGGCTATCTTGGCCAGTATTTCGACCAAGCCTATCAAATCAACACCAACGGCGTTGTGACCACGAACACAACGGGCATCCTTTCACCTTACGGCCAGTTTTTTCCTACGCAGCCGGGAACGGTTGCGATGGTCACGATGCCTGACCCGGACACCGGCGCTCGCGGCACGGCCACCGTGTATTGTGTCAGTTTGAACTTGGATGCAAATCACGATGGCACGATGGACACGTCTTTCAGTGGAAAGGATGCAACATCATCTAATTCACCTTTTATTTTTTGGGCGAATAATAATTACGACCGCTGGTTATACGATGCCGACGACAGCGCCAATTATGAAGATGGCTTAAACTCCATTGAGGTTGCCGACACTGTTTCATCCGATGAAAGGGTGCCTGATTGCCATTACGGTGAATACTATGGAGCGCGGATGATTCCCACGACGCGCGACTTGCAGGATTTCGCCCGCTTGTGGATTGGTGGCGTCACGACCAACTTGCTTGCTGCCCTGCCGTCTGGCAGCACTGTCACACTGAATTGGGGCGATGTTGGCAGTCCGAATCCGAACAATCCTACCATTGATCTATTTGCCGCTGCCGACCCCGATGGCGGCATCGGTTATCTGACCAATAGCGCCATTGCGTCAAATCAGATCAATTGGGCGATCTCTCCATTCATCCAACGATTGGTGCCGGGCGGCAGTATTCAGTTGAACACAATTGCATTCGCCAACAATTGGGCGGGCAATCATTTCATCTGGTGTGGTGTGACCAACGGCAGCGGCCAGTTGAATTTGACGGTTGCGGATGCCAACGGAAATGTGCTGGCACAAGCGGCACAGTGGATTCAAATCGTGGACATCAAGCAGATGTATGAGCGCTGGACGGTCGGGGACAACTTCACTAATCTGCCGCTCGCCGTGGCGATAAAGGCATCCAACGATTTACCGACTAATCCTGTGGTGCAGCCGTTCCAATACCCTGCGCCGCAAACTACGAACACGCCTTATATTCTGTTTGTTCATGGCTGGAACATGCGGACGGAGGACAAGGATCACTTTGCCGAAACTGCATTTAAGCGGCTTTTTTGGCAGGGCTATCAAGGAAGATTTGGGAGCTTTAGATGGCCGACTGGAAGCGGCTTTCAAGGTTGGGGAACCATTGCGACTAGCCCAACTGAAAAAGACAATTATGACAGCAGCGAATATCAGGCGTGGCTGTCGGCGCAAGGCTTGTTCAACAAGCTGAACGATTTGAACACGGAATATCCCGGTCATGTTTATTTGCTGGCGCATAGCATGGGTAACGTCGTTGCGGGCGAAGCCTTGCGACTGGCCGGAACGAACCAAGTCGTCAAAACCTATGTTGCAAGTCAGGCGGCGGTTTCGGCGCACACTTACGATACGAGCATTGCCAATTACTCGTTTTATTATCCGCCGTGGTCAGCATCTGCGGACACCCCGAACGTTTATGGAAATTGGTTCGCGGGCAACAACGGTGGCGGCGCGGGACAAGTCATCAGTTTTTACAACACGAACGATTTTGCCCTAAAACGTTCCGTGTGGCAATTTGACCAGTTGCTCAAACCCGACCAGAATGTGCTGCAAAACGGGTTGGATTGGAATTACCATTACAATGGCTCGCCCAGCGATCCTGCGCCGTGGAATCATTTCTACAAGGTGAATTTGCTCCTAAATACCGGCGTAACATTCGACATTGTCAATGTCCTCACCAACCGTTATGAGGTCATGGGCTATGCCGCTCAATCCTGGACGACCGCTTTGGGCGCGACGCTAAACGTGGCCAATCTAACAAGAAGCCTGAATTTAACGACAGCGTGGTTATCACCCGACCCACTCGGAAATAATTATGCTTCTCATTTTTACCACAGTGCGGAATTTCGCGGCGATACCATTTGGGAGTGGGGCTATTGGAACACGTTGTTGTTTTCCTCACAATCTGGTTTCAACATTAACAATCCATGAAAATCCGAGGTTCAATTATTTGGCTCATTGTCATCGCAGCGGCGTTGATTGCATTGGTTCTGTGGTTTGGCAAAAAGCAACCGGTAGAAACGCCGTTGGCCGACACATCCACAACCAATGCCACAGTGCTTCCGTCCACGCCCGCAACGAGTCAGCCGACCAGTGCGTCTGCCCACGCGAATACCACTGTTCCGAAAATGACTGCACCGATAACTACGCCGTTAAGTCAAGTTGAACGGGCGATAGGAATCCTTTCCACCTATAACGATGTGCCGATTGATTTTAACGGCAAGGTTGAAGACCAGTTTGGTAATGCTGTCGCAAGCGCCACAGTCAGTTTTAGCGTGAACATCAACAACGGGCATGAATCAACTGTGAGGCGAGATCAATCGCTAACAGATAAGAATGGTCTGTTCACTATAACCGGATATAAAGGAGAAAGCCTCTCTATTGTTCCACAAAAGGCGGGTTATGTGCTGGCCACGACCTCCACTTTCTTCAAATACTCGCATATGGAAGAACATCCCTATGTATCTGACCCAAATAATCCAACCGTAATCAAGATGTGGAAATTACAGGGTGGAGAACCATTGTTTAGCATTAACCAGCGTTACAATTTTCACTATACTGATGCTCCTATAAATTTTGATTTGATCGCAGGCGAAATCGTGCCAACCGGTGGCGACATCAGAATCAAGGTAAGCCGTCCATTGGGGGATGTTTCAGGACGCACTCGCCAAGATTGGAGTGTTTTTGTTGAAGCCGTGGACGGAGGATTAATTGAACCCTCAGGTGATGAAGTCGTGTATCAAGCACCGGCTGACGGCTATCAACAAAGCGATAATTTTGTGATGTCAACCAACGCGCCGTATAAATGGTCCGGCGGCTTTGATCAGACATTCTTTCTTCAAAGTCGCCACGGCCAAGTCTATAGCAAAATAGATTTTGGCATCTCCATAAACCAACATCCTGATGATTATATTTGGGTGGAATTTCATGGCGTGGCAAACACAAACAGTTCGCGTAATTGGGAAGCAACTGCGCCTCAATAATATGCCTAAAATCTCCAGCATAATTGCGACGTTGTTGTTGGGGCTTCTTGTCTGGAAAGCTTCATTGTGGAACACACTTCCACCTAGCGAAAAAACTTGGACTGGTTTGGCAGGCATTTACGCAATTGTAATGGCAGGCGCTGGTTGGGGTTACGCTGCCTTGAATCTTAAAGCCTTGGGTTGGATTCACGCATTATTGATGCTTGGTGTCGCGGGCACCAGCGGCTATTTCGGATTTGCCGTTCTTCAAAACCATTCTATTGCAGGCGGCAGTGGCCCTGATGCGAATCCGGTGGGGGGAATTCTTTACGGGATTGGTTTTCTCTATTGCGTGTTAGCGATTACTACTGCTTTCTGTGGTGTCGGTGTTGTAACAAATATATTGGCGCGTGAAAAAGAAGAAAAGGCTGACCCGCACTAAAGGCCTGCTATTTTATGGTTTGATATTTGTCGCATTTACCAATGGTAAATACATTAGTTGGGAACCATTAGTGGACACGAAAACTGTCAATTCCAATTTTAACTGACTGCCAGCGGCTTGTGTAATTTCAGGCATTTTGGTTTTTCTCAATTGTCCAAACCTTGACCCCCGGTTTTTCTCAATTGTCCAAACCACCGGCCAGCGTTTTTCTCAATTGTCCAAACCCTGTGGCCGCGATGAAGGGGCAAAATTCGGTGCCGAAATTGCCGATTTAATTCGCCAGATAAGCCTAGCGGTCGGATTCTTTTTCAAATGTTGAAGCTCGGTGATTTGTCCCAGCAGCCCGAAAAATTCCGGTGAAAGGGTGCAACCGTTGAAAAATATCTCTTCCTGATTGGAAATCGCCAGCCGGGAATCCTTTCGGCGCGGTGGACGCCCCTCAATGTCAATCCGCTCAATCAATCGGTATTGATTGGAAATCTTGGTATTCAAATCCGTCACCCGGATATAAGAATCCATGAGGTCACGAACGATTTTCTTGATTGCCCGCGCATATCGTCCGCCGTTGCTGCTGGCATAGCGGCGGCAGAATTCATAAAACGAGAATTTAATAAGCTGCGAATCCGTGTCCTGTTTCCGAAAGCTCAAAAGCGTGAAGATCGCGCGAGCGTGACGGACATCGAACGCGGGTGGATGAGCGTCGGAATCCATCGGATGAAAACCGCCGATTTGATAACGACGTTTGCCAATGGTGACTTCGCGCGAGCCGGTTTGTTTGCTGGCGGCAAATATGGGGGCAAGCAAGAAGTCTTTGGGTGCGGCGACAAGTCCAATGCTGCAACATTCGGTTTTCTTCCCTGATTTTCGACTGCTGCCTGAATCCTCCATTGAATCATAATTGAATGACGTTTTTGGAAAAGAGGCAACACCGTTCGATGATCGAGCGAAGCAACTTACGGCTAACGACTAGACATAATTATTTTTGTGCGGGGAATGAGAGAGGGGTGCAATTGAGCGAAATTTTTCGGTTTGAAACCGAAAATCTGCGGGAAAGAGTCTCAAGGCTTTTTGCTAAAGCTGCTTTTTCAAAACTTTCTTGCGGGCTTGTTTTATTGTCTCGCCAACATCAACCCCAAGGACATCGCCAATGCGAAGCAACGTGTCGAGCGTCGGATTCCACGGATTTGTTTCCAAGCTGCTGATGAGCGACTGGCTCAAACCGGATTTTTCCGCCAGAGAATTTCCTGAAATTTTAAGGCGCTTCCGCTCCGCAACGAGAAGTTTTACGACTTCGGCACAGATTTCATTTCTTACATCGTCTTTAGCCACGCCTCCTAAATAGCCAAAAAACCGCTTGACAACGCATATCATTATACTGATAGTTTCTGCATGTTTTTGAAACGTCTCGGCGGAAATGGGGTCAACCTTTGCGAAGGGGGACATTATTGCCCGCAAATTTTGGAAATGACTGATGGCGCTTATGCGGTGGTCGGCGCTGACATAACGGATGAGGCGATCCCCGCGATGCCGCCCGGCTCTGGTGTCAGCCCGAAAGAACGGGTTGTGCGGGTTCCGCGCGAAGTCTTTATTGCGGCGCGGGCGGAAATCCCTGCCGCGTAATGCCAGCTTGCCAGCGCCGCGCATCCCGTTTTAGAAACGGGCATGAGCGGAGTTTCTTCTTGGGTCGAGGGCAATTGGTTCAATGCAGTTCAAACTGCCGGTGTAATCGGAAGTCTGCTTCTGACTGCTGCGGCAGCGCGACGTGAGGCCAAAGCGCGGGAAATCGAAAACCTGCTGACGATCTCCAATCATCACCGCGAACTGTGGGGCGGGGTGCATCAACGGGTGGAACTGAAAAGAATCTTTCGGGAAGATGCCCAAGCTCTGACTGCGTCGGTCACGATGGACGAAGAGGAGTTTTTGAATCTCGTCATGGCACACTTTCAAACGAGTTGGCGCATAGCCAAAGTCGGCGGGATTATCACGGTGAAAGAATTGGCTGCGGACGTGCGAGGATTTTTCTCCCTCCCCTTGCCTCGCGCTGTTTGGGAGAAAACAAAAGGCTACCGCAATCGGAAATTCGTGCGGTTTGTCGAGCGGGCATTATCAAAATCTGATACTGGCATCTGATACTACTTGATGTTTCAGGGGACAATTTGAGGTCATAACCGTCCAACTTGCGATAGGTAAAAAATGATAATTTGATTGGGGGGCAATGGTTTTCTAGCTTTGTCCAAGTTAGGCCAAATGCCTAAAAGCAATCCGAAGTCAGAAGCTCTATCCAATTGAGCTACGGATGCCCGGAGCATTCTGCAATTTATCCGGCGGGTGTAAAGGCTGCGTCGCGCTGCACATGGTCTTTGCCGACGGATCCCTCTTCCGATAAGCTTTGGCGCAATGGCGAAACCCAATTTCATCGAACTGCCGGGCTGCGACCCGATTTCCATCATCTTTGAGGACCGCTCGGTGCTGGCGATTGACAAGCCGCGCGGCTGGATGCTCGTGCCGGATTCGTGGCGCAAGACGAACTGGAACCTGCAGACGGCGATTGATTCATCCATCCGCGCGGATGATTTCTGGGCGCGCTCGCGCAATCTGCGCTATCTCCGCCACGTCCACCGGCTGGACGCGGACACGAGCGGCGTGATGCTCTTCGCCAAAAGCGAAGGAGCGATGCGCGTGATGGGCGAAATGTTCGAGTCGCGCCGGATGGAGAAAACGTATCTCGCCGTCGTCGAAGGCGTGCCGAAGGAAAAGGAATGGACCTGTGAACTGCCGCTCGGCCCGGACCCGAAAAATTTCGGCAAGATGCGCGTGGACAATTCGCAGGATGGCAAGGAAGCCGAGACGCATTTTCGCGCGCTGGTGAGCAACGAGCGGTTCACCTTGATCGAAGCGAGTCCGCTGACGGGGCGCACGCACCAGATCCGCGTGCATCTCGCGCAGTCGGGCAATCCGATCATGTGCGATGAACTTTACGGCCAGGTGGAGAAAGGTTTTCGGCTCGGCTTGCGCGCGGTGCGGCTGGCTTACCAGGACACGTTCACGCGGCGGCCGGTGACGATTCTCGCACCGGTGGAAAGTTTTTTGAAGGAATTTGGTTTCAAGCTGACGCCGGAATTGGAAAAGGAAAAATGGATGCGGCAACGCCACTTTACCAAACCTGCCACGGCTCGCGAGGATGCTCGCCCCACCACTAAAAATTAAGGCGACGTGACGCGGTAGAAGCGCGTGCGAAAACTGGCCGCAGTGCGGTCGGTGAACGTGAGCGAGCTGGTGATGGCGGTGAAGTTGGTGAGATTCATCCACGGAACAGGGCTGCCCGAAAGATTCGTGGTTGCCTGGATGTGGTAGCTGAAGTTGGTCGTGAACGTGAGGTTGAAAACAAATCCGCTGCTTTGCCATGACATCATCGTGCCGAATTGCGCGGATGGCGTGGTCACGTTGCTGGCCGTCACGGCGGCGCTGAATTCGCTGGTGTCGCCGTTGGCCGCCGTCGCCGTCGCAGTAATGTTTTGACCGGCGTAATTGCCGCTGCTGTTGGTGTAGGCGAACGACGCGTTGCCGGAGCCGTCGCTGGTCGCGCTGACCGTGCCGAGATAAAATTGGCCCTGACCGCCGGCGACGACATTGCGATAGACATCAATGAAGAAGCTGGTGTTGGCCGTGCTGCTCAATTTGCCCTGAACGACGGTGCTGGTGCCGGTGCCGAAAGCATTAGTGATGACGGGGGAAGTTTGCAGGTCATTAGCGACGCCGGTCAAGTCAATGCCGAGGGTGCCGTTGCTGAAAATGGAATTGCCCCGGACGGAATTGTTCGTCGTGCCGGCATCATACAACGCCACACCCGGACTTCCGGCAAAGGCGATGACGTTGCCCGCGCCCGCGCCGGTGCCGCCGATGAAATTGCCGGTCGCGCTGCCCAGCAGGACGACATTGGCAAAGCCGTTGCCGAGCGCGTTGGTGCCGGTGATGTCAGTGCCGATCAGGTTGCCTTCGACCAGATTGTTCGTCGTGCCCGTTGCGTAGATATAAACGCCGTAGCTGCCGTTGGCCGAGATGAGGTTGCCCGCGCCGGGAGCGGTGCCGCCGACGAGGTTGCCGGTGGATCCGAACATCAGGGCGATGCCGGCAAATCCGTTGGGGAACGCATTTTTCCCGCTCAAATCCGTGCCGACAAAATTTCCCTGGATCGTGTTGTTGTTCGCGCCATAGGTGGCGATGCCGTAACTGAAGCCCGAATTGCCGGAAATAAGATTGCCCGCACCCGCGCTGGTGCCGCCGATGAAATTGCCGCTGGCGTTGTTCAAAATTCCGATGCCGATGCCGCCATCACCAATGGCATTCGTGCCGGTGGTGTCGGGGCCGATGAAATTGCCGAGCACTAAATTATTGCTCGTGCCCGGATCGGAAATATAAATGCCATAAGCATGGTTGCCGGAAATCACGTTGCGCGCACCGGGTGTCGTGCCGCCGACGGTGTTGCCGCTGACGCCGCCGACCAGATAGATGCCGTTGCCCTGCGAGGGCAGGGTGGCTGTGCCGGCGACGTTCAAACCGATGTAATTTCCCTCAATCACATTGTTTGTGACACCGGGACCGGCCAGATAGACGCCGACGTTGGTGTTGCCGGAAATGATGTTGCGGGCGAGCGCGTTCGTGCCGCCAATGAGGTTGCCGCTCGCCCCGGCAAAAATGCCGATGCCGGCGTAACTGTTACCAGCAACAAGGCCATTGGGAACGGAATTACTGCCGCTGAAATCCGTGCCAATGAAATTGCCAAGCACGACATTGGCGGTGGTGTTCGAGGTGATGATGACGCCGTATTGCGTATTGCCGGAAAGAATATTTCGCCCGCCCGCATTCGTCCCACCAATGATCGTTCCACTTGAGCCGTTGCCGACAAAAACGCCGCTCAATCCGTTGGCGAGCGCATTGCTGCCGCTGGCATCCGTGCCGATATAGTTGCCGAGGACGACATTGCCGGTCGTGTTCGAGTCGGTGATGAAGACGCCGTATTGTAAATTGCCGGAGAGAACGTTTCGTTGCAGCGCGTTCGTGCCGCCGATGATGTTTCCGCTCGCGCCGGCGGCGATGAGAATTCCCTGATACGCGTTCGGCGCGGCGTTGGTGCCGGTGGCAGCAACGCCGAACCAGCAGCCGGCAATGGTGTTGTTCGTCGCGTCCGGATAAAGCAGCGTCACACCGTTCCAGTCGAAGCCGGTGAACGCAATGTTTTTCAACTGGTTGCTCGACGAATAAACCAGCACGGTGTCCGACGTGAAAGTTTCGGGAATGATTTGCGAGGCGTCCACGACGATGACCGGTTGGTTTATAAAACCCGGCTGCGTGGAACCATCAATCACCATGCCGTTGGCGACGAGCGGCGGCAGGTGGCCGGTGAGATGGATGTTGAAAACGCCGTTGCTGTAGCCGGGGTCGCTCACCGGGATGTTGAATTTGACAGTCGTGCCGGGATGATCGGTCGCGTAATAAATCGCCGCGCGCAAACTGCCTAGCCCGACATCGGCGGTGGTGGTGACGATATTGGTGAGCGTTGTGGCGGGCGGGTAAAGATACGCCAACGCCGCGCGGTCGCCGGGACTGAGACAATAATTGCCCATGCGAAACTGGTAGCGCGGAAAGTTCGGCGGCTTGGGCTGCTGCGTCGGCGTCGCGATGTTGGTGGATTCAAAGTTCCAGCCGAGGTGCATCACGGATTCGTAATCATAATTTCCATTCGTGACGGTCGTGTTATCGGGAATAAACCAATGCAGATTGGCCGGCTCGTTTGTGATGTTGTTGGTCAGGACAGCGATATAATTGGTCGCGTCGGGCCGGATGTTTTCGTGGTTGAAGCCGAACGAATGCCCCATCTCGTGACAAACCTGCGCGCGGCTCAAGCTGGAGATGGTGACAATCTGCGGATTGTAGCCGCCGCCGGACACATAATCCTGAAAGTTGGTGTTGTAGCAGAAAAGAATCCAGTTCGGCTGGTTGGTGTGCGGCACGAAGTGAACGTTCGCGGCCAGCTCCCATTCGCGCAGGGCGGCGAGATAGGTGTTGGTTTCAGCGGCGGTGAGATTGTTGGTGAAGGCATACGGCACGATGCCGTTCGTCCAGGAAACCGTGGCGGGGGAAATGCCGGCGTAAAAATTTCCGGCCCAGGCCGTCCGGCAAAGCGCGAGGAACAAAACCACCGTCAGGCGCAAAAGGAAAAAATTCGCCGCGCCGAGATTTCGAATTGATTGTCGGGTAAAGTAATTTTGCATGGCACAAAATCACGAGTTTCGACTCCGGCAGACAATCTACCCGATATTTAAGATTTGTCATGTAACAAATTAGCGGCCGGAATATACAAAAATAAAGGCGCTGTTTGGCAGCGCCTTTAGTGTGCATGGCAATTTCAGTTCAATTCGCATAATGGACACCGCAGCCGTAGGGCTTGGTCTCCGAAACCGTCACCGGCTTGCCGGCGAGCAGTTCGTCCACGGCGGCGCGGACGTAATTTTTCGCCGTGCGCGGATCACCGCTGGGCGAAGGCCGGTCGTCAATCGCGCCGTCATAAACCAGCGTGCCGTCGGCGGCGACCACAAAACAATGCGGCGTGGTTTTCATATCGTAAAGATGCCCGATGTCGCCGGTGTGATCGTCAATCCAGGCGGTCGCGGCGATTCTCAGGTCCGCCGATTCCTTGCGCGCCTGTTCGGGCGTGCGGTAGCTGAAATTTTTCGTGTTCACGGAATCCACCAGCAGCCAGACCACGCCTTTGGCTGCGAGGTCACGCTGCAATTCCTGCATCGCCCCGGTTTTGTAATGGTTGTGGCAGAACGGGCAGTCGGAATTGTAGGATTCGATGACGACAATCTTTCCCTTGTAATCGGATAGCTTGACGGTCTTGCCGTTGATGTCGGTGCCGGTGAAGTCCGGTGCCGGCTTGCCGATCTCCACGGCAAAGGCGGAGGCGGCCAAGGTCGTCATTGTGAACAAAGCTAAAATCTTTTTCATAATTCAATTCAGTTTGGTTGATAACATTCAAAGTAACAGACGCTGTTGGCGGGCGTTTGGTTCGAAAATTTACTTCGACGCTTGGTCAAGCGCGTTCAATACAATGCCCGGCGTCAATACTTCCGGCAACACAATCGGTTGCGCATCCGGATTTTTTGGATAAACCAAAACCAGCGGCACGCCGGCGCGGCTGTAGCGGTTCAGCTCCGTCGTGATGGCGTCGGGAAAATGCGTGTAATTGCCGAGCAGCGTGACGGCGTTCATGGATTTCAATTTCTCACGCACGGCCGGAATTTCGATGCTGGTTTTTTTGTTCACCTGACAGGTCAGGCACCAGTCCGCCGTGAAATCCACCAGCACCGGCTTCCCGGCGGCGCGCGCCGCCGCAACCGCTTCGGGACTCCAGCGCTGCCAGTCAATGCCGTCCGCCGATTCTTTCAGCGAACCGGTGGAGCCGGTTTCCACAAACGGTGCGCGCCAGTCCAATTGTTTTTCCAAGGCGAAAACGTAACCGCCAACGAGCAAAATCAAGGTGATAATTGCGGCGACAGTTTTGTGTTTGCGGCCGCGCTGGAAAAATTCACCGTAAATCCACGCAGCAAACGCGACGACGACCAGAAAAATGCCGAGCCACAAAACATTTTTGCCGTAGCTGCTGGCGGCGACGTTGAACAGCCACACCACGGTCGCCAGCATCGGAAAGCCCATGGCGATCTTGAATTTTTCCATCCACGCGCCGGGCTTCGGCAGAAATTTCAGCCACGCCGGGTTCCAGCTCAACAAAACATACGGTGACGCGAGGCCGAGACCGACGGTGAGAAAAATCAGGACGATGACGGATGCGCTTTGCGCAAACGCGAAGCCGAGCGCGGCGCCCAAAAACGGCGCGGTGCAGGGCGTCGCCAAAATGGTCGCCAGCACGCCGTTGAAAAATGCGCCGGCGGCTCCGTGTTTCGAGGCGAGTTCGCCTGCCGTGTCCAGCGCGCGTCCGCCGAGCGTGACTTCAAAGATGCCGAACAGATTCAGCGCGACGAGCGTGACGAGCGTGGTGAGGCAGACGATGAAAACGGGGCTGCCGAATTGCATTCCCCAGCCGGCGTGATGGCCCGCCGCCTTGACACCGACGACCACGGCGGCGAGCGCGAGAAATGAGAGCAGCACGCCGAGCGCGTAGATCAAGCCGAGTTTGCGGACACGGCGCGGTTCGCTGTTGGCCTCGCTGACGAAGCCGAGAATTTTCAGCGCGATGACCGGCAGCACGCATGGCATCAAATTCAAAATCAGCCCGCCGATGAAGGCGTAGAGCAGCATTTGCCAGAGCGGTTGTTCATCCAAAGGCATCTGTGCAGAAGCAATAGCATAAATCTCGCTGTTTGGTTCATTGTTACTTACGGACAAAAAAACATTTGCACCATAACGTTCTTCATTCATTTCAAAAATCATCAAACCTGTGATTTTTTCCGGCCAATCACCTTCATATTTTTTTACCAGCTTTCGAAAACGAAATTCTCTCGCTCCTATGCTTTGAATTTTTTCAATAGAAGCCTGAACGTCAAATTTGTCATTTGGGTCTGGGAAAAAATCGGCGGATCCAATACTCGGACGAGGATAATCATTCGCGTCGAGAAGACTTATTATCAAAGCGCGAGTATCCCCGTCGGCAGGTTTCTCCCACCATGCCAGTGGAAGTGGACCTGCCGCTTGCGGTAATTTGCTTTTCCAAGTTTTAATCGTCTCGGCATCGGCGGATGCCTTTGTTTCATCGCCGACATTCAGCGTGGCTTCAACATTCGCCTTGCCGGGAATGCATTGCTCCTGACATTCAAGCCACGCGACATTCGCCTTCAAAACCAGCGGACCGGGCGGCAAATTCGTCGCAAGCGTGAGCGGCACGAGGAGCATGACTTCGTTTTCGTAGCCGTAAGTCGTCACCTCGACGGGCGGAAGTTTTTCCGGCAGCGGCCACTGGATTTCGCCGGCGGTGACGCCCGGCGGCAAATCCCATTTAATCGTCGTGGCGATGCCGGAGTCGCCGGGATTTTTCCAGTAAGTGTGCCAGCCGGCGTCCATCTTCATGTCCACGCCGGCCCAGATCGTGTCGCCGGGCTTCGCGGCGTCGGCGGACAGGAGCAGTTGGACGTGCGTGTGCGCCGCGCGGGCAGTCAGGGCCGCGAGGCCGAGGCAGATATAAATGAGGACGACGATGCGGCGCACGTTGATTAGATGCCAGATTTGCCGGAATGTTTGAAGTTATTTCGCGGCGCTTAAATATATTGCTGGAAAGCGGCAGCGGTTTGCGCCAAATTATCGGCTCGAAATTATGGACGTAAAACTTCCCAAGTTAGGTGAGGGCGCTGATTCCGGCGTTGTGGTCAACCTCTTCGTAAAAGAGGGCGACACGATCGCGAAAGATCAGGCCATCATGGAATTGGAAAATGAAAAGGCCGTCGCCTCGATCCCCTCCACGGCGGCGGGCGTCGTGACCAAGGTTTATGTGAAGGCTGGCGACCGCATCAGTGCCGGCCAGAAAATTTTGTCGGTCGGCGGCGATGCCCCGACCGCTGCGGCCCCCGCTCCCGCCGCTGCACCGAAACCGGTGGCGAAAAAATCTGTCGCGCAAGCCGCGCCCGAACCGGAGCCGGTGGCGGTTGAAGACGAGTCGCCGGACATCGAAGAAGAAGTTTCTATAACTGAAATCGCCACGTCGCCATCCATCCGCAAGATGGCGCGCGAATTTGGCATTCATCTCGGCAAGATCCGCGGCAGCGGTTCCGGTGGTCGCATCGTCAGCGCCGACGTGCGCGCCTATATCCAGCGGTTGATGAAAGCCGCCGCGAAACCAGCGGCAGCGGCAACCGCAACGGCTCCGGCCAAACCAGCGGCGGTGCAGATTGATTTCTCGCAGTGGGGGCCGATCCTCAAGAAGCCGGTCACGCCGTTGCGAAAAGTGATCGCGCGCCGCATGTCCGAGAGTTGGAGTTCGGTCGCCCGCGTTACGCAGTTTGACGACATTGATTTCACGCAGCTCGGCGAATTGCGGAAAAAATTCGCGCCGGCTTACGAAGCCAAGGGCGTGAAGCTCACGCTCACGCCGTTCGTGCTGGCGGCCGTCGCCGGCACGCTGCGGAAACATTCCATCTTCAATTCGAGCCTTGATGAAGTGGCGAGCGAAATCATTTTGAAAGAATACATCCACCTCGGCATCGCGGTGGACACGGATCAAGGTTTGATGGTGCCCGTCATCCGCGACGTGGACAAAAAATCGTTGTTCGATCTCGCTAAAGAACTCGAGTTGCTCGCGGCCCGCGCGCGGGACCGGAAGATTTCCGCCGACGAAATGAAAGGTGGCACGTTCACGATCTCGAACCAGGGCGCCATTGGCGGCGCGCATTTCACGCCGATCATCAATCTGCCAGAAGTGGCGATCCTCGGTCTCGGCCGTGGCGCGCTCAAACCGGTGGTGCGCGAAGGCAAAGTCGAAGTGCGCATGATGACGCCGATGGCGTTGAGCTACGATCACCGCGTGGTAGACGGCGGCAGCGCGGCGCGGTTCACGGTGGATCTGCTGGCGGCGTTCCACGACTTCAAGGAAGAACTGGTTAAACTTTAAGCGCAAATTTATTTCATGGACTCCATTAAAACGGAAATTGTTGTGGTCGGTGCCGGGCCGGGTGGTTACGCAGCGGCCTTTTATGCGGCGGACCTGGGCAAGAAGGTTATTCTCATCGAGCGCGAAAAGCGCCTCGGTGGCGTGTGCCTGAATCGCGGTTGCATCCCGTCGAAGGCGCTGCTTTACGCGACGCACCAGATCGTCAACGCGCGCGAGTCCGCGCATCGCGGCATCACGTTCGCGGAGCCGAGCGTGGATTTGGCCAAGCTGCGGACCTGGAAAGAATCCATCATCGAAAAACTTGGCGGCGGCGTGGCCACGCTCGCGAAAATGCGCGGTGTGCAGGTCATTCAAGGCCGCGCGTATTTTGAAGGTTCGAATAAATTGCGCGTCGAGACGGAACACGGCCAGCAGTTCGTCGAATATGACAAAGCTGTGCTGGCGGTCGGTTCGCTGGCGGCGATGCCAAAAGCTTTTGACCTCGGCAATCCGCGCGTGATGACTTCCACCGGCGCGCTCGAAATCGAAGATATTCCCGAAAACCTGCTCGTTGTCGGCGGCGGCTACATCGGCATGGAACTGGGTTTCGTTTATTCCGCGCTTGGCAGCAAGGTGACGGTCGTCGAGGCGCTCGACAGCATTCTGGCTGCGGCGGATGCGGACCTTGCCCGTCCGGTGGTGGCAAATGCAAAAAAATCTTTCAAGGAAATCCGGCTCAAGGCGCGGGTGACGAAAATGTCCACCGCCGGCAAGCAAATCAAAGTCGAATCCGAATACAACGGCGAAAAACTCACCGAACTTTACGACCGCGTTTTGGTGTCGGTTGGCCGTGTGCCGAACAGTTCTGATCTCG
>Ga0316217_10002653_pt1 | contig 21263 bp, 11 predicted proteins | sample 1anoAmetaG_FD_203633 | JGI IMG/M metagenome (GOLD analysis project Ga0316217, IMG submission 203633) | Freshwater microbial communities from Trout Bog Lake, Wisconsin, USA - 1anoA | ecosystem: Environmental > Aquatic > Freshwater > Lake > Hypolimnion/Profundal zone | place: USA: Wisconsin...
TTTTTACATGTAATTAACTATTTTTATATGGTTAAAACAGATTAAAATTTAATTAAGCTCTTACTGCTTACTTTGTCATCTTTACTATTTGATAGATTTACAACGAAAGTTTTGTCTAATAGATTTCTTTCTTTAATTTCTTACAAATATATTGCTTCATAGAATATTCTAAAACAAAATGAGTGAGAAAAAACCTACTAACCTTTGTAAGCCAATAATCTTTCCTACCATAAGTCGTCAAACTCATTACAACTCTTAAGCTAAATAGCAGTATCCTTATAATAATAAAACTTTTACTTGCCCTTCAGATAGTTACGAAGATTAAGCGCAGCTTTCTGATTTCAGAAAAGATCTCAAAGAATCCTTGAATAGTCTGGAAAAAATCCTGAGCAGCCAAATGCCCAAATCATATAAAAAGCACTATCATTGCAAAAAGTAAAACTGAAACGACATAGGCCCAAAGCTTTTGCGCTTTAGAAATGCCAATAAATGAAGCTAGAATAAGCGTAAGAGATAATAACATCTACTTCAAAGAGCAACAAAGAAAAACAGAACGCAAGCAGGGTTGTAGTCTAAAATCTCTTTAAAAAGGCTTATGGTGAGAATATGGAGATAGAATAGTAATAGTCAATGATTAGACAAAAATCCAGCAGTAAAAGTATTTTAGATGTTGGCATTTTATAGCAAATATTAACAGAGATTTAGCATAATCCTAATTCGCATTCAATAGCCATCAGGAAATCCTAGCTCGGAAATCTCAAATCTGATCTATTCAAGATGAGGGAGGAAAGACAAAAAAAAGATGAATCTAATAACTCTTTCAAAGAGGAAAGAAGGATCTAAACGATTTATAAGCTTAAAAACCAGTATTTTTCCTTGAAGAATTGCATTATTCCCTCTAAGAGTGAAGAATACTAAGCATTGAGAACTGCCTTTACTCAGAACAAAGAAACTGTTCCATCTATGAGCATGAGTAACAGTAACTTTAAGCATACTTTTTTGCTAACTGGACTGTATAAGTAAAACAAAGTTATAACAAACTGTAACCCTTCAGTTTACAAGACAATCTAATACTTTGAAAAGTTTAAAGCCTTCAGAAATTCAAGCTTAGCTGCGAACCAAAGAGGTAATAGGTTTTAAAAAACTTAAGATAAGCTCATCATTGAGAATATATCCTAGATTTCGCCAAATACTTTCTTATACTTAGTTTCTCAATGTAGGTTTTAGCTTTTGAAAGTCATTAAAATTCGTTTTTTGAAATCTTCTGAAGACTTGCTCTTCTTTTTTCTTGACTGCATGAAGTTTTTAGGGAAAAAGGAAAACATAATTGACTTCTTTTAAATCACTTCTGTTACAATCTAAAGTAACTTTGATCTTAAATAGACTCCAAAAAATTTAGTGAAAAGTTGGCTCTAATGTTCGAAACTTTGTCAATAAAAGTTATCAAAATTGAGAGCATGGAACTAACTACAAGATAGTTTTTAAAGATAGGTGGAAGTTTGGCCAAAACTAAGGTCTGTTAAGAACTTTCATTTCGCCATAATCGTATCGATATTTTAGGAGTAAGGCTGATGGAGAATTTATGTGAAGAGGTTCCCACACTTCGCCTAATTGACACAAGAAACAATTAAATACCTCACTACGCTAATTTGAAGGATAAAAACCCAATCATTCAATTCTTTTGATAATTGTTCTCTTTAATTCTTGACTGCCTTCACTAATCTTTTTATTTGAGGATCTCTGAGATTAAGTTTCACAATCTGAAAACTTATGTTACTACTCATATTATCTGTAGGTTTTTGGGTTAATAAAAGAATACTATGATTATTATAACACATGATTAAATCTGACTTTTTATCACTTCGAAGCCATACGGCAAGCTGTTGTAGAGCTCATGCATCTGAGTTTGAATATCTTTAGTCCATTTAGGTACGTAAGTTTTTGGCTAATCTTTTTACTTCTCATCACCCAATGTTTTTTAAGATCTTTTTGCACTATCGCTTTTAGGGTCGATCTCACATAAAGAGAGTAATTGCTGTGGGGAGATGATACTTTATTTTATAGCTCCTAGCTTTACTTTAGCTATGGCTTTAGATTTCCACTTATCAGCATTTATAAATGTTTCAATCCAAACTAAGTTATTAGGTCTGTTTATGTCAAAAATTTGTTGAGAGTTAAGAGCCGTTAACGAATTTATTCCTATTTTTAGCCTCGATTAATTAATTAGTTCCTAATTTTGTGAAACTAAGACTGGAATAACTTAATTATATATTTTGGAAGATTTTTCATTTCTGATGTTCCATTTTTGCAATTCTTGGGCTAACTCTCTTCATTATGATGTTATTTTGATGAATTTTAATGCCTCTCATTTAAAAAACGTGATTAAGGAATAGATTAACAAACTATAGGCTAATCAGGTTTGCCTTTTAGCGGTAAATGAGGTTATGAGAGTATCAAATACTGTCCAATCAGATCAAAATCTGCAGACTTTGTGTATGAAGGAAAGCTTGATGCTTATGGAAACATCTTTTCTTATATTATAACTAAATAATATTGTGCTTTAAACAAATGATTACTAAGTATTTCTCAACAATCTGCCTCAATAAGTTTATACTTACCTTTTGTAAGCATTTTCGTTAATTTTTTGTTGCTAAAATTAGAGAAATCAAACTTCTGGCTGAATTATGGATATTTGTGAAAATTGAGGTCAGAATAGATCCTTAGGCGGAGAAATCCATTTAAGTCACTTTTTATGTCAAGTTTGATTTTAAGAGAAAACTAGCTTTCAAAAGATGAATTTAAAGTCTTAAATTTTTGATTGCTGAAAAAGAAACAATAATAATCGTTTAAATTATTTTTCGTTAGAGATATTTACTAAAAGTGATAAGGTTTAACCAAAGCTTAGTTCATATTTTACTATTTTTCTTCTGCCATTTTTTCTTCAAACCTATTATATTAACTTTAAGCATATATTTTAATAGTATATGAGCCATAGCAGGTAAAAAGTTCACAAGAACAGCTTTGGATTTGCTAAAAAACTGAAGTCGAAATTCATTTAAACTCTAAAAGAGAGTCCTTCAAGCACCCTTAGCTTAGTAGAGTACGAATGCGAGTAGCTTCTTGAGGAAATTAAAACCAATACATAAATACTAAATCAGATAAAGTTTTTAGATGAGGAGATAGTGAGACTGCAGCTCGAAATTGCGGAAACTGCCAGCAATTACTAATTCGTCCAGGAAATTTAGAGAGAGCACGAAAAATAGGAAACAAACTAGCCTTAGAATTAAGTAGAAAACTTAGGATAAGCATTTCTCCAACAGAGAGATCTACGCACTAAACTTTTAAGCCATTTGAAAGTTGTACAAAGGACACTCAGTGATGTTGGATATGATTAAATCCTGGGAATAACGAACAGTCATCAAAATGATAAAACAAAGTAAAATGAAGCTTTATTCCGTAGGCCTCCTTCTATTATTGATACATTTTTATGAGTTATCTTTCAGAATTGAGAAAAATGTTTAACTATTCAAGACTAAGAAAGCTTTCAAGCATAAGAAGGTTTTTCTATTAATTCCATTTCTTTTCTTATATCCTTTATTTTTTCAATTTCTAATCATTAATTAAATAACGAATTAATGTTAGAAAACTACATAGTCGATAAAGAAAACAACGCAAACCTTATAAATGTGGCTTCTAGAAAGCATAAATACTTGCTCAGTACAGAAGCTAGGCCTGTAACTTCCATCCTTTAAACTACCTTCAACCCTTTGCCTAAAATCAACAAGTGTAGTATCCCTCTTATTCCCTCAAAGCAAAGATAAAAAAAATTGCAGACCATTGATTATCAGCATCCCATCATTAGTAGTAGCTGCAATCAACCCCTGAAATCAATTCATAAGCAAGGCCCAATCATTGCCAAAAGTAATAAATTAAAAGACTTCTTTGGGGCTTAATCATGTCGCTACAGCTAAAACCAGAATATTCTGCCTCACAATTTCAGAGGATAAAGCTTGGACTTAATACCAAACAAAAGGCAGCAAAGGACTATAACTCCTTTGTTTTCTGAGAGGCAAAACACCAATAAAGCTCTAAAACGTAAGCAACAATTCTAAAAATTATATATGCGTCAAAAGTAGGAATACGAGCGACTGTTGAAAAAATATGGAATCTAATAGTCGATTGAAGACGAAGAGTACTTAAACTTTATCATTACCTAAGGCTGATACTACTAAATTTGCTAAAAATATAGAAATTATCATTATTTTACTAATTTTTCCTAAATATCTTTGACCCAAGGCGGCAATACACAGTACGACAGGTAGCCGCTTTCTCCTATTCTGCCCCATTTGTAGATGTTCCTTCGCAAAATGAATCTACTGAGCAACTAATGCTAACAAAACCTGCTCATAACCATACTTAATCTTGTATTTTCCTGCTCTTTGGCTTCAAACAAAACATCTATGTGATCTCTTTTGTTCATACCAATAAAAAACCCAGTTTATGGTAGATATTTCTTAAGATAAACCTCGATTTCCCTCAAAATTTCAGCAGTTTTAGAGCGATTGACTTTGACTAATGATTTCTAGCTTTTTGCAGGTATGAAGTCAACTGCTATCTTGTTGGCCTATTAGTTTAATCTTTTTCGGAGTTCCGATTCGTGAAAACGATCATAAGTATCTCTTTATAAGGAATGTGTTACTCAGGAATGTGGAAAGGATATATGTATTCCTATTTAAAGTTATTAGTGCTTTCAAGTCTGTCGATATAGGTAAAAGGATTTTCATATTTCATTTTTTTGTCGAATCCTGAGGGCCGAAACTCCAATTGACTTATTTAAGACTGCTTTCTTTTAGATTCCAACATTTCTCGAACCTTTAACTCATGTTATAGCGTATAAAGGCTTTCTTGATATGGAAATACTTAGAAATAGCCTAGTTGCCCTATTTGCTCCATTTTTTTGCGTACTATTCTACTTTCCTTTTCTTCTTCCTTTTGGGCAGACGTTTTGTTTCGGTTATTTTATTATTATTTTGTCAAATTGACGACTTTATTGAACCTTTCTTAAAGTATTGCTCCATGTTTTAGTTGATTTGGTATATTCGTTCTGAGTGAAGTAAAGTTTTCAGCTTTGAATGCTCTCTGAATTTGATATTACTCTTCACAATGGTCCAGAAAAAACGCTGAACTGAAAGGCTGGTGCTCAATGTATTGGTGCTGAGGTGGTACAAAATCGGAGCCTCCTTAGGAATGTTAGCTGGTCAGTTTATTCATAATTTTTTGATATTTTATATTCTAAAATATAACGTATCGTGAAATATAAATCAAAAAAGTATCACAGAAAGACTTTGAACCTTTGGCTGGTTCTACTCTTTTCCCCAGTTGTGTTGCGAGGAAGCCTATTTAACGATAATTTCTCATGAGTTGAGGAGATAGCGCTTTGAATAGATTCATTAGGAGCTACAAAGGTTATGTTCAGAGTCTACCTTATGCTTGAAAGCTTGGAACTACTTCTATGTCCAAATTTGCCCAGCTTACTCAACATTTTTCTCAAACTATTGCATTCAACCTCTTTTTCTGATTTAGCCAATAAAGAAGAATACTTCATTAGTTTCTTATTAAAGTTATTTTTTCTGGGCGTACAAAGAGATGTAAAGCTTTTGTCATTTTGAGTGCTCTCTGTGGGAATTATTAGCTCATTTTATTATTTAATATTGAAGGGCACCTGTAGCAGATATCCTTTTTTTCTATGCTAGTTCTTTTAAAGTTTTTCTAATAGCTTGAAATCGTCTCTACGATAATACTATCTAGACTAAATACAGAAATCTTTGCGATTTTCCTTATTACCTTACTATTTGACCATTTTCGGTTGATTCTTTACCTTTTTAAAGTAACTTTCCAAGTAAATGTACATATTTTGCACAAGTTCGCTCACATTCTTAAAGCATCCCGTTATGTAGACTTCTAAATTATCCAGATCATCATTTTCTTTACAGAAGTGATCAGGATTGGAAAAAATTCTTAAAAGGTCATTCCGACGAATATAGTTCTTATAAAACTATTTTTTTAGTGGGCCTGAGTCCCCCCATTTAATTTGAATATCTTCGGGATTGCTGTATAGAAATGACTCATAGTTTTGTAGAAATTTTTCTTCATTTTCCTAGCTAATAACTGAATTGGATAATCGGCTTTTAATATCTGAAAGAATTCTCCAAATAGATTTTTTTAAAGAGTAGAGCTTTTTCAGCAAAAAATACAATTTCGTTGAAAAAACAGTTATAAGATTGCAGCTTTTACAGAGTTTTTCCTCAGAATCTTAAAGCTAGATTTAAATGAGCTTTAAAGTCCTTTGATTTTGCTGTTGCTTTTTCCGATAAGCTTTTTCCAGCGATCTGTTCGTTATTTAATAATTCTCATGCAAAGTTTGCAAATGATCAACAATTTGTTTGTTAGCTCTTTAGTTTCTATCCAAATCTTTCTCCAGCTTCTTATAAAAACTGATCATTTAGTTTGCAAACTGTTGGTCAAATACAATATTGTTTTTGCCCAAGCCAGCAATGATTTCTGACTTTTTGTTAGCATATTTCAAGAAATCTAGTGCTTCAAAGTTTTAGCATTTTATAAACTTCTGTGTTTTGCTATACTTATTCTAAATATCTTTCAAAGAAAATAAAGTAGTAATGATTTACTTCAGAGCATATGGACTGACTCCAAACTACTTTACAGTTTTGACCTTGACATTCTTAGTAGCATTCCATCTTTCTATAATCTTCAAACTTTGCTATTGCTGTCGAACTAGCCCGTTAATCTAATCCACGATTTGAGACTTATTTCTTTTCAGCTGGGAAATAATTTTTTGCTCTCTGTATTATTAGTTATTAATCTTGGCTACCTCCATTTAATGTATTTGTGCTGAATTAAACATCTAGAGCTAAGTTTGCTTATACAGAACCTCCACTTGTTCCTTTTTCTGCTCGATAAGTCTTAGCTACTGGTTTGTTTAATTGGTTTGCTTTCGAATGTGCTAGATTTTCTGCTAGATTTAGAAAATTTCACTTTTGAGGATTACCTTTTCGCTAGTTGCTGTTTAGAAAATATCGACTGATGAAGTGTCTAAGCTCCTCATCGTTGCAGGAATACAGCTATTCTCGAGCTTCTCAGCCGAATGTTAGGCTACCAAAGTTTTTAATTCATTTTTTCTGATAAGATAAAGCATTTTTCTTTTCCCTCGATGATTTGAAAGCTAATCAGCGAATGCTTTGAACTGAATAAGAAGGGAAGGACATGAGCTAGGGTGTCCTCGGGAGGAAGGACTGCATCAAACTAGGCTAGAAGGTTATTATAAGTTTCCATTCTATTATTAGCAATTACTAAGACTCATGACTTATGAAGTAGTTTAACTAATTTGAAATTGAATATAATTTAATGTAAGTATTGTTAAAGTAGAGAGACTTAAGGAAGCTTTACAAGCCTCCCTCGCCTCAAGACTATTCTCAGAATTACAGAAGATTAGTGATTGTAATACTCATTTCCTTCGTCTTCATCGCTGGATAGCTGATTGCAGGGACAATCTCACATTCAATCGCCATCATCTCTGACGCTTTTCACTTAATTTCAGATACGGCTGGCTTCTTCACGGCTTTCCTGTTCCTTTACTTCTCTAGGTGGCCTCCTAACTAAAAGATGACTTTCGGATATCATCGGATGGAATTAATTGGTGCAATTGCGAACATCCTCATCATCTGGATACTAATTTTTGTGGTGGTCTATGAATCAACTTACAGAATCATCGATAGGGAGTTTGTTTAGTAACCTATGGTGATGCTTATTACTGCTGGAGGTGGGCTCCTGGTCAACATTGCCATGTATAAAGTACTTCATGATGGATCGCATCATTCTCATGGACTTCTGGCAGATGACTGCTAACATTAGCACAGTCACGAGCATGAACATGGATAAGTACATTAACATAGCCATAACTAAAGCTAATCAAAGGTTAGCTCAGGAATACCAAAAACCACGAAAACATTTCCATAACAACATCATGAAATAAATGTGATCCAGTAATAGTGTTTCCAAAATGTTTGTATAGAAGAAGAGTGTAATTTTAGGGTTCAGACTATTCATTGCCACAAAGATTCTGCTATTCACAAGCATGAGCCGAAAAACCCATAGCTTCCCAAGCTATTTCCTCCTAAACATCACCACATTTAGGACAAAACTCATAGTTAAACATAAAATATTAAAGCTTATTGGGAAGCAGCTGAAAAAAATGATATTGAGTAGCCTTTAATCAAAAAAGAACCAGAGTAGGACCACTAGAATCCTGGTTAATTCTGTTTGAGCCAAGAAATCATTAGAAACAGATAACATCAGCATAGTCACCAAAACTCTTAAGAGAATAAACACGATTTTAAAAAACATAAGCATTCTCATGAAAAATAGCCATAGTAACCTAAGTTACATCATGCCCACAGTCATAAGTCTTCACCCAAAAAGGCTTAAGAACCTAAACATTAACCTCATGGCAAGCATCACCATCATTCGGTCAATGAATACAAAAAGCCTAAAAAACAGGCGCACAAGCATTAACGATGCGATGAGGATGGACACAAGCATAAGCATAACGTAGAAAAAAGCGATAGGACGTTGAGCATTGGAATGCAAGCGGCTGTTCTGCATGCTCTATGTACCCTTTGTGTTATGAAGCTGACATGATTATGAGCATAGGCCTCATAATATCGTCTTTGTTCATCTTTTTCTTCGGTAACCCTGGAAAAGCCTATAATGAGAACGTTACTTAGTGGAATCCTTGGCATCTGTTTGATCCCATTTCTACCTATCTCTTTTCAATACTGGCCTTGGCTTCAACTATCCCAGTATTAAGGAACTCTTACAATCTATTGATGGAGGGCACTCCGTCCTATATCAATTTAGCTGAGCTCAAAAGAAAGTGCGAAGAAATCGATGGAGTTATCAACGTTCACGACATCCATGTTTGGGATTTGAAGCCGGGCAAAACTTGCATGATTGGCCACATTTTAGCAAGAAAGGGTACTGAAAGAAAAGTGTTGGTGGAATTGTCTGATATAGCCCGCCATAATAAAATATTCCACTCGACCTTCCAAGTCTAGGAAGAGGAATGGAAGGATTAGGAGAGCTATATTCTGTGCGACCATGACATACACTGATTATTTATAGAATTTGTGAATTTTGTTGTTTCAAATAACGCCCAAACTTTAAACATTGGCGTTACAGACTATTAATTATAAATAAAATAAACAAATGCTAATGAACATTCAATAAACGTTGGTCAATGGGGACAAGGATGATAAGAAAAGACCTCATCCCATCACAGATGCAATTACTATTGATTCAGCTTAAACACTGGATGCTCCTTCTGAAGAACTTCTGAAAAGGGTGATGTAGTGGTTTGCTGACAAGAATGTAAAAATAGGATGGCCTAGTTCTCTATTGGATAACAACTAGAACCTACTCAAAGTGCTCTCTATAAAGGGATTGGGCAAAAAAGAAAAAGCTGGCCTTTTTGAGGTCGAGGCAGCAACTTCGCAGTTAATGAGAAGAAGAAAAAACCTGGAGCCTTGTTTGCTCAAAATGAGATGAAAGATCTCCCCTCAGTTATCATTTTATAGTCTTTTTTAATTCCCACTCAATTCTTTTATTAACTTACACTTAACCGAACGATCCTCATAATTTCTTAAATTCCATTTAGGTCATTATAACAAGACTCATTGTTTATTATAATCGTTAGAATAAATTAAAGATATAGAAAATGAGCTAGTTGGAGATTTCTAAAATATTGGACACATTCCAAACGCACAATCTCTCTTAAAAGGACTATCTAAGCTATGAGTAGCTGTTCGAGACAATAACCAAGCTTAATGGCGAACCTTTCGACGTATAAACGTTCGAGTAGCTGTGGGACCAATGCAAGCTCAACTCCAAAGGCCAAACGAAGCTGTCTTAGTTCGTAACTTACGTAATCAAGGCAGAGCATATATTGGCTGACAAGCTAAACATCGCCGAAAGTACTCGCTTTATAAATAAGTCAGTATTGCCAAGCATGAGAGCATTAAGAAGCCAAAGCCAAATGATTTCGCCTAGCAGCAGCAGTACAGAATTTAGCTTGAAGAGTTGCAAGATGAGAGGTAGTCAATCAAGTTGAGTCTGAAGATCATCAGAAAACCTTTCCTCAATCCTAAAAAACCTCACCCTAAAGACAAATCTTTTGAAAAACAATCAGTTCCCAACACTCCTAAACGATAAAAAATACAGCAAGAACAATAGGAGCATCTATTCGATTATGATAGTTCTCAAACAACCGAAACCTTAACCAAAATATTGTACTGGACTATTACATTGCTAGCATTCAACTGCCTCTGCTCTTTTCAACTCAACCGTTTCATCGATGTAAGTATCGGCCCATTTAGATGACGTTGTGCGGAGTTATAATGCTAGGGTATTGTTTATAGGCTATAAATAGGAAGATAGTTCGAATGAATCTATATCTGCTCGCTTTTTCCATCGCTTATACTTTCCTGTGGCTGTTCATCTACACTGATAAGTTGTGGTACCCTGGAAGCAGCAAGGAGTTCCCGGCCAAGTACAATACTTTCCTCAAAGTGTGCATCATGGCGATAATCGGTGGCCAATTCATCAAAATATTACTGTGCTATTACTACTTGACCATTTCGCAGATTGACGAAGACCAAGCCTTTTCTGTGGTTGTGGGCGAGAGGACGTTGTTCATGAAGAATGAGTTGAAAATCCAGAACGTTTAGAAGAACCCTTTAATTTATGCTTTGAGAGATATTTTTAACAAAGATCTGCCTCCACCCGAGCCTGAGCTTCCTCTTTGATTAATTTATATCCTACGTTAAGACAAACAAGTTTTAACCAAGTTCGCAGCAATTCCAGCAAACACAACACCTGACTTTACAAATCACTATTCTTCTAGCAAAGCTTACTAAAAACCAGGTCATCCCTCCAACAGATGAAAGTATCCAGAGATGCTGGACTAATACAAAAAGCTATTTTATGCTGGTGGGTTCAAATAGATCATTTTTTGAGTTTTGATTGTTGAGCTCTCAAAAGGTTCATCAGGTTTTCTCTTTTTAGCTTGGCTCTTCGGTGTGTTCCCAAAGCTTTCTTCGACAGCTTCAAAGCACGCTTGGTGTCCTTCAGGGACCCAGCTTTGAGGAACTAAATCACCCTCTTTTCGTAGCTTGACACCCCACCCACTTATGCAATAACTTGACGGATCAATTTGACTCTTTTGCCGAGTGCGCCCTTGCGGCTGGCGGGTCTGGTCCTCTTGGCAGCTTTGTCGGAGAGTTTGTATTTGGTGACGGCGTGTCCTTTGTGGGGCCCGATGGCGATGACAGAAGGATGTGTTTTGGCCATAGTTGATATAATATGTATTTAAGGTATAGAATAAAGAGGGTTGAAAGGGGTGAGTATTGTGCAGAAAAGCAGTTTATTTGAATAATAATATTGATGAAGTCATTCTAAAAATCAGTAAGTTTGAGCAGGTGCAGAATATACAACTGGGACATCGAGACGACCAGCCAAATACATCTGCGGATCGCTGACACTGCTAACCATACCCTCTTCTAGAAAAACTATCACCCTCAAATCGACAAAAAACATGTTGCAATTGCCTTAGCAATCAGGCTAACTTTCCCACCTGACGAAGACTAGGTATAGTTAATCCAATTTAGGTATTTATCAGCTTCTGGGACGCAGCACCAAATAAAGCAGACCACAAACCCGTCAGCTTCACAGTGGGCTTTCAAAATCTAACGGGAGGCGACAATTTTTTCGCAGCTGATTCCAAGAACTGCGTCGTTAATTTGATCACCTAATCCGAGTCGCCTTACAAGCTGCCCGAAATAAAAGCAAAGATTGGCCAAGACTAACTCGATAACTTCATCAAGCAGAGAGAAGACTATCTGCATACACTTTAGACTCGTCATTAGCCACACCATCAGAATAAAGACATCCATCGCAACTTCAACTAGGTCTGCACTCCATATTTCGAGAAGTAGTAGCAAAGCCACCACCACTTGGCCAGCAGCGTCACCAAGATACAATAGTTGCTTGCCAAAGCCAGAAATTTGAGGAGGCAAGACCTACTCCTTCCAAACACTCCCAATCCTCAATAGCACTACCCTTTTCCCACTTATCATACTCACCCTACCCTATACTCTCAGGCTGAAATCGAGTAGATATAATAGGAGCTGAATGTGCCCCACGTGTACAACCAACGCAACTCACTCATTTCCTAGCACTACCACACCCACCGGCACTTCTTGGCCGCAGGCTAGGCAGAGAATAAAACAAAAAGGAGCGAGCTGGTGTGCCGCTAACGAACGAATGATTCGTACTCAGCATTCAGCAGCAGTCAGTCGTAATAGATGGGGTAGAGGATGTAGCGAGTAAAATCGTGTTCTAGTCTGTTCGACGCCAAGTCGCCCTTCAAACATACCTACTTGTGATATTTGCCATTTTTATTGCCACCAACCACCCCAATACATAAATACCAGTCCATCTAATACCATGCTTTCATCAATATTCATCCTATTTGTCATCAATATCAATGCATTACCATCAATATCCATTACCATCAGTACCCATCCTATCATAAATATCCATCCTAATATCAATATCCATCCTACCAGCAATATCAATCTATTATTATCAATATCCATGCCATCATCAATATCCATCCTTACCATCAAGTACTAATTATTATCGAATTCAACACAAATAAAAATTAACCACCAGATTTGCTGTCAGCCGTGCTTGTGCAGGTATGAGCTTGTCGGATTGTTATCTAGGGCATTTGCTTTTCTGCTTTGGTGGTTTGGGTTGGCTATACTTGACCAGTGTACTTTTATGTGATTTTATTTCGGAAGATTTATTGATAGCTTTAATTTTGTTGAGATGGCCAAAGCCAATTCCTTCAAATCTGAACCCTGGACGCAGCTCGAAAAAGGTTCCTTTTCCATCTTCGACGACGATTTCCTGTCTGAGAAGTTGGTGTTCAAAACCACCAAAAAGTCATCAAGCTCTACTGTATCCCTGAAGGAATCGTTCCACCTGTCCAAGGAGGGCAAGATCAACAAGAGCGAGTAGGAACTGAAGTTCTGGTTCCCTTTCAGAGACACCCACAACCTGTACTTCCGGCTCAAAAACTAGAACTACAAGATCCACTACGACAACGGAGTCCACGAGAAGAGTGGCTACAAGTTCAACTTCTATGGCAGTGTCCAGGGCAAGCGCAACTTCAATGGCGACACCTACAAGGTCGGACTCGAAACCAGCCAGAACGACTGGTCCACCAACCTCAGAGCCGCCTTCGCCCCCCTCGACCTCGCAGTCACCCTCTACAACAAAACCACCTACACTCAGAATAAGTTCACTTTGGGACTTGTCAACGTCTACCAGGTGCCCAACAGCAGCTGGCTCCACTCCTCCCTCCAGCTCGGCTGGCAGGACAACGCCGGCAACGACTACTACTTGCGGGCCAACTCTGGCAAAAAGTACGAGAAGGTCAACCCCCTCAGCCTCCTTGACAACCTCACCGCCAACTACATCTACAAGTTCAACCCCAACAACAACTTGGGCCTACAGGTACCCCCTCTTATATTTAGTTGAAAGGAAACCTGAGCAGCATACCTCAGGCCGCCTTCATCTGGGACCACAAATGCGAGTCATCTGCCAACACCGCGTTCAAAGTCAAGGCCGACCTGGCCCGCAACGTGTCCTTCGCGATCAAGAACTCAATCACTGGGTTCGGGAACTACGTGTTCGGAGTGAACATCCACGAGCTAGGGGCAGCCAACAGGTTCACGTACGGAGTTCAGCTGGAGCTCAACCTGTGATCTTTATAGCCGCAAGATCTAGCCAAATAGACTAATATCATCAGCACTAAAACTATCATCAGCACATTTAATAAAGCTGTTTATAATGAATCAGCCGTGATGCAGTCACCTTTCCAGAAGTACCTGGCTAAAACTACCACTGGCTAGAACCTGCCGAAGTGCAATCAGCCAGGGGGCATGTAACCAGGGGTGGATGTTGGGCGCGGTGAGCAGCAGGCCAGTGGTGTCCTGGATAGGCATTATGGGAGGTACACATAGTAGACAGTGAAGCAGCTGTAGGCGTCGCTGTATCAAGCAGCCCTGAGTTTGGACTTCAACCAGCCAGCCAAACAACGGCAGGGCGAGCAACAAATTAGATGGTTCAAGGAGGACTGGTTCCCCTAGCCGCAAACCAGGCAGTTCTAAAAAACCAGCTGCAACCCCACCACACCTGTCCACGCCATCAGAGCTGAGCAGAGCCAGTGCAAGGTCAAACTAGGTGGCAAATGGACGAGCTAGCGCAAAGCAGAGAGCAGATGTGTCTAGATAAAGTGCTAAGGCGAGTAGTAAAAGGAAGTGGGTTGGGTGATAGACAAGAAGAGAAGCCAAGTCATCAACCATAATAAAACCATCCAAGCTATGGCCAACCTTGAAAAGGTAGTACTCCACCTACATAGATTCTGTTCACCAACCAGAACAAAACTGCCAAAATGCTCAAACAGCACATCGCCAAAGGCCCAGCCCACAAGTTTACCTTCGATATCGATGGAGAGCTACTGCTCTTCAAATAAAAACACCAGCGAAACCACACCGACCACTATATATAGGCAAATAGTTTTATCAATGTAGGGTACAAAACCAGCCCGGATTTGAGCATCAGCTCAAAGAAGAAGCCGCAGGCTGTGGCTAAACAAGTGGAGGTGAGAGGAGCAGATTGCGAGGGTGGTAAGGTGATGGTTATAAAGAGGGGATGTTTAATCGGACGACCAAAGTAGAAAACGCCACGTCTAAAACAACCACTCTGTTTCAGACTAGGAACTAGGGGTAAAAGGAGGTGAAAGCGAACGAGAGGGCAAAGGTGTTTAGCAATAACTCCAAAAGACAAACCACCAATATGCATTTCTTCAACCCACAGAAGGGTATCAAATACTCCTAATCGCACACTGCTGGGATTTTCGATGTGCAATCCAATGAGTCAGCGAACGTGCGAAAACAGTACACTTCTTGCTCAGCCACCAGGATCAAAGACTTCTACAAATTCATAGTCAGGTAGAAGAGAGAGCAGAGCTAAAGGCTGAGCCGCTGCATCACGGACCAGTAAGAGCTGACTCTCAAAGCCAAAACCTCGAGAACCTATCAATACATTCCCAAAAGTTACAGAGCGAAGACAGAGCAGAAGGAGGTGAGCACCCGCTAATTCTTTAAAAGGAGCCGCATTTCGATAAAAAACAGGCAAGTTGCCAAAACCATGATGTAGGATTGATCCTTTTCCGATACCCATTTCTAATAAAGCACCATTTAGCACCACTTGTCCCATTACACATCTAAACAGCTTTTAGCCCTTCAATGGTCAGTTACAGGTTGGCATCTAGTAATGGTTTGGCGCGATGTGGATTGGTTGTTGCTGCCAGTGGTGTAAATCGATGTAAATATAATGAAAAACCAATAAATATCTCCGTGGTCATTCTACAATGATTATCCGGCCACCCTGCCCTTGCTACCAGACGAAAGCAGCCCCAATAAGCGTAAACTGAAAGATGTAGCGGGTCGTCGTAAAAAACGATAAGCTTCCGGCTCTAAAATTTAACTGAATTGCAGTTTAATTGAGGATAGCTTAGTCTAGAAAAAACAACTGCCGACAGCTGCGTTGCATGTCTTGTAAAAAAATAACAGCAAAGAACTGGATTTGAAGTCGACTGAGCAAAGTCTTATCGGGAAATATTAAGATCTTTGCCATAACTCGGTCGATTTGGAGAACCAAAAGCAAGAGTTGGAGGCAGCTTTTTAGAGTGAGCTCATCCTCAGGTTGATTTCTAGGTAGCTCAAGAGAGAAAGGGACCATGAGGCATTCTTGCAGCTCCAGCAATAGTAATATAATTAAAGGCAGAAGGCACCCATCAAATAATCTTAATTCAAGTTGCCCAAAATAGAACCAAAAAACCGATCAACCGAATTGGCTCACAAATCAGTAGACGAGAAGGGAAGGAAGCCAGTTGAGTACGAGAACCAACTGCTGCAAGATCTGATAAAGTACAAAGTCAAGTCGATGACCAGCCATAAAATGAAAGCTCTAGGGGTAGTGAAATAGCTTGTGCCCAGGTCAGCCAGCCATCATTCTGTCTTTATTCTTCATTGATTTTTTTCAACTGTAAAGCTACTTAAGTAAAAGGGTCAAACTACCATGATTAAATCAACTCCCATTTGATTTGATTATAAATCTATTTGTTATGGGAAAAACTGAGTTAGCTCTATTAGCAGCCCTCGCTATCGCCGCCATCTCCCTTTACTCGCTTCAAGCCGATTCATCCTCAATTGAGAACCATTCTTTTGAAGCTTGGAAACTCAAATACGTCAAAAAATACTCTCCAAAAGAGGAGTCCTACAGAATCGGAATATGGCTTGAAAACTTTGCCTACGTCCAAGCTCACAACAAACGCTTCGAAGATGGACTTTAGACTTATGACCTCGAAATGAATGCTTTCGCAGACATGAACTCTGAGGAATTTGGAGCTAAATATCTCATCAAGATCCCACCAAAAGTCACAACTAAATGCACCGGATCCCAAGCTCCCACTAACAATGTCCCAACTGAGGCAGACTGGACATCCAATGGAGCAGTAACTGCAGTGAAAAACCAAGGTCAATGCGGATCTTGCTGGGCATTCTCAACAACTGGCTCTTTGGAGGGTGTTTACTATCAACAAAAGGGAAGCCTCCTATCCTTCTCAGAACAACAACTTGTTGACTGCTCCACATCATACGGAAACCAAGGTTGCAATGGAGGATTGATGAACCAATCTTTCTGGTATGTCCGAGACCACGGAATCACCACTGAAGATAAATACCCTTACCGTGGAGTTGGATCAACCTGCAAATATCAGGATGCTGACAAAGCTTGGACTATCAGTGACTGCACTGAAGTTACTGTCGACAGCGAAGTCGCCTTAGTTGCCTCAATTGCCAAGACCCCCGTCTCAGTTGCCATTCAAGCCAACCATCTTTCATTCCAACTTTACAAGAGCGGAGTCTACTCAGGAAACTGCGGAACCAACCTTGACCACGGAGTTTTGGCTGTCGGTTACGGATCCCTCAATGGAAAGAACCACTACAAAGTCAAGAACTCATGGGGCAACACTTGGGGAGAAAAAGGATACATCTACATTGTCAGAGAAGAGAAGGAAGGAAAAGGAAAATGCGGTATTCAAATGGCTGCTTCATATCCTATTGCTTGATTCATCTAAAAACATCTAGAACTTATCTTTATTCATAGCTTTGTTTTATAATCTTTCGAGGTATTGATTTTAAAAGAAAAGTTTTTTTTGAAATTTTTTGAATATCATTTGATTAACAGCTCTCAAAATCAATCAATCATATCAAAACTCTGCAAGCTAGGTAACTTTTATCTTTATTTCAACTGAAGTATATAAAATTCACTGTGGGTGATAAAAAGTAATGATCATCAAAAGACTGAGTCCCAATTATTCAATTCCTTTTTCTGATTTTTCGAAACAACTAATGGTAAGTGTTAACGTAGAGGCCTTGCTTTTGCTTTCAAAGAAGCTAAATCAAAGATTTTATCCTATGGCAAAAGGAAAGATGGCTTCACTTTCTTGCTTATCAAATCATGCTATATATTACAAAAAGTACCCAGTTAATATTTTCGAAGGCAGGATTCTTTTTCAGTGCGCTGAAAGACCCTCCTAACCTAGATTCAGGGTTTTTGTTGAGGAGAATAGTAATGAGGGCGTTTATTTTAGCGTCTTTCATATGTTTTGGGAACTTCAAAGGATTTTTTAAAATCTACTGGTAAATTTGTAAAGGATCCTAGGCATCTTCTCCAAAAGGTACGAAACCAGCCATGAATTCATAGATAACAACTCCTAAAGACCAAAGATCGACGTGAAAAGAATATCCTTTACCAGCTAAAGTTTAAGGTGCCATGTAGCTGGGAGTTCCAATCATTGTGAATGTTTTTTAAGTTCCATTCAGCTTTTTACAAGTACCTAGATCTATCAATTTCAAGTAGCCGTCAGCACAAACCATAACATTTTCAGGCTTCAAATCTCTGTAGAGGAGAGATTTTTAATGCATAGATTACAAAATATGAAGAAGCTGAGCAGCATAAAACATAGTTTGTTCTGGATTGAGTAATCCTATCAACCTAATGGCGTCAAACAGTTCAATTCCGTTTATGAACTAAGTCAAGAAGTAGATATAATTCTAATCCTTGTAAGACCTGATGAATTACATGATAAAGGGTGAAGAGATAAGTGAAAGTGCTTCCTTTTCGTTAATGACATGTCTTTAAAGTTTTGATTTGACTGTTTCCTCTTTTGAAATTGACTTCAAAGCATAAACGTTTTATCTAGCCTTATCAGAAACAAGATAAACGTGTCCGAATTGGCCTTATCCTAGCTTTTTCAAAACAAGCATGTCTTCAAGTTTGATGCCTTTGGCGATTTCAGATTGATTATTCCTATTGTTTTTTTGAGTCTCCATGATTTTAAAGAGAGATTCACTGTTCTTTATGGCCTATTACAAAGAGCATCCAAAAGATTTTACTACTTCTTCATAAGTAGTCCAAGCTATTTTACCGACTTATTTCATTTTAATATCAAACTTATAATTGCTAGTTGGATCTTTCAATGAAGACTCACCATAAAGCAAAGATCTTTTAGAGGCATCAGTTATAAGGTACTGTCCTTCAGCAACGAAAAAGATAAGGTTTCTGCAGTGCTAATCTTTTTTTACGATAGTTTCTCCTGATTTCACTGCTTTTAGTTTGAAGCAGTCAATCATTCTCTCTTTGTATTCGTCTGAAAGTCTTTCCAAAATTTTGCAGTTTTGGAGTGCATTTAGAGCTTAGTTTCTCAAAATAATCAAAGGCAGACTTTTTCCTAAGACGTTTTCGATATCTTCTGCTCCAAGAGCCATGATTTCAGCATCCTAGCTTACTTTGATTGTATATCTTCTGACACAATTTTTAGACAGAGCTGTATACTCTTCAAAAGATTCACCTTTGACAATTGATCCCTTAAACTAATTTTGTTTGTATTTTCCAAGCTTACCAGATTTGAGAATGTACATTGATGCTGCAAGTTCTCCTTCTTTACATACTTATTTATTTTTCTAAAACCTTTGATTGATGGCTATTGAAGCGAGCTTATCTTTTTGGCTTGGGGTCAAATATTCTAAATAAAATTAAATTTACTAAAGAAAGAATTTTTCTCGATAAAAGCTCTGTTTTCTTTATAGCACTTAGTTATCATAGAAGAAATGGCGTTCCTGAATGTTTAACGATCTATGAACCAAAGGAATGAAGATTTTAGAGCTTTAATAGAAGCAGAACGAGGCGCTGAATAGAGCAGAGCTAATTATCCGAAACCTTCCCCAGGTTCAATATTCCTTTTTATAGCTCCATTAATTTAGAGTGCAAGTTTTCCTTAGTGAAGTATGAAAAAGGAGCTTGCACTGCTACCTTGTTTCAATAAGTATTGTCCTTACATCACTTTGCATAATTTGAATTTTTAGAGCAGCAGTTATCGGAGATCTTTATCTTAAATCAAAGTTGTAAAAGTAAAATGGCTCTTAAGACTTTTTAGTATGAGAGCCTTGTCGTTGGCTGTTTTTTTCTGGAGTATCTCCATAAAATTTTAATGGATTTGACTGTCGTAGACTGCCCTTAGAGCCCCTAGTTTCTTTGATTTTCTTTTCGCCTAAATAACTTAAAAGGCTACCTATTCAAGGCCATGTTAGCTCTTAACATGAGTAAGTTTTAGGTCAATCAGCTCACTCAATAGCCGGTTGTCTTTTCTTTAGTTGTCCTACATCTAGATTTTAGAATATAATAATAGGAACTTAGAATAGAAATTAAGTTTAAATTGTAAAGCTAGCAATCCATAGTAGTAAAGGGCATTATGAAGCTTTATTATTAATTGAATAAGATAGGAGATTTGCAAAGAACTGACAAAGCTGAATAAAAGAAGTACGAATTGCCAGCAAGAGAATATATTTTCTTGTGAGATAGACTGTAATTTTAATTTGGTTTGTGAGAAAGAAAAGTAGTTCAAGCAAATAATTTACGAAAAAAAGGCTTAAAATTTCGCAGTTTATTACATTTTGAGGAAGTAGAAAAATTTCATATACATCTGTTTTCTAAAAATGTTAACCATAAACCAAGAATTTACTCAAAACTTATGAAAACATGTAAATAATGAAGAATTCATTCATTTATCCTAAAAAGTTCTGATTTTTTGAAGTAGACTATTGAGAAATTAAGATAGCAAAGCCAACAATATAGAGACAAATGACTGTTTAAGACCACAAGAACTGTAATAAGTTGATGCTTGGTGACAGAAAAAGAATACTTTTGCAAAAAATTAAGACCCTTTTGGCAAATTCGAGAAATATGAATGTTAATTTGAAATATTTAAATTAAAAGGAAAGAAATGGACGCCCCTCCACTCAGTGAAGAATAACTCACTTAAGTTTATAACTGGGTCGACCAGATTCCTCTTTCTAGACCCAAAAAGAATATAACAAGAGACTTCGCAGACGGAGGTAAAACAATCGTTTAAAGGTAGTGATGCTTGCAGAGATAGTTTCTCATTATTTTCCTAAACTAGTCGAGATACATAACTATATTGCTTCGACATCAGCGTCAACCAAGCTTTCTAACTGGAATACATTAAATAGTACTTCCTCAGTAATCTAGAAAAAGTGCTCAAAAAGCTTAACTATCAAATTAGCAAAAATGATATCTAACACATCATAACTGCTACCCCAGATATTATTGAAAGAGTCTTAAAAGTGACTCATAGCAAAATAAAGGCATTTATGGAAAAAAAAAGAAATGACGACTAAGCAAAAGAAGAAGTTCCGAAAGAGAAGGAATTTCAGAAAATCAGCAAAAACCAGGAGTTAAAGGACGTATTGAATGAAAAAGATAACGCCATTAAAGAATTGAAGAACACAGTCGAGGTAATTAACTGAAAATGCAGATTCTGTAGTTGAAAATTCAAAAAATGGAACAATTAATTAAAATAAAAGACAGCAAGATCCAATCTCTTGTGAGCAAGCTTCAGCAAGCTGGCATTAACTGAATGATTTCCTCTTAAGTATTCTTTTAAATTCTTATAGCCATACTATTAAAAAACCATC
>Ga0316217_10002654_pt1 | contig 21262 bp, 12 predicted proteins | sample 1anoAmetaG_FD_203633 | JGI IMG/M metagenome (GOLD analysis project Ga0316217, IMG submission 203633) | Freshwater microbial communities from Trout Bog Lake, Wisconsin, USA - 1anoA | ecosystem: Environmental > Aquatic > Freshwater > Lake > Hypolimnion/Profundal zone | place: USA: Wisconsin...
AATGTCTTTTCTGCTTTCAGTCAGATAGTGCTTCAAACTGTTGACTTCTGAGGCCAAACGGGCGTTATTATCATTGTTTCTTTCAATCTAGGCCAGCATACTCTCAATACACTGCTAAAACTTGGCTTCCATCTCAAGTTCCTGCTTCTCCATACTTTCGATCTGCTTTTTTAAATCAATCAACCTCCTGGTCTCAGAAGATTGATCCCAATAGTTTTCACTTGCTGTCGCATTGTGTCTGTTGCTTTTAGTATTGGCTTAAGGATTCTAAGTGTTGTGAGTTGAGGGGGAGATGCTTCTTTTTTAGAGTTGTTTTTTGTTTGAGTGGACTGATATTTGACTGATGGTCGGGCTGTGAACTGCTAGCATTGTCTAAGATTTAATTAATTAAAAGCTTCAAAGTAATTCTAGTTAAATCCAAAAAAATATCAGCTAACTTATTTCATTCTGTCTTCACCCAAATAGTTCATTTTTAGTGATGAAAGGAAGGATTGTGCCTGAAAGAAAAGATGTTTTTAGTTTTCAAGAACAAATCTTGGACTATAGTTGATATTTAACTTCTTATGATGATAAGATCAAAATTTAATGAAATCAATCTTTCTTTCAGTTTTCCTAGCCCTCATAAACTATCTTTTTTATTATACTTTTCAAATTCATCTATTTTTGCTTCTGCTGAGGAATATAAGGGAAAGGACTCATTTATTCGTTTTAACTGCCGAACTATTTGTACTTCTCTGAAGTAACCTCACTCTAAGAACTCGCTTTTTTCATAACAATCTTGCCTTGGTTTTTTATCAGGTTATTTACAGCCTCCTTTCCTTCGAGAATCACTGAATTTTGTTGAGTTTGAATAAGTGAATCAATGACAAGCTTGGGGTATCTCCTCTTTTATTTCTGAACTCTTTATTTCTACTTATCCACGGTATCCCCACTGTTACTGATATCAAAATCAAGTTCATCAACGTTCTAAGGAGATAAATCGATGAGCCTAGGAATGGCTAGGCCGTTTTTGATAGGTTCAGTATCCTCCATCTTTTGCAATTTATAAAAGTTTTGATAATCAATCAATAAACGCACTGAGTATTTGGCTAGGATCGTATTTTTTTGAAACCATGAACCAACTTGGTTCACTGAAATCAAGCTAGCAAGCAAAATCCATGAAAAAAACTAACTTTTTGGTAAATTGACTTTCATTTTGTTTTGTTATTTTACTAACGATCTTAGTTCTTCAACTTTTAACAGGCAAAAATGCCTTAAATCGTGTTAAAAAATAAGAAAAGGCAAACTAATCGAGGGATCTATTAGTTGTAACAACTTATTTGAGATCTTATTTGAAGGCTACGAAAAGTAAGTTTAACGGTTAAGTGTTAATAGCTTAAGTTTCAGTAAAAAGAAAGGCACAACAAAAAAGAGAGCATTATATTTTCTTTTATAAAATTTTATTTGACCTTTATGATCTTCAGTTGTTAATCTTATTAATTATCTTTGATATGTCGATTGAGAGGGAAGTAGAAGTGTACACATATACGCTCAGTATCTTGAACCTATCCTTGAAAGTCAAGTTCCCCTGCAAGATCTATCTCTAGCTGGCCGGAAGCCCAATAACCAATTAAGTGGCAGCGTCTTCTCCCAATAAGTTCGTCTTTAATCAAGAAGTCACAATCAAAAACGAGACCTAAAAGGACTACATTGAAGTTATCGTCCAGCTTTTGACAGACAAAGGGGCTAAGTATGTTGGTGGAGTGCTCAAATTTGTGTAAAAAGAACTCATAGGATCAGAAGGGGAACGAATAGTTGTTCCACTAGCCAAGTGCTTAGATAACGAAGCTTTTTGCTAGGTAAGGGTTGACCAAGTAGCCACGTCGAGAATAATCAAAAAAGAAGCCATTCGAAAAAAAACAGCGCAAAGAACAGAATTCGGTAATTAACTTGGTGTTGGTTGGAGCTCAAACAAAAATAGGCTGAATTAAGGATAAACAAAATCTTAGTACAACATGCCTCTGAATAATTTGAAAGGAAAAGAAAGATTTGAGGGGAAAGAACCTACAGTGGGAGGAGCTTTGATGAAGAGAACTAAAGTGGGAGATGTTAGTTTTGATAGAGAACCAGCTTTGAGCATGGCAGCAGGGATGAGTCCCCTCTAATTCTAGGTATACAAAGAAGGCTACAACAAACTCAAGTAAAAGTACAGAAAGTAAGCCTAAAGTGCTCGTTCATAGTTGAACAAACGAATGGTTCTAGAAAATAACGAAAACAACTTAAAGCTTTAAATAATGCGTTTTAAGTTGAAGACTTAATAACTTTAAAAAACTTTGGCTGAGAAGAACCAGAAGATAAAGGAATACACTTAAAGCATTTCTAATTTTCAGAAAAAAGAACTTGACATCAAATACATGAAGGAGGAGATTTAAAACAAAAGCTACACAATCAAAAATCTTGAATAAACTATCAAAACTCTTACAAAAGATAATAGCTAGTTAAAAAGCCTGCAGAACTCGAGGACCATTAGTGAGCAATAGGCAATAAGGAGTCTCAAGGAGGAAGTCGAAAAATATAAGAAAGAGCTAGAGAGTAGGTAAACCTAGCTATCACGAGAACTTAAAATAAAAAATGACATTATTTCCAAAAAATAGTACGAAATTCATACGAAACATGAAGAACTTGAAAGAGCCAAGTTTATGATATAGGACTTGGAGAAAATGATATCAAATAAAGTCTTTGAATGGTAGAAAGTTCAGCAAAATGACAAATCGTTAGCAAAAGTGAAGCAATAATAGCTCAAAGAGAAAATTACCAAGATTCAAGGAGAAAAGGCCGCCTTGTAAATAAAACTCAAAGAATCGTAGCAAAGGTTTTAAGAAAAAAGGACAGAAGTCTTGAGAATTTAGTATGACAGAAAGGTAATCATACAAAATTTCTAAGCTCTGCATAGAGAAAATGAAGAGCTAAAAGTAACCAGAGAAAAGTACTTATAATTAGTGAGATAACATAAGCTCATTAGTTAAGAGAAAAACCAAGCTTAGAAGTCCAGATAACGCTAAATAAGATTCAGAGAGTCCCAAATCGAATAACTCAATCAAAAAATCACTAATCTAACTTAAAGCAGCAAAAAAACTTTGAAAGAGCTAGAAGAAAAGTTCAAAAATAGCCAATCAAAGTTGATTTAAAGCTAAAGTCAAGGTTAGCTTTCCAAAACTCAATTGTAGAAAGCCAAAAGACAAACAGAAATGCTGGGAAAAGAATTGCAAGAAGTCAAAAATCAACTTAAATAGGCTAAATCTGATGCCAAAGATAAAGAATAAAGATTGCTAAATTTGACAAACTAGTTCTCTGATTCGAAAAATAAGTATAAGCAGACCGACTACTCAGCAAAGCTTTAGTTATAACGTCAAAAGAATGAAATTTAAAAACTAGCCAAAAACCTGTAAGAAGAAATCGCTAAATCTGCTAATTTATCTGAAATCATTAGTAAAATGGAGTTATAAGCTAACAAAAATCGAATGTAATGGCAGTTCAGATAGGAAAAAAGCTCAAAAGAAATTGGATATGCCAAGGAAAAAATCTCAAGTCTCTAAACTTTCAAGATATAGCTTTAAAACCAGCTTAATGCCTCCACCCAAACTGTTGCATCTTTGAAAGCAAATGAGAAGAATTTAAACGAAAAAATACAAAAACTAGAGCTTGATTCAATCAAATCAAGAGAAAGCATTTAAAAGCTAAAGAAAGAAACAAAGGTCTTAGAAGAAAAACTACAAAATAGTGACAATAGCAACAAAAATAAAAGTAAAGAGTTAGCTGAACAACTCTAACAGAAAGAAGCTCTTGATAAAAAAATTGCACAACAAGAGTCATAATTAAATAATTTGAAAAATTAGCTCAACAAATAGATTAATTAAAAGACCAGAAACCAAAAGATAGTGTAAATGCTTCAGGCCGACATTGTGAAAGCAAAATAATAGCACCAAAGGCTTAATGCAGTTATTGCCAGCCGATAAAAAACGGAAGACGAATTAAGAGAAGAGCTTAAGAAGCAAAAGGAAGAATATACTAAGCTAGATATGAGGCAATCTGCTCTTAAGAAAGAGTTTGAGAAGTTTAAATAAACACTAGTCGACAATTTGTATACTACTTTTAACTCTATCCCCGATGGGTCATTGACTTCATCCCAAAAGCAATCGAAAGTAATTGCCTTATAAAGATCATTCTTAAAAGAGAACTCATAGATACTAAACTTACTGACTAATTTCGGTAAGTAGGCAAGAACGAATATGAACAAGACTCTTTAAAATCTAAAAATCATACAAAGAGACATGGAAAAACTGAATTCAGATTACTCTACAACTATCAACAAAAGTAGCACAAATTAGTTCTCTTTAAACCAGAGCATAAATCGCTTATAAGAAGAAATTTCAGAGCTAATGGCAGAGAAGAAAAATGCGGAAAATAAGTATGAAGAAGAAATATTTTTGCTTGAGGGTCGAGTTAGAGAAAAGGAGTCAATTATAACTGAGTTGACTCAGCAGATTTAGGAAGTTGATTTCACCTATAAGAATTTAAGAGCCTAGTTAGAAGCATTCAGAGAAGAGACCTACAAAAAAGATGGTAATAAAACTAAGCTAGTGAATGAGCTAAGAGAGCAAATAGAATATCACTTAAATGCCATCTCCCTTCTTTAAAGCAACGAATAGTAGTTGAATCAATAACTTGATAACATCACTGTTGATTTAGAAGAGAAAAAAGAAAAACTTTTGAGAACTTAAAAGTAGTTAAATGATACCAGGGAAGCTTTACATTAGTTGGAGTCAGAAAATTCAGTTTTAAAGAGATAGCTTAAAAAGTCTAATGAAAGATCTGATTAGCTGGCCGAATAGCTCATTTCAGAAAAAGAGGAATTGTAAAAAATGAAAATAGCTGTCGAAGAATAAGAGAAAAAAGGAGCAGAGTTGAGACAGTTTGTAAATGGATTAATGAAACAAAAAGAGGATATCATCAAAAAGTAGCTGTAAAAGAGTGAACAAATTTTATAGCACTAAACTAAAATTGAAGAACTAAAGCATGAAAATGAATGGATTGCAGAATAGCTAAAAAAGTACAAGAAAAAAGAGTAATAATTGAAGGAATAGATAAAAAAACTAAGCAAAAACTATAAAGATGAAGAGCTCTTCAAAAATGAGGAAAAAAGCAAAAATAATAAGTTGTCATAAAAGCTAAAAGACAAAGAAAAATAGATTATTAGCCGGGACGAAATAATCGCTAGATTGTAAGATAAGTTGAAAAAGGAAAAAGAAAAGTCATCAAAAGATATGAAATAGATCGAATCAGAGCTAGATTAAACTTATCTAAAGCTTCTTAACAAATAGAAGTAGAGCAATGAAAAGATAATTAGCCTCTAAAGCTAAAACGAAAAGCTCAAAGCTGAAAACTAGAAACTAGGAAATGAACTCATTACTAATGAAGAAATCATTTTCACCTAAAAAAATAAGAATTAAGAACTTATAAGCAAACTCAAATAGCTTGAGAAAGAATATAATTAACTCAATGAAAAAATCAAGATTTTTGAAGAAAAAGGCAAAGATTTTGAATAAGAGCTCAGAGTCAAAGAGGAGGAAATCTATAAGCTTCAAAATAAGATCTATAATTTATAAGCTAAAGTAGACCAAAAGTAAGCAGAGAAAAACGACAAGCTCTAGAATTTGAATGAAGATTGGTTAAGTAAGTACGAAAGCATGGTTTAGTAATATGAACAAAGGCTATAGTTTCTTGAAAAATAGAAATCTACACTAAAAGAAAGATTTTAATAGAAATAGAGATAATTGAAAAAGCAGGCAAATGAGCTGAAACTACAATAGAATAACATTTCTGTGTTGAAAAAAGGCTACGAATAGAAAATAAAAGCAGTTTAATAAGATAGACTTACAGTTTTATCACAGAAAAACGTATAGAACCAAAGGCTAATTGAAGAGAACAGGATTAATTTCTAAAACCTAAAGGCTAAATAATCCTAATGCAGAAAAGCAAACAGTTAGTTGTAGTTTGCTAGAATTTCGATTACTAAACTTTAGTCAAAGCTCAAGTAAACGTAGTAAAAGATCAAAAGCTTGAATCGTACCTATCAATCAGAGGTATAATAACTGAAAAAGAAGGAACAGGCATTTAAACGATTCAAATAAAGTGCAGTAAGCTCTGTTTGGAGGACGGAAAGGTAAATCAGAAAAGTTATTCAAGGTACTGTAAAGAAAATTTTGGAAGTAGTTGATTAGCAAAGCACAATGAAAGTTATGGAAGTGACAAAGCTACTCTAACAAAATGTAGTCAGTGCCATCTCTATCAAATTTGATGAGAAATAAGAAAAACAGTGATAATTTAGCATTTTGAATTATTTGCAAAAAAAGTAAAATTTCAAAGATTTTGCTATTTTTCGTTTATAAAGCTCAAACCTAATCTTTTAAAAGTCAATAGATATATGTTTCAATTGTATTAAAAGTGACCCACTATTTACTTGCATTAAATTCAGATGCGTTGAATTGTCAAAACAATAATAGCCTATCTTGTTTAAGAAGTATTTAAAGTAAATTAAAAATCACGTATCGCAAAGTCTTTTGTATTCACTGCTGATAAAAAGGTCAAAGTATTAATTATTGTAAGACATCAGTCTGTTAATGGATCTAATCTGTGAAGGATAGTTTGCCTATTTCCTATTTCTCTCTTATTAAAGCAACTAAAATTCACGACATTCAGGAGATGAGAATATTTTCTGAGAAGGCATAGACCTGCTAGAATACATAGTTCCGTCATACTTCTTGATGGGGTTTTGTGCTTAGTAGAGTTCGGCAAATTTAGCCTTGGAGATGTAATACTCATCAAATACAGACTGCTTCTCGAAATCCTTTTTGCATTAAATACGAAAAAGTTGGCTAAAAGCAAGAGAAAGTAGTAAAAGAATCATCTAAAACCAATAATAAGCTTCGTGATTACCATTTAGTGATTATAGGGTGATTACTCCTAGTAGAAAAACTGCTGGCAAATGGTATATAAAAGTAATTACTAATTCCACTAAGTTTTTCGATATTTTCGGAGGAGTTTTACAAGTCCTAAGCAATAGTGTCTTTTGTGCGAAATACTATAACACAAGCGATAAAATGTAGTAAAGAAAGACGAGAGGGGCAGAAAATGAGAAATATGCCAAAACAAACAAGGATCTTAAATAAAAGTGGTAATTCTCTCCAAGCTGAAACTCTCTACCTTCCATGAGCCTATTTAGATAATCTTGGGTATAATAGTTCTTAGCTAACTATAGATTTTTGATGTACTCACCTAGCACTCTTTAGTAAATGTGTTTGCAGTTGAAGATTTTGATCAAAGGATGCACTAAGGCATCAATTAAGGTTACAAAGTTGAGAAGAACAATCAACTAATCTTCTGTACGATAGAGAAGGAAAGGTAAGGCACAAGTAAAAAGCGTATTCAAGAGGAAATAGACTTTAAAGTTTGACATATGCTTTGAAGTATAAGTGCTATATTTATTGATCTTGGTTGAAGCTGAAACCTAAAATAAAATTGAGCTTACTAAAAGGTGTACTACCCCATGAAAAAAACCATAAATCAAAGTAATAACAACAAAAACTACTATCTTAGGATAGAAGCTAAGGAAATCCTCTCTTAATTTACTCTCTTTAATCCAAATTCCGAAGACTACTATAATGATAAGTCCAATCACTATAGCTGAAGCCTATATAAATAAATTCATTTTTTTGTTTTCAGAATTGAGATGCTACCAAACTACATCCTTGGGATTCATGGCCTTTTAGACTGTTATAATTCTATTTACAAAACCTTGTACTTTTATTTGAAAGTTAGGTTTTATTTCACTTTTCCAGTGATTATCGTCTGATACTTTTTGAGTGCTTATTGAGCTGCGGACTTCGTCTCAAAAGAAACAAAAGCAACTCCGATTTGCTTGTAAGGAGTATAAGTAATGTAGTGTTTGTACTTTCCCAGAATCTGATCTAAACGATTTATTTAGCTATTAAGCTCTGTGAGATGTGATTTTCGGCTGTCAGCCAGAGGAGTAAAAGTTTGAGCTGTAAATAACCCAACACCATTCTTACCCTTTCCTTCGTCCATTTTGTTTTTAATCATGGTTAGTTGCTACCTTTTCAAGAAAGCTTACTGCATTTAATGAACATCAAAGGCTAAGTCCAAGTTAGCTACTTTTTGACCCAAGCAAATTTAAACCATCTTTTTGACCTCTCCCTAATCCGAAGTGGGCAAATTGCTCAACTTTAGGGTATAATCTTCTTGGTTGGGATGGTCTTTGTCAATGATATAGATTTCGTTTTATGAGTATCTTTTTAGCAGATAAGCTAGGCCGGTAAAAAAAAGCCAACCCGTTAGAACAAAGCAAATCGACTGGCTAGTTCTCATATTCAAAGAAATTAGTAGCTATGAAGAGATTTAGCAGCAAACGAACCTTTCGTTGAAAACCATTCCCTCCAATACTAGCAAAGGGATTCCGATCACAGTCAGCAGCAGAACTGAAACTTTGACTAAGCTGAAGTACATAACAAGCGAAGTACCAAGAAACGATAATTAATTGTCCTTACACCTTAGCTCAAAGGGTTACTTGTTGATAGGAAGCATGCAACATTCACAAAGTTTATTTTTAATCTTACTGTTAAATAAACCAACTAAGGTAGCCTTCCTGTGTTCAAGTGCAAGTTAGTAATTGGGAGGACTAGCAAAAGGATCGTACTCCCTTTTTATAAAATCTGGCAAACTGATAAGACTTTCCATTTTAATTGAAATTATCATTTGAAAACCATTCTAATTAAAACTTCTATCTGCTATTCGCTAAGCTTGCAATGTGCACTTCACAAAAATAAAGGAGTGTCACAAAGGCTATTTCATTAAGCAGCGAAGTTCGATAAAATAGAGATTTGGCTGGATTTATTCAAACCATTAATGCAATAATAAACTCTATAAATCTTTTAAAGCAGTTTATTTCATCATCAACTAAGTGTGGAGAAGAAAAGAGCTTTTGAGGCACTGGTTACAAGTATATTTTACAACCCTTATTTCAAATACAACCTAGATTATTTGAAGTTTTCAGCTGCCTTAATTGCCTTCAGAATGATAAACCTTTGTGGCTATTTATAGATATAAAAAATCGTCAGAGTTGATGTGTCATTTATCAGAATGCACACTCACAATAAAAGGCTACTCTTTGCTGAATTTTTATAATCTATGTCGTCAGCCTTAGAGTCCCTGGCTCATTTTATCCACTCCATCGACAGTAGCTGCGAAGTTTCCTCTATCAACTCCATGTAAATCGCCATCCAATATCTTGACGGTCTTTTGGAAATCGCTCCAAAAAAGATGACTGAGAATATAGACAACCTGATTTACATTCTTGAGTTTTTTGTCTCTCAACCTGACAGCTGGATGATAGATAACACAGATTTTCTTGACTCGATTATAGAAATAGTTGCAAAATATCCAAAACTAGTTAACTGCCAAACTCTTAGAGGAACAAAGCTCTTCAAAATAGCTTTAGACATCCTAAGTCAAATCTCTAGCTAAACTAGCGAGCAATGGCTGAACCCTCCTGATGGGTTCACCTTGTAGTTATAAGATGATGTTGATTCGCAAGCTGTAGAAAACATAATGGGTTCTGTTGGCACTTTAGCTGAAAAAATCGGAATTGAAGTGACTTTAACACACTTACAACCACTTTTCCTTGAACACATTCAAAAAGACGACTGGAGATATCCTTATGCTGCCCTGATGATTTCATCTCAAATCACTCACGATGAAGTTAGTCTAGAACCACTTGGGCTCATTGTGCAATGGGCTATATCAATGACTGAGCACTACCATCCAAAAGTCAAATATGCAGCTTTGCATCTTATTGGAAAGTTTGGCTAAGATCTTAGTCCTGATTTCTAAGAAAACTATCATAGCAGCTTGGTCCCAGCATTCCTAAAGCTATTGCAAGATCCAGTACCCCGAGTAGTTGCTCAAACTTTTACCTGCATGTCAAACTTCTTCCAAGATTGCAGATAACTTTGGAGAATCGAAAGCGTAATAAGTTAATTCTTAGCCCCAATCATTCATTACATCAAATTAGGCAGTACTTGGGTCAAAGAGGCAGCATTATCCACTCTAGCTTCTTTTGCTATGATCTAAGAAGCTTTTGGAGCTAATCTGCCTGATATTTTTGGACTTTGTGCTGAGCTAATAGGCTCCTATCTGGGAAATGAAGAACACAAAGAAGTTTTGAACCAAACTATTTAAATAATAAGTATTTTACTAAGTTGCCAAAAAAAATAAAACGTTTAGCACTATCTCAGTCCTTTTGTAGCTTTGATCTTCGACAACCAAAGCTCTATCAGCATTACTTATATATTTCAGGCCTGGTAGAGAATCTGCTATTCTTACTAATAGTTTACTGATATTACACAAATTTACGGAATTCTCCTCTAAAATGCCAAAGCCCTATTTAACTAATAAGACTCTGATAGCTGCGTTTCAAGTCTAAAATGTTTAAACAGAACTTTAAATAGCTTCAAAAGCAAGGCCTCATTATACGCTGCGTAGACTGCAACTTTCGCCCACCTTGTTTTTTAAAATTCAAATCTCTAAAAACTAAAAGAGGAAGGATTTATGCTTGAAATCGCCACAATAACAACTACTAAACCTACTTAGCAACAAAATTTAGGTGAATGGTTCCATTAAGCTTACAAAAGTTATGAAAAGTTTTTAAATATGATCTATGAGAGATTATAGGTCTCAAACTCTTTTTCTGAATAAATACCTTACATAATAGAAGGTGTGGGGTAGTTGGTTTAAAGCTTCAAAGAATTGGTTGATGGAAATGGGCTGCTCTCCCTTGTAAAGGCTCAGCTTCAAATTTTTAAACTAATATGTGTGGCTTATGAAGAGGCCAGCAACGAATAAAGCTAAAATCAAGATGAGAACTAAGTTGAAGCTTTTTAATCTGACTCTTAATACTCTTTCTACGATATTGATGCTTGCAAGTATTTGGAAGATGCTTTAGAGCGAATTCCAAGTATTCTGTAACAATTGCTATCGGCCTCTCTCGAACCTAAAGTAAAGATGGAGATATATAAACTTTATAGACAGAAAATTTAAGAATCAATCCTGAAAAAGCCTCCATTCGTTCAGTTTAGCCTCAACTTAATGATAGATATCATCTAAGTCTTTGGCTATGATTAGATAAATACGGAATACCCCGAGATAATTCAATGTTTAAGGCTTTATATGTAAAATCCTGCCCCAAACATACGAAATAATGCCGTTTATGGTTTCAATAAAGTTTTCAGCAAAGTGCCAATTGACTACTTCAGAGGTGACTAGATTCAAAACCTTTTAGAAATGTTGTCTAAATCTTTCAACACTAGCTTCTCTTTTGACCCTAATGACTCAAGTTAGGTCTCTTGGGTTAAGGCTTGCAAGGATAATGTGATATCTGCTTTGGGAACTTTGTTAAAACGTTATGGAGACATCTATTCGACCATTCTAAATTAATAAATCTTTAAATTTTGGCTGTCTAACCTTCCACTGAATCAGGATATCTAGGAAGGAAACTAACAGCAGTAGATTTTGATTTATATTCTCGAAACTTGTCCCCCTTTGCTTATCCACTAGCCTAAGGACTTGTTGACAATTTGCGAGATTTATGTGAAGTTCGTGAATAGGAGAGGAGAAAAAGAGTACTCAGAAATCGTTGAAAAGACAAAGAAATCTTTGCAAAGTATGAGTTAATGGAGTCTATTCAAAGATTCAGCAGATTACTTGTGGAACAGCCTCAATGAGTCACATAAGAAGACCTTAACGCGAATGATGGCTAATTGATTATGTAAATAGCTTAAAAATTCTATTTTTATCTTGCTTTCCAGAAACAAAACATTTAGCATTTGTCAAATTAGATAGAATCATCATTATTGTTAATTAGTTATGGTCAGTCTGCCTTGGCTTTCTCTCTTACCTAGGTTTTTAAGATTCTGCAGTGTTATTTTCTGCAAAACAGAACCATCTTTCGACAGCAGCCTTCTGATCTAATCTTCTTTTTTTTCATGGCGGCAGTTAACTTGCAAATACTTTCCTTTGAATGAAGACTTAGACTTTAGCACAAGATTCAATAATGTTCCTTGTTTGGTGATTTCGGACAAGCTATGGATTTCTTTAAGTCCACTTTCACCAGAAGCCTTCTTTTAATACTCTGCGTTGTTTCCCTTCTTCTGCACCAGCTCGACCTTTAGCTTTCTGTGTAGAAATTATAGTGAGTTTTTTGTTTGAGACTAAAGTTCATTGTAATATGACTGGTTGATGCATATGGGCTGTAAGCGAGATTTGTGTTTATTGTGATTCGACGAAATTTTGTATTTCTTGCCCTATCTGTTCATATTTAGCAGAGTTATTTGTACATTTTTCATCTTCAGCTACTTTTTATTACCACTTTCGTAATCAAGTGATTTAAAGCCTGGTTCTTCAGGACTTTGATGCAGTTTACAGCTAACCTTGACCATATTCATGCTGACTACATTCTATTCTTGTTCCTAATGTGGCTGCTAATCAGAAAGACAATTCTACCCAACCAACAGTCCCAACGAATTGTTGGCAACTTAAAGATTGCTGATGTATGACTGCAGCTTGAACTTATCTGAATAGCATTTAAGTTACCTTTTTTGATTTATTTTTGTGTCTTTTTCTTCTGAAAAAGGTAGAAATCGTCATAATAATGGGCAATTATCCTGCGGTTGGAAATATTCTTTTCCAAATACTAACGATAAAACTGAGGCTAGTTGGCCTTGGCCAAAAAGTAGTCTGATTTGAAAGACGAATAGTCCAAATCTAGGTATTTCAAAGTATCAAACCTTCTCTGTAACTTAGATAAATCTCTGTATAGACTTAGTCGTACTTACTGAATTCTGTACGGATGTGATAGTTTGGTTTGGCCTTATTGTCTTTTTTGAAGCCTTTCTCTGATTTGCAGTCAGATTCGTCGCTTGAACTCGCTTCCATTTCTGTCATCAATTGACCGAATTTGTTGGATTTGTCACAATTGTACTAATTGACTTTTTCCTTCACAATCCTCTATCTCATTTGTTTGAAACTCTGCTCACATTTGTGTGCATCGTCCTAAGATAAAACATCATTCAAAGGTTGGCAATTGAGGCAAAACTTCACAAAAGACATCTGTATAATCTTGATTAGTCGAAATAACTCCTTACTGTCTTTGCAGCGCTTTATACTAAGCTCAATTTATCGGAAGCAGCCATCTAAGATAGAAAAGTGGGGCTAATTGCCTCTATTCTGAGATTTTCCTTTCAAAAAAGCGATTACTTACAGTAGTCTGCAAATAAACCGATAGAACGCTCTGTGGTAATTCAAAAAGTACGTAGGCTACATGCTGCTTTAGGTTGAGGCTGATTCGTATTTTTACTTCATAGGGTCGAGTGTCTCAAGCAACTGCTTCATTTTTAACAGAGCAGCAGTATGATCTTGTCCTTTTTATATAGAGATGGCAACAGTCTCAGCAAGTGAGGCCAGCCTTTTGAAGGTCAGAATGAGGGCTGAAAGGTCATCGTAAAGTTATTTCTAGTCGAATGTCGATTAAGCGAATTCCGAGTGCATTGTCTTTTAGTTTATAATTATAGTAATAAACAATTAGGCTATCTTTCCAACATAGCCAGTATCTCTTATTCAAGTAACTCTCGCGTTTTCGCACTTGAAATTTTAAGTTTAGCAATAAAGAGTCTTTTGTTTTGTTTTATTGCTAGCGGTTATTTCTATTCTGCTTTAATAAAAACTACTCTTTGCTAATCCGATATAGATCTGCTTGGATATTAAAACTTCTCCAGAAGGTGAGCTCGTCGTGCAAATGGCTTTTACTGATGTGTGTATAAAGAGTACATTCGAAAGGAATTGTCGCAATCAAATTATTCAAATAGAAAGAGTTGCCTTGGTTCTATAATATATAAAAGCCATGGAATAGACAAATCCTCCAAATTAAAATAGCTATGTACAAGTTAAGGGACTTTCCTGGCTGCTCTCCAAACAAAACAGTACTCATGAATCTTCATCGGGGAAAGAGAACAAAATGCTAAGGTTCTAGCAACAATCCAAAAAATGGAAGAAACATGTGTCCAACAGATTTGAAGGTTACAGCAAAACGATTGAAAAATTCATTTAATCTCAGTTCAAAAGATAATCCGAAAAGCAAAGTCACTACGAATATGACTCACTGCGCAAGACCTAAAGCAAGTTTAAGCATAAAGAAAGGCAGAGCATGCAGCTTTAAAGCGAAAAAGATAGGCGCAAAGAGTTTTAAAACACTATCTTCAACTTGAAGCGGAAAGAAAGAGACATTTACAATGAATTTTCCAAAATGAAGAAACTCAAGAAGACTAGTGAAATTTGTCAGAAAAAAAAGAATTTCTATGATGGATGCGTGGATGAATACTTTTAGAATTACAGCAAATAAATCAATCAGACCATCACTAGGCTTGCAGAAAGGTCAGTCAGGGACTCCAGGGCCAAAATTAGCTTTAGCTGAAATTCCAACGCAAAACCTTGATTTTAGGTAATATTAACATTTCTTTTACTTTGGTCTATTAAGCATATGTCCTTTTCATTAATGAAGCCTTCTTGCTTTTTATTGAGATTTCCAAAACTTTTGATGCCAAGTGAATAAATATTGTAAAAGACCTTAGCTTATTTCCTTTCATTTGAATGCTAAGAAGTAATATATAGATAGTATTATGAAATAGGAGATTAGTAAAGATCATAGTAACCTTTATTTAGCCTATGACAGAGTAGCAAACACTAGAATAGAGCATTAAATTCAAAACTAGCCTGTCAGAAACTACATCAAATTTCAGTATTCTCAAAATGAGAAGGATTAGATCTTAACCACAACCTCAGAGGACTATGAGGATCAAAATTTTTCTATTGATGTATAAAGACTGCAATAGTTTGGTTCGGGAGAGGAAATCGTGCTCAAAAGAATCAGTCACATTTTTCATAAAAGCTTCAGTCCTCCTTTATTTCCTTGGAAACATTCTCAAAAAATGAAGGCAGTTAAATCTCATCAAAAAGTTTATCCTCATTTTGTTTACGAGCTCAGACATTTTGATGTTTTTACCTTTCAGAGACTCTTTATAACACAAGAAATAAATTTCTAAGGAAAGTATTCAGTACTAGTGAACAATGACGGTAAATTTGAGGTTCAAACAGTGGATGACCTAATGCCATTATATAAAAATGATAACTCCTCGATTTGGTAGCTAGATATCTAATAGCCATGGCAGCTGATAGTTGCTAAGATTTGGGCGAAAAAAGTGAGAGGGTATCACAACATCCCTTACACTAAGCCTTTCGAGTTCATCTAGTACTTTACTCCTTCGAATTGGAAGTATCTGAATTTGTACAAATAGGGTCGCAATTTTTTGTCCAACTACTTCAATAAAGTTGGAACCACTTGCCGTATTCTGCTGAAAACCAAAACTGAAGGTTAGGTTTAAAGGTGTGGGTTAATAAGTGGAGAAATCGCTTATGAGCTAACCGAATTCGTCTAATACAAAGAAAAGAATAAACAAGAGTTCTTTCTTGTAATCCAATCTACAGCTTATCATTCTTGGGCAGGAAACATGAGCATTTTTGACAGCCAGTTTCGACCAGTCTTTGAAAAACTAAAGCAAAACTTCAAGCTAGAGACTAATTTTATGATCAATCAGTCTGATTTTTTCAATATCTTCTCCTCTGCATACGTTACTTCCTGTAATCGGCCTTTTCCATAATACATAAACTCCCTTGAACTATCAAGTTAGAATAAGAATCCTTTCCTCATCAGGTTTCAGCTGAAGTAAAATGGTTTTTTTCTCTACAACCTAGTGCAAAGAGCCGATAATGTGCAGTACTTGGATACTTCTCAACTCCAGAATAACTCTTACCTTAGCTATATAATACAGCAAAACTGCAGCTAGCTTTAGTTTTTGGAGAGATACCTGAAGGTGAAAATTCTGCTCAGCAAGTAGAATCAGCTATTAAATTCTAACTAACCCTACAAACACAATATTGCTTACAATTCCATTCGCTCAACCAAAATGAATGAAATGGATTTAATCTTGAAGTATCATCTTGTTGACTTCGACTACCAAAAAGGTTACAATAAAGGTGATTCTCATCCTTTGATGCTTGAAGCAGGCAACTATCTACTTCAAGTTTTTCCAGAAAATGTATCCAAATAGTCTCATTTCGTCTTCCAATGCATTTCACATGAGCCAATTTAACTTCATTCAATCAAAACTAATTTGGCTTAATCTCTGCCTTTGCTCAAAGAAGGCTTAATGTCCATTATTCAGCAAATGCCTTGCCAACCTTTGTAAAACGAGCATAATGGATTTATCTCGTTTGGAAATGAATTTAGTAGCATTGGCTTTGGTTTTGTTGCAGTAATTTTTTACAAAAGACCTTTTGGTAGACTCACCATTTCTTTGGATCTTTAGTAAATTTAGGATTATATAGCAAATTACAACAGTAAGGGTACCATTTGCTGGAAAAGTAAGAACTGAAGAAAAAAGTGTTGAACGTAACGTTATCTGGAGGCTAGTTCCACATGTTCATACTGTCCAAGTACTAAGACGGAAGAAAGGTGGACCAGTACATTTGGCCGCCAACTTCGTTCAAGTATATCTTGTTTTCAAAATGATATCTATGATCAAACAGATCGAAAATTTTTCTTTTCTTTCCTCATCTTCAAGTACTTATAATAAATCCTCTATTTTTCGCCCAACTCCAGCATTGACTCCTGTTCCTCCGTTTCTCCTTTCTCATTTAGTATCTGTTGCATAAAATCCCTTTCCTGCCGCTCATATGCGTCTATTATCTTTCTCTACTCAGACATCAGGGTTTTAGCAACTTGCTTATTCCGCAACTCATATTTCTAATTCCGGGCCAATTTGATTTCGTGGGCTGAGAGTGGTTGCTTGGTTAAGTGTTCCCCTCCGCTTTCTTAAATGTCGAATTTCATGTTGAGTGCAAAAACTGACATTCTGTCTATTAATGATTCTTATTATAGAAAACACTGAAAAAGCTAAACTATTCTATAACAGCAATCAGTTTTATTTCTATTTTTACTTCTAATTTGTCTTCTTATGAGGTTCAGCTTCTTTCGTATTAAGTTAATCTTTTTCTCTAGGCCTCAGATTTTACATCTTTTTTGAATATAGGGTTCTTGTTATTCTTGTTCCTAATTTTCAGTAAAAGTAAGATAGGCTTTAAATAGTTTTATTTCGTACTTTAAGTCTTTCGAAATCATTGAATTCATGGTTTTAGTTCATTAAATAGGTTCCGAGCTTGGTTATTAGAGCACCAAAGAAAGATAGAAGTAAATCTAGCATAGATTCACTTTGCTTTAAAAGATAAAGGTTGAAAAAATCCTTCAATAGATGATATTATTGAAATTATTCTATTACCTTTTCCTTTCAACCATAATCAATGCGGCTTTATTTTGAAGATGGTTGAATTTTCAGGTTTTTTTCATTTTAAGGATAAAATCACTTAAAGCCTAATATAAACAAAATGAAACGCATTGATTTGAATACATTTACTCATAACAAATCTGTTTGACGAAATCAAAGAAATAATATCAATGAAAACGATCTGGCATTAACAAATTATAACTTTTATAAAATAAGCAAGTTATTCAATTTCACTATGCATAATCTTCTAATTCAAAGACCTCAATCAGTGAGGTCTTTATCTCGTGGTTCACTCAATTCATCCAGAAAAGATAAGCAAGAACAGGCGAAGGAGCTATTTCTCAAAGGTAAAAAGAAACAAAGCTAGGCACAGCATTTCTAAGCTTTGGAGCACTATATCAAAGCTACCATATATGACCCTCAGTACTTTGAGGCTTTATGCAATATGGGATCCTGCTATAGGTCTCTAGGAAAATACATGTAAGCCAAAAATTGCTATTTGAGATCATTAAAGGTCAACCCTAAAGATCAAATCACACGCTATAACTTGGCTAATCTTTACAGAATAATTGGCGACTATTAAGAAGGAATCAAGCACTATGGTTTTATTATATAGCATTCGGATAGCTAAAGGTCAAATTTGAGCAATCTATACATAAATACTCTTATTAACGCAGGCATTTCTTACAAAAATCTTGGACTTTATTAATAGGCAATCAAACTCTACTAAAAAGTGAATCTGCTTGCCCCAAGTGATGAAGGAGGATTCTATAATCACGCAATGGTAATTATCTCATTATTATAAAAAAACACAGTCAAAAAAGTGGCGAATTTCGATAAGTAATTAGCAAATAAAGCAAATTTGCTTTTTGATCAAGTATAGCTACTTAATTAAAGCAATAAAATGGTAAAAATAGCAAGAATCAAGCTAAAAGTGCTTGTTGATCGTTAATACTAAACCTTGAATTCAGCTTTACAGTAGCTAAAACTTTTGAAGCTTGAAACCAGCTATGAAAGTCTTGTTAATTATGTAAATTAAGTGATAAATTTTTGTTAAAACTTAGAGCAATAAAATAAAACAACTGCTGTAAAAATTAAGCACTCTGAGGGGAAAGCTGAAAAGATCGTTAAACCACAAATCTCAATCAATGGCACTAAAAACATATTTAGTCAGTTTCTGTCATTTACTGAGGATTATCTTAATGCGGAAATTCTGACAGAAGAAAAAGGAATATAGATGATAGAGAAGGGAAATTATGCAGAACTTTCGAACCTTTTAAAGAACCTAGATGACAAAAACAAGATGAAACATACTCTTTAGCTAATACTCTAGCTCTAAAAGAATCAAAAAAGTAATAAATCCCTTGATAAGGCATACTAAATCTATAAAAAGCATTTTACTCTTCCTGATACCGGAGAATGTATCCCTTTTGAGCAGATAAGCAGTAAGGGGCATCAAGCTTTAGGCAGATTGTTTAATCTTAAGAACAATTACTCTGAAGCAACTTTGCATTTTTAGTTTTCTTCTCAAATGATCAAGAAAAAGTCTGAATCTTCAGCTGCTTAGCACAATGAAATTGGAGAAGGACTTGAAGCAGCAGGAAGTATGCTCAAAGCTATTGAAGAGTATCATTTGGCGTTTCAGTTGTAGCCTAAAAATGAAAAAATATCCTATAATTTAGGCTATTGTCTCTTTTAAAATGGTCGTTATGAAGAAGCTCTTTACTACTTCAATGCTTTCCTTGAAACTTTAAAAGGCAACAATGAGTTAAACGATTAGTAACGTCAAATCTGGTAGACTTAATGCCTTATTTTGATGGCATTGGCTAGCATTTAACGGCCTTAGTCCTTATCATCATTCCACATAGCATATAAAACTCTTAAGTAACTGCGTAAAAAATTTGGGTAGCCAGAAATATAGTAATAGCAACTATTGAGCTTTTTCTAAAACTTTGCAACCACTTTGTAAAATCATTTTTCAATAAGCTATGCATAGGATCTGAATCTGAACTAAACGCAATAGCTCCTGATTGATGTTTATAGTTAGCTTTTGTCTTTTTCAAACTGTGCTGACCGAGAGACTATTCTAATCAATGTTGGTAACTTAGCTTACTAGTCGAGAAGATTTCTGCAGGCAGTGTAAAGCTTTCAGTAAATTAAAACTACACCACTTATACCTTATTAAAAGATTGCACTTTGCTATTTGCGACTTGTTGAGCCTGTAATGACCTTAAAGTACATTTAGCTCTAGCTTTCAATCAACAAATCAAGCAAAAGAACTCAGTTCATCAGCCAAGTTATTGAGTGGATTTATTACAATGAAAACGTTGGAACTTTAAACTCTCAACTCCCAACAGTGAGATAGGACTTTTTCTTTTAAAGAAACTAATTTGGAATAGGGCTCATTGAAAAATTTGAATTTCAAATCAAAAAAACTAAAGCCTAGTCCACTTCAATGATTTCTAGGATAATAGATGAGCTTTTAAAAGACTCTAGAAAGGTCATGCTTAAGCAAGATATGTTCAATTTGAAATTCGAAAAGGTCTATGCAATTTTTGCACAACAGAAGTCTGAGCAACTTCTAAGCACAGACATCATACCTTAAAAAATACTTCATCTCTGCTTCAATAGAAGCGAGAATGTAAGTCGAGATTTGACACAAATTTTAGAGTTTTTGCATAATTTGCCCACTTTTGGAGGATCAACGAGTATAATCTAAGCGTTAATATACATTTTTATTTACTAAAACCAAAAAGACTCTCATAAAATCAGAGATTTATTCGTCCAACAGACAAAAAGCAATAAAAAATTGATGCAAATCAATATTTAAAGAATCAATTACTCTGATTCTTAGTTTTTATAAATTTACGCTGATTTTGATACTCTCAAAAGGCTAGTTTTCGTACTAATTTAATGGTAGCAAGTGTTGAGTCCCGAAATAAGCCAAATTTTAGATCTAATCTCACACATTTATTACCAGACAGATATTTGCAAATGCTTGGAGTCTTAGTACCACTTTCCTCGGCATTGGCACATTTCCTAGTGCGATGATACCCTGAATAAAATGTTCTAGATTGTGATAAAAGTACTAAAATTCGATAGAAAGTGGTCTTGCAGTGGATCAAACATCCACTAAATGAAAAAGCAGCTGCTGAAAAACTTTTAGTACCAATTCAATACACACATCAAATATTTAAAGCTCAAATCGATTTCTCTTTCCCCGCAGTTCCTACCTTTGACATTACATGCTTTCCATAAATCGAGAAAGGAAAGTCTAAAGTTCGTGAAATCACTGCTGGAGCTTGGAAATGGTGTAAAAGTAGGAGATATTTAAGACTGTGATGAATACTAGCTGATTATCAATAGCTTGGTAAGGGTGAGATGCCGATGGGAGGATCCTCTCTCAAACACAGCTATAACAACTAAAGTGATGCGAAAGATAGTGGATAATCCACTCTTTATGGCCAATCAATCTTTGATTGAGCTCGAAAAGCTGCTTTAGATTGTTAAACTCTACTGCCCAAATGCAAATTCAATCATTAAGCAAGACCATTCTCTTGATTTTTGATACAGTATATTCACATTGGGTTAGGCATTATTCAACTCTCGGAAGATGCAGCCGCACTGGTCACTGCAAAATGCAGCATAGTTCCTTATTACCAGATCCAAGTTAAAAACTGCATATTATTTCCACACTTATCAAGTATGGGTGAATGTTCGCAACAACCATAGCATCTAAGGATAAAGATTTATGGGGT
>Ga0316217_10002655_pt1 | contig 21257 bp, 13 predicted proteins | sample 1anoAmetaG_FD_203633 | JGI IMG/M metagenome (GOLD analysis project Ga0316217, IMG submission 203633) | Freshwater microbial communities from Trout Bog Lake, Wisconsin, USA - 1anoA | ecosystem: Environmental > Aquatic > Freshwater > Lake > Hypolimnion/Profundal zone | place: USA: Wisconsin...
AACCCATTATAGTACCCCCCCTGCTTTTGATTTTGAAAAATGAAATGTAGTAATACCAATGGTTACAGAGAATTAAAACTCGTTTTTTGAGCTATCTCGGACAATAGTGATTATTAATCACCAAAAGAGGGTAATAATTAATATTTAACATTTTGTTTGATATTGTAATTAAGAACACTTACTTTTACAGTATGCTTACCATAGATGAAATTTTACAACTTCAGCAGAAAGTCTGTTCGGAAAACGATGTGAATGCCTATGGGCAATTGTATACTTCATTTATGCCAAAACTGATTCAGTTTGCAAAGTCTATTATTAAGAATAAAGAGCTGGCAGAAGAAATTGTTTCTGATGTTTTTGTAAAAGTATGGGAGAAAAGAGCACAATTGTGTGGCATTGAAAACCTCAGATTGTATTTATATATAAGCACAAAGAATACAGCCCTTAATTATCTGTCAAGACATTATAGAAAAAACTTAGTATCGCTGGATGATATCAATATTGAAGTTTCAACTATTCAATATAGTCCTGAGCAGATATTAATTAATTCTGAAATGATTAACCGAATTAATTCTGCTATTGCATTATTGCCTCCCAGGTGCCGATTGGTTTTTAAGCTGGCAAAGGAAGATGGGCTGAAATACAATGAAATAGCAAAACTATTAAATATCTCGATAAAAACCATTGACAATCAAATGTCTATTGCTATTAAAAAAATAGCGACTTCCATAAATTATAATTTGAAAAAGGTTTCCAGAAACTAAATATAAAATATTTTCATACGGCTTAGTAGATTTTACTGTTAAATGTGTTCTTTAATATAACTATCGAGTAAAATGCTATCATGGAAAGAATCTGGATATTAATTTCCTTAAAGTTGTCTAACAAAGCTTCGGAGGCTGAATTGCAGGAATTGCAATCACTTCTGCATAAAAACTATGAGGCAGCCTGTAGTCTGGAAGTTATGGAAGCATTATGGAATACCCCGGTAAAAGAAAATAATCAATACATAGAACAGCAATATAAAGAGCTGATACAAAAAATGGAAAAGAAGGGAATTGATACTACCTATTTCCATGTTGAGGACGAGCACCTGATGACTGAAGAAGAAAATATTTCAAATGAAGAAGTATTTAACAGATACCGGTTCTTTACCAAAAAATCAATTACAATACTATCAGCACTGATTATTATTTTAGGTTCAATCAGTTTATTTTATTATAAAAACAATAATCAACCAATTTCTTTTGCAGTTAAATCCAGTGTAATTACAACTAAAGATGGTTCTAAAACTACTATAGTTTTACCAGATGGAACTAAAGTATGGGTGAATGCAGGTAGTAAATTGTCGTACGACAATAACTATGGCAATAAAACAAGAGATGTATATCTTACTGGAGAAGCATATTTTGATGTAATTCATAATTCAGACAAACCCTTTATTATTCATACAGCTAAAATGGATATTAAGGATTTAGGTACAGCTTTTAATGTACGTTGTTATCCTGATGAGAAAAAGGTAGAAACAAGTCTTATAAGAGGAAGTATAGAAATAAGTTTGAAAGACAGACCTAAAGAAAAAATATACCTAAAGCCATCAGAAAAACTAACACTGCTTAATGAAGATAATGATGTAGAAAAGAAAGTAGTGAATAAAATTAAAAAAACAGAAGATGCCATAGTAGAACCATTAGTGGCTATAGGCCACTTAACTTATCTGTCAAAAGATAATTCAGTAATTGAAACTTCATGGGTAGAAAATAAGCTCGTATTTAAGGGTGAAACCTTTGAAAATGTGGCTCTGAAAATGGAAAGATGGTATGGGGTAAAAATTGTAATTAACGATAACAAATTAAAACAAATTCATTTAACAGGCTCGTTTAACGGTGAGACGATAGAGCAAGCGTTATCAGCTTTGCAGTTAACCACTCCATTCAGATATATAAATAATAAAAATTATATTTCTATAAATAATAAAAATTGAAATAAGAGTATGAAAAAATAATGCTATAACGATTGATGCAAACAAAAACGGGAAATATTTGCCTATTTCCCGCAAGGAATTAATTGAAAAACTTAAGTAAACACCTTGCCGGTAGACCAAGTTTTTCTTAGTAATTAACCTCGACAACAAATATATGAAAAAAAATAAAATTTCGGATGCCGTATTTAATTCAGGCATTCTTAAAGCGTTGCTTTTTATGAAATTAACAATTGCCATCCTACTTATTTCCCTGGTACAGGTTTCTGCCAGAGGATTTTCCCAGACAATGGTTACGCTTAAACTAAACGATGTTGAGCTAAGAAAAGTATTAAGCCAGATTGAGAATAAAACAGAATGCAGATTCTTGTATAATGATGAAACAATTGCCAATCATAAAGTGAATATTGATGTTGAAAATGTACCAGTAACAGACGCATTAAATCAGGTATTTTCCGGAACTAATATTACTTACAAGGTAATGAACAATAACTTAATAGTATTATCAACAAAAGATAATAGTATTAATGATATAAAAGTAACAGGAAAGGTTACAGATGCAAAAGGGGAAGCAATACCTTTTGCGACAATAAGAGTGAAGGGTACTAATATAGTTACCAAAGCTGACGAGAGTGGAAAATTTTCTATTGCTTCAGGTGATAATGATATTCTGATTATAAGCTCTGTAGGGTATAATCAGGAAGAAATTGTTTTGGGGGGTAGAAAAGAACTGAGTATAACATTAAAAGAATCTGAAAAAGCCTTAGATCAGGTAGTTGTTGTGGGATATGGTACGCAAAGAAAGATAGATGTGACTGGTGCAGTATCTAATGTAAAAGGCGAGGAACTGGTAAAACAACCTGTATTAACAGCTACACAGGCTATACAAGGTAAAGTAGCAGGAGTTCAGATTATCAGCAGTGGTCAACCTGGTTCACAACCATCTGTCAGAATAAGAGGTACAGGTTCTATTCTTGGTGGAGCAGAACCATTGTATGTGGTGGATGGTATAATCACAACTGATATTACAAATATTAATACTGCTGATATTGTAAATGTTGATATATTGAAAGATGCATCTTCTACAGCAATTTATGGTGCAAGAGGTGCCAATGGAGTAATTATCATTACAACCAGGCAGGGAAGCGCAGGGAATATGAAAATAACCTATAATTTTAATGTAGGTATACAAAGTGCAGCAAATCTTGTAAAAATGGCAGATGCTCAACAATATGCTGCTTATGTATCAGCAACTACTTTTGGTTTGGTAAATGTTCCCCAAACCGGCTATTCGACTAACTGGTATAATCAGATATTAAGAAATGCACTAGAGGTAAGTCATAACGTTTCTATTTCAGGAGCATCAGACAAAACTAAATACTTATTAAGTTTTGGTTTTGCTAATGATGAGGGAATAGTAATGAATAATGATTACAAAAGATTTACAATAAGATCAAATAATGAATTTAAACTGTCTGATCATCTTAAGTTAGGTATACTGGCTTCCTATGCAAACGGGAATAATCAGAATGTAAATTTAGGAACAGCCTATAATGATGCCTATAGATCAGCTCCATTACTTCCTGGGATAGTAAATGGGAAATATGGTAATACTTCACTTTATCAGAATGTAGGTAATCCGATTTTAGATATTAATAATAATGATAATAATACTATTGATAACAGATTACAGGGAAATTTATTTTTGGAGTACAAACCTATTGAGTGGTTAACCCTTAAAAGCAGTATAGGCGGTGACCTTGACAATAATTTCAATAGAGTGTATAATTACGCTTTTGCTGCAGATACTGCTACATTTATTACTGCGGGTGGCAATCAAAGTAATACTATAAGTAGTCTAAGTAACAATAGTGCAAATGGGTTCAATTGGGTTTGGGAAAACACAGTTACTTTTAATAAACGTTTTGATAAACATAGTTTTACTGTTTTAGCAGGGACAACAGCTGAAAAAAACAGTAGTTCATTTACCAATGCTTCTGCAAAAGGAGTTCCTCCTCAACCTAACTTATGGTATATAGGTAATGCTAATTTTACTCTGCCATTTTCAACAAATGGACAAGGTGCTAAACTAACGCGTAATTCTTATTTTGCAAGAGTAAATTATAGCTATAATAACAGGTATTTAGTTACTGCTAATTTCAGAGCTGATGGTTCTTCTAATTTTCCTGTAAATAATCGTTGGGGATACTTTCCTTCTATAGGTGCAGGATGGGTACTCAGCAAAGAAAAATTCATGGATAATCAACATCTTTTTGATCAGCTTAAGCTAAAGGCAAGTTATGGACAGGCAGGTAATGATGCAACAGGTGCAGGTGCAGCAGGATATACTTCTACGCTTTTAACTGGTCTTCCATATTATTATAGCGGAACTGCTGTTTCAGGAAGTATACCAAGTCAGATAGTAGATAAGAATTTAAAATGGGAAACTACTACAGAGTCTGATATAGCAGTAGAATTTAGTATGCTACATTCCAGATTAAGTGGTGAAGTTTCTTATTATAGTAAAGTAACCAGTAACTCTCTTATTTATGTATTGATACCATCCACATTAGGAAGTTATAATCCAAATGGTGGTGCAGGGTATGTATTGACAAATGCAGCTTCAGTACAAAATAAAGGAGTAGAAATTGCCCTTAACTGGCGTGATAAAATCAATAAAGATTTCAGTTATTCAATAGGAGGAAATATTACCTTCAATCAAAACGAAGTAGTAGGATTAAATGGTGGGCAACCATTTATTGATGGTCCAGTAGGGGCAGATCAACCCTATGTAACAAGAACAGATAATGGTCATCCTATAGGAAGCTATTATGTTCAGAAAGTAATTGGTGTATTCCAGTCTCAAAATGAAGTATTAAATTATACAGACAAGAATGGTAAAGAACTTCAGTCAACTGCAGAAGCAGGAGATCTAAAATACCAGTTTACAAATGGCAAAATAGATTCTGTATATGCAGGTTCCTACCAACCAAAGGCATTTTATGGAATTAATATTGGTTTTAATTACAAAAAATTCGATTTTTCATTAGCTGGTTATGGTACAGTTGGTGGTATGATTTATAATGGAAAGAAGGCTTTCAGACAATCGTTAAGAGACAATATTGAAGCTTCTACTGCCGAAAATCAATGGACGACTGCTAATCACTCAAATTCAGAACCAAGAGCAAATGGAGGTGACCTTCCTGCCAGTACTTATTTTGTAGAACCAGGATCTTATTTTAGAATCAATAATCTAAATGTTGGTTATACATTCTCATCAGGATTACTTCAAAAAACAAAATTCATTAAAACATTAAGAATATATGCTTCCTGTCAGAATATTTTAACGATTTCAAAATATACCGGGTTTACTCCTGAATTGCAGTCATCCAGTCCAACAAGTGCTGGAATAGAACTAAATGCATATCCATCAGTAAAGACGTTTTCGATAGGAGCAAATGTTGGATTTTAGTAAACGACAGATTTTAAATAATTAGTTATATGAAAATGAAATTACTATACATAATCTTAGCAGGGTCTTTCCTGATGATATCCTGTAAAAAGAGTTTTCTGGATGTACCTACCACAACTCCTACACCTGGCAATGATCCTACTGCTGCTCAGGATTATGTTACTGCTGCATACAGTAGTCTGATATTTGTAGATCCGGGAGGTGGATGGACTTACGATACACATGGAGTAAGTTTTATTGCGGCTACAAATATTATGTCGGATGATGCTGACAAGGGTAGCTATGCTGCTGATCAACCAGGCATTAATGATCTTGATAATTTTACTGAAACTTCAGGTAATGCTTTTGCAGCAGCACTCTGGAATGGTTATTATGTAGGAATAGCCCGGACAAACAATGCTTTAAATGCTTTGTCAATAGCAAATCTGGATAGTGCTACCGTGAGGCAATTGAGAGCAGAAGTTTTATTTATTAGAGGATATTATTATTTTAATCTTGTTCGCTTTTTCGGAGGTGTACCAATTGTTACTTATGTACCAGATGGACCTACTGCAGCTATTTCTGATAAATCATTGGTTACCCGTGCAACAGTTGCTGATGTTTATAATAAAGTAATTATTCCTGATCTGACTTATTCAATGAATAATCTACCTTTAAAAAATCAGTCAGTAGTAGGACGAATTAATAAAGGTACTGCAGAGTCAATGCTTGCAAAAGTGTATATGTATCTTGCCAGTACAAACAACAACAATATTACTTACTGGCAGAAGGTAACCAGTTTAACACAGGATGTTATGAATTCTGGTCAGTATAACCTTGTTTCAGATTATTCTACCATCTGGAAACAGGCAGGTGACAATAATTCTGAATCAATATTTGAAATTGAAACAGGAGAATATGCCGGTACTGATGGAGGTATCCCTTTGTATTCAGAATTTCAAGGCCCAAGAAATAATGGTGGAAACTGGAATAACCCATCTTTTACAAATAATCCTACCGGAGATTTAGGTTGGGGTTTTTGCACACCAACTCAAAATCTGGTGAATGCATATGAATCCGGTGACCTTAGAAAAGCTGCCACTATTATCAATTGTAATTTAAGTTCTCCTACTGGTAATGCAGATACGTTGTGGGATGGGTTTATTATTCCTGTCGGAACACAAAGTCAATACTATAACTATAAAGCTTATCATAGTGAAAAATCTGAAAGCTTTTATAATAATAGGGATAAAAAAGAGAAGAATGTGCACATTTTAAGATATGCTGAATTGCTTTTAATGAATGCCGAAGCAGCATTATATACCGGAGGCGACGCTACAACACCTTTGAATAAGGTAAGAGCAAGAGCAGGGCTATCAAATATTACAGCCACACAAACAGCCATCTGGAATGAAAGAAGGGTTGAGCTGGCATTGGAACATGATCGGTTTTTTGATTTAGTAAGGCAGGGACGAGCAGCACAAGTAATGATTGCTTCTGGTAAAACATTTAAAGCAGGAACTAATGAACTGTTACCAATACCATCTACTCAGATTTCTTTGAGTGGAGGATTATTAACGCAGAATCCAGGATATTAAAAATTAATTTATGACAACAATATTAATACCTTCAAATTTATTGGGCATCGTAAAAGAGAATGCCGCAAGAGGGTCACCAAATAGTTTTTTTTAACAATAATAAACAATAAACAAAACGTAAATTTAAACGAAACAAAATGAAAAAGATTACAAGTAAATTATCCCTTTTAGCTATTACAGGGCTTTCGATAATAGCAGTTAGTTGTTCTAAATCTTCCTCCAATAGTGGACCAGTTCTAATAGGTGGTTATGCATCATCAGATTCAGTTGCTGCAAGTAATTTAGTGGCGTATTTCCCTTTTGACGGAAATGCAAACGATACTAAAGGAAATCAAACAGCAACAGCTTCAAGCGCAGTAACTTATGTTACAGGTGTGAGAGGACAAGCATATCAGGGTGCTGCAGGTGCATATGCTACTTTAACACCAAGTGCTGCTTTTAGTAATTTACCAAGTTATTCATTCTCTGTATGGTATTATATGTCAGCTCAACAACCATCAGGTGATCCAGGTGGAATGTTCTTCTTGTCGGGTACTAATACTTTAAATGAATTAGTGTATGAAATGGAACACTATTCTCCAGTTTCTCATGATTCATGTAATTTCCATAATGGGTTTACTAACTTAGCTTCTGCTGGCTGGCAAGGTTTTACTATGGCAGCATGGGATACAGCGGGTATTGGAAAATGGGTGAATTTAGTGACTACGTATGATGGTGGTTCTTCAACTTATGTAGTTTATGAAAATGGTAATCCTATTCAAAATGCTTCTGCATGGGGTTACAATCTTTCCAATATACTATATCAGGGTTCTAACAATCCTGCTGGTTCAAGTATTCCTCAAGGAAACCTAAGCTGGTCAACTGATGCGCCTAAACAAATAGTTATTGGAACTTGGCCTGCAACTTTGTATGGAGTTTCTCCTACATTAGGTTCTAATGGTTGTTTTTTAGGTAAGATGGATGAATTAAGAATTTTCAACAGAGCACTTACTCCAAGTGAAGCTGCAGGTTTATATTTAAATGGTGCAGCAGGTAGATAATTATTAAATAATTAAAATAATTAGTTTTAAGAGGCTGCTTGTATATAGGCAGCCTCTTATTATTTAGATATCAAAATAACTTGAATTGAAAAATATAGTTTTAATAATAATAGTAGTTCTTATTGTAACTGGGTGCAAAAAAGAAAGCCCAGGCGTACCTCACTATGGTTCTTTTACATTTACTTCTGCTACACTAAATGGACTTACTTTTATGAGTAATGGGCAATACAATGTTTCTTTAAGCCCAGTTATAAAATTATTTTTCTCTCAGAAATTTGATACAACTACTGTTGCCTCAAATTTAATTATATCCGGTGGTGGCATGAATGTGCCTTGTACTTACACTTTTACTAATAATGATAGTGCTGTTCTGATCCAGCCTAAAATATCACTTCAACCATTAACTCAGTATTCTATAAATTCTTATACTGCTTTTAAATCAATTAATGATTCTTCTTTATTACAAAATGTAAATCTGAATTTTGTAACTATAATAGATTCATCAGATAAATTCCAACAGATATCTGATAGCAATTTACTAACCCTGGTTCAACAACAGACATTTAATTATTTCTGGAATTTTGGTCATCCGGTTTGTGGATTGGCCAGAGAAAGATCATCATCTGGTGATGTAGTAACAACAGGTGGTAGTGGTTTTGGTATAATGTCGATGTTGGTTGGCGTTAAAAGAAATTTTATTACCAGATCACAAGCACTTTCGAGAATTGATACAATTGTCAATTTTCTAACTAATAATGTTACCAGGTATCATGGGGCCTTTCCACATTGGATAAATGGTGTATCTGGTATTACAGTACCATTTGGAAGTGCAGATAATGGAGGTGATATTGTAGAGACCTCTTATATGGTTCAAGGACTGTTATGTGCAAGACAGTTTTTTAATAGCAGTACGGATTCCAGTGAAATCAAATTATGTAGTAAGATTAATGCTATATATGATGGTGTTCAATGGAATTGGTATAGGCAAAACGGTCAGAATTTTTTGACATGGAACTGGAGTCCTAATTATGGTTGGGCTATTAATGCACATGTACAAGGCTGGTGTGAAGCATTGATTACTTATGTTCTTGCAGCATCTTCAAATGTTGATACAAATACTATACCTAAAGTGGTATATGATAATGGATGGGCACAGAATGGAGGAATGAAAAATAATAAATCATTTTATGGAATTCCTCTTCCTTTAGGTCCGGATTATGGAGGACCATTATTCTTTGCTCATTATTCTTTTTTAGGTATAAATCCTAATGGACTTTCAGATAATTATGCTAATTACTGGTCACAGGATACAGCTCATGCTAATATTAATTATACATATTGTGTGAAGAATCCTCTCAACTTTAATGGTTATAGTAATGCCTGTTGGGGGTTAACAGCAAGTGATATTCAAGGAGGATATAACGCCAGTTCTCCAACTAACGATGTTGGAGTTATTGCACCAACTGCGGCTATATCTTCTTTCCCCTATACACCTGCTTTGTCGATGAATGCAATTCGTTTTTTTTATTATAAACTTGGCAATAAAATATGGGGGCAGTATGGTTTTGTGGATGCCTTCAATTTAAGTAATACATGGTTTGATGGTGATTGTCTTGCAATTGATCAGGGGCCACAAATAATAATGATAGAAAATTATAGATCTGGGCTTTTATGGAACCTGTTTATGAGTTGCCCCGAAGTAAAACAAGGAATGAAAAACCTGGGCTTCCAGAGTCCTTATTTATAAAAATTAATTAAGCGATGAGACAGTTAATAGTTTCCTTTTGTTTGATTGTAATCGTAACTTTATTTTACAATCAATCCAATGCTCAAAATTTATCAGATAGTGGTTTGCTGAATATAGTAGAACAGCAAACCTTCCATTATTTCTGGGAAGGTGCTGAACCTGTTAGTGGTATGGCAAGGGAGCGATTCAATGTAGATGGTATATATCCTGAAAATGATAAAAACATCATTACCAGCGGTGGAAGTGGATTTGGTTTAATGGCTATAATTGTTGGTATAAACAGAGGGTATATATCAAGAAATGAAGGGTTGAAAAGAATAGACAAGATTGTTCGTTTTTTAGAAACATCCGATCGATTTCATGGTGCATGGTCTCATTGGATGAATGGGGAGACTGGAAAAGTTAAACCATTTAGTAAGAAAGACAATGGAGGTGATCTTGTAGAAACTTCTTATCTGTTGCAAGGTTTACTTTGTGTAAGACAATATTTTAAAGATGGTAATGATTCAGAGAAAAAAATAGCAGAAAGAATTGATAATCTATGGAAATCAGTAGAGTTTAACTGGTATCAACATGGACAAAATGTTTTATACTGGCATTGGAGTCCTAGCTATGGCTGGCAAATGAATTTTCCAGTAAAAGGAGTTAATGAGTGTATGATTATGTATATTCTTGCTGCATCATCATCTACCTATAGCATCAGTTCAAAAGTGTTTAATGAGGGATGGGCTGATAAAGGAAATGTCAAGAAAAACCATCAGGCATATGGTTATCCTTTACATCTCAGATATCAGGGAGATTTTGTAAATGGAGTTCCCTTATTCTGGACTCAATATTCCTTTCTGGGACTGAATCCTCAACATCTGAAAGATGAGTATACAAACTACTGGGAAGAAAATAAAAATCAAACATTAATAAATTATCATTGGTGTGAAATCAATCCATTAAAGTATAAAGGTTATGGAAAGAATAACTGGGGTCTGACTGCAAGTTATTCTGTAGGAGGCTATGCAGCCCATGCTCCTGACTCACTCCATGATCTGGGAGTTATTTCTCCAACTGCAGCATTATCTGCCATTCCTTATACACCTCAGCTTTCCATAAAGTCTTTAAGACATTGGTATGAAGATCTTAAAGATAAATTATGGGGTACTTATGGTTTCTATGATGCTTTTAGTGAGACTGCTAACTGGTATCCAAAGCAATACCTTGCAATAGATCAGGGACCGGAAATTGTAATGATTGAAAACTACAGAACAGGGTTGCTGTGGAAACTATTTATGAGTTGCCCTGAAATCAAAAAAGGATTAAAGAAACTAGGGTTTCAAAGTCCATATATCAACAAATAATTATACATGAAAGCTATAAAATTGCTTACAATATTATTATTATTTATTGCTGTGTTTAATCTTAAAGCACAACAACACACCTATTGCAATCCTTTGAATATTGATTATGGTTATACTCCAATACCGGACTTTACTACATGGGGCAAACACAGAGCTACTGCCGATCCGGTAATAGTAAACTATAAGAATGATTACTATTTGTTTTCAACCAATCAATTGGGTTATTGGTGGAGTCATGATATGCTTAACTGGAACTTTGTATCCAGGAAATATCTAAGACCATGGAATAAAAGTTATGATGAATTATGTGCGCCTGCAGTAGGTGTAATAGGTGATACAATGATTGTTTTTGGATCTACCTATACCAATAATTTCAGTATATGGATGAGTACTAATCCAAAAGCAAATGTATGGAAACCATTGGTTGATTCTTTTGAAATCGGAGGATGGGATCCTGCCTTTTTTACAGATGATGATGGAAAGTTATATATGTACAATGGAAGTAGCAATCGTTTCCCATTATATGGTGTAGAGCTTAATAGAAAATCATTTAAACCTATTGGCACAAGGACTGAAACTTATTTACTGGAACCTGACAGGTATGGATGGCAACGCTTTGGTGAGTATATGGATAATACTTTTCTTGATCCATTTATAGAGGGATCCTGGATGACCAAACATAATGGAAAATATTATTTACAATATGGTGCTCCCGGTACTGAAATGAGTGGATATGCGGACGGAGTGGTAGTGGGGGATAAACCTTTAGGTAATGACTTTAAACCTCAATCAGATCCATTATCTTTTAAACCTGGAGGGTTTATTAGAGGGCCTGGTCATGGCGCAACATTTACTGATAATCAACATAATTACTGGCATGTAAGTACCATGGGCATTTCTGTAAAGAATAATTTTGAGAGAAGAATAGGCATCTGGCCTGCTGGTTTTGATAAGGATGATGTAATGTATTGTAATACAGCCTTCGGAGATTATCCACATTACTTGCCTGAATTAAGAAATGATACAACATTGCTTTGGAAAGAAAACGGAGGAATGACTGGCTGGATGTTGTTAAACTACAATAAACCTGTAATGGTTTCCTCTACACTGGGTTCTTATTATGCCAATAATGCTGTAGATGAGAATATCAAAACATATTGGTCAGCAGCTACAGGAAATAAAGGTGAATGGATACAGAGTGATCTTGGAAATATTTCTACTATTAATGCGGTTCAGATAAACTATGCTGATCAGGATGTGGAGTTTTTAGGTAAACAAACAACTATTTATCATCAGTATAAATTGTATTATTCCTTAGATGGAAAACAATGGCAGATATTGAAAGATAAAAGTAAAAATAATACTGATATTCCACATGAATATATTGAGTTGGAGAAGCCTGTACTTGCAAGATATATTAAACTCGAAAACATACACATGCCTACCGGAAAGTTTGCTGTCAGTGGACTTAGAGTATTTGGTAATGGCAATGGGGTTAAGCCAAATGAAGTTAAAAGTTTTATAGTATTGCGTACAGAAAAGGATAAGCGTAGTGCCTGGATAAGATGGGCTCCATCAAATGATGCTTATGCATATAATATTTATTATGGAACAGCTCCTGATAAATTATATAATTGCATAATGGTTTATAATCAGAATGAATACTGGTTTAAGGGAATGGATAAAACCAAGACCTATTATTATAAGATAGAAGCCATTAATGAAAATGGAATATCTCCTAAATCTAAATTGTTTATCTCAGAATAAAACACTAATAGTAATAATGATTTGTATGAAAAGAATAGGCTTTGTTTTTGTGTATTTAGTATTTATTATCGTTGCATCAGCGCAAAATGATTCATCAATAAAGATGAAATCATTTATTGATAATCTGATGCTTAAAATGACTGTAGAAGAAAAGATTGGTCAACTGAATCTGGTTACACCGGGTTCCGATATTCCAACTGGTTCTGTAGTTAGTAAAGGGGTAGAAGAGAGTATCCGAAAGGGAAATGTTGGTGGGATGTTTGGTGTAATTGGAGTAGATAAAATAAGGAATGCACAGATGCTTGCAATAAAAGAAAGCAGATTGCACATACCCCTCATATTTGGGTCAGATGTAATACATGGTTACAAAACTACATTCCCTATTCCTCTTGCTTTATCCTGTAGCTGGGATATGAATCTGATAGAACAGAGTGCCCGTGCAGCGGCAGTAGAAGCTTCATCCGATGGATTGTGCTGGGTCTTTTCGCCCATGGTTGATATTGCCCGTGACCCTCGTTGGGGAAGGATCGCAGAAGGAGCCGGAGAAGATACTTACCTGGGTTCTCTGGTAGCAAAAGCTATGGTGAATGGATATCAGAATAATAATCAATTGGATAATACTTCTGTAATGGCTTGTGTAAAACACTTTGCTTTATATGGTGCTGCAGAAGCAGGCAGAGAATATAATACTACCGATATGAGTCTGGTAAGAATGTACAACGAATATCTGCCTCCTTACAAAGCGGCTATTGATGCAGGCAGTGGTTCTGTAATGTGTTCTTTTAATGAAATAAATGGAATCCCTGCTACAGCAAATAAATGGTTGCTGACCGATTTGCTTAGGAAACAATGGGGCTTTAAAGGATTTGTTGCATCGGATTATACCGCAGTAAAGGAAATGATAGAACATGGTATAGGTGATTTACAAAAAGTTTCCGCTATGGCGTTAACGGCAGGAATGGATATGGATATGGTATCGGAAGGTTATCTGGCCACCTTGCAAAAGTCATTGAAAGAAGGCAAGATTACTTTAAAAGATATTGATATATCCTGCAGACGAATATTGGAAGCAAAGTATAAACTTGGGTTGTTTGCTGACCCTTATAAATTTCTGGATAATGCCCGAGCTACTAAACAACTTCAATCAACTGATAAAAAAGCTTTAGCTAAAACACTGGCTGAACATTCATTTGTGTTATTAAAAAACGAACAACAAACATTACCCCTTCAGTTGAAGGGAACTATTGGATTAATTGGCCCGCTGGCTGATGACAAAAGAAATATGTTGGGAACATGGTCGGTAAGTGGCAATCCGGACAATGCCGTATCTGTTATGCAAGGAATAAAAAATCTGGCTGGAAGTTCTGTAAATGTACTGTATGCAAAGGGTGCGAATATTTCTGATGATACTGAGTTTGTTAAAAAAGTAAATGTATTTGGCGAAGAAATTACGGTAGATAAAAAGTCTCCTGAAACATTAATTCAGGAAGCACTTGATGTAGCTAAACAATCGGATATTATAGTTGCTGTGGTGGGAGAAGCTGCTGATATGAATGGCGAATGTTCCAGTCGTAGTGATATAGGTATCCCTGCCAGTCAGCAAAAACTTATTGAAGCGTTGGCTAAAACCGGTAAGCCTTTGGTTCTAGTATTAATGACAGGTAGACCCCTTACTATTGAAAAAGAAGTTAGATATTTCAAATCTGTTTTACTTACCTGGCATGCTGGTCAGGAGGCAGGCAATGCAATAGCTGATGTGTTATTCGGAAAATATAATCCTTCGGGTAAATTGTCTGTTACCTTTCCTATAAATGTTGGACAGATACCTGTTTATTATAATCATAAAAATACTGGTAGACCAATCGTGCCGAACGAATCAACAAAATTTAAATCCGATTATCTGGATGTATCTAATGAACCTTTATACTCTTTTGGTTATGGATTAAGTTATACTAATTTCAACTATGGCAAACCTATGCTGAGTAGCTCTGAAATTAAAGCTGGACAGACCCTGGAAGTAAAAGTAAATATTACCAATGCAGGTAATTTCGATGGAGAAGAAACCGTACAGTTATATACAAGACAAATGGTAGGAACCATAACAAGACCTGTAAAAGAATTGAAAGGTTTTCAGAAAGTATTTCTGAAGAAAGGAGAAAGCAAAGAACTGACTTTTAAACTTTCTGCTGCTGATCTTCGATTTTATAATAACGATCTTCATTATGTATTTGAACCTGGTAATTATAAAATAATGATAGGTACCAATAGCAATGAAGTATCGGAATCGGATTGTTTATTTCTTCAGTAAATTACAGTTCGTTATTTTGCACCTGTCATCTTTCATAAATTTCTTTATTAATAAAAAAATAATATGCAACAACAAACAAAATGGTCTCAGTTCGGGACATTGATTATTGTATTTTTCTTCTGGGGTTTTGTAGCAGCTAGTAACGACATTCTGATTCCTGTGTTCAAAAAAGCCTTTAGTCTTTCGCAGGCACAAAGTCAATTGGTTTCCGTAGCATTTTATGTAGCTTATACAGTTGGGTCTATTATTTATTTCTTTATTTCCAAACTAACAGGTGGCGATTTGCTGAATAGTATGGGGTATAAGAATGGTATAGCCCTTGGTTTATTTATTTCTGCAATGGGTACATTGCTGTTTTATCCTGCCGCCAATAATGGTTCTTTTATATTAATGATTTCAGGGTTGTTTATAGTAGGACTTGGATTCTCTTTACAACAAATTGCTGCCAATCCACTGGCAATTGTAATGGGTGACCCTAAGACAGGTTCACAACGGTTAACAATGGCGGGTGGAATCAATAATTTCGGAACAACTATTGGTCCGTTGATTGTAAGTTTTGCCATCTTTGGTAGTGTGTCTAATGCCAATACTACTGCAAGCATCGAAAGTGTAAAGATTCCTTATCTTATACTGGGACTTGCTTTTCTTTTAGTAGCTATACTGATAAAATTTTCATCAGTGCCTAACAAAATAGAGTTGGAACATGTACTGGAAACCGAAGTTACTGATACCGCTCAGATAGTCCATAAAAGTTCAGCATTTGCTTATCCTCAGTTGATAATGGGTATGATTGCCATATTTGTATATGTGGGTGTAGAAGTATCAACAGCAAGTAATTTGCCGGCATATCTTGAACAACATTTAAAGGTGGCTACACAAAATGTTGCACCCTTTATATCTTTATACTGGGGTAGTCTGATGATTGGGAGATGGACAGGTTCTGTAGGTGTATTTCCTGTAGAACAAGGGTTTAAAAAGCTACTAAAATTCCTGATGCCATATCTGGCATTTGCAGTTTTTCTGTTGGTAAATGCTATAGCAAAACGGAATGTGGAGCAGTTTTATATTTATGCTGTTGTAATTGTTGTAATGATTATAGCAGATTTATTAAGTAAAGATAATCCGGTAAGAATGCTGATGATATTTTCTCTTGCAGGCGTTACTGCATTAGTGATTGGTATGTTGACAACCGGCATGTTAAGTGCCTTTGCATTTATCAGTGTAGGGTTGTTTTGCAGCACCTTGTGGCCATGTATATTTACAATTGCAGTGGCAGGTCTGGGCAAGCATACCAATGAAGGCAGCAGCCTGTTAATCATGATGATTATGGGTGGTGGAATTGTAAGCTGGTTGCAGGGGCTGGTTTCCGATAGTATCGGTATTCATTACAGTTATATCGTAGGAGTTATCTGTTTCCTTTATTTAGCTTTTTATGCCTTCAGAGCTAAGTCTGTACTGAAATCGCAGGGTATAGATTTCGACGCTTTAAATAAAGCAGGAGGGCACTAGTTTATTATTCTAATTTATTTTGTTTACAAATTCAGAGATTCATGAAGTAAATGTGCTAGATATAATCAATTTTGAAGCCAATAGTATTACTTACTAAAAAACTTCTTATTCAGCCAGTTGCACAAATAGGCACTGCCTATACCCACTATAGCTCCTGCTAATACATCGGAAGGATAATGTTCACCGAGCTTTATACGGGAATAGCTAACGCCTGTAGCCCAGGCATAAGCGGGCAGGGCCACATACCAGTGTTTGAAAGTAATACTTAATGCGGCAGCAGTTGCAAAAGCAGTAGAAGTATGTCCTGAAGGAAAAGAAGCATCTGTTTCTACCTGATAGGGCGTAATTAAAGCAGGATAATCAAGATAAGGTCTTCTTCTGTTTACAATATATTTTGTAGCTTGGGTAACAATAGTATTTGCAGCAAGTGTGCCAATAGTATACCAGCCTGCATTTTTAAAATGTTTATCTTTCTTCAGATATCCATAGGCCAGGATGGCTGAAGGGGTAGCAATAGCAAGGGGATAAACAGAAGAAGATAATCCTTTCCACACAAAAGAAGGATTGGCAAAATTGTTATGAATCAACCATTGTGTTTCCCCATCCTGAGCATTGGATTTAAATCCAATAGCCAGAAGAATTACCAATAAAACCGCTGTTCGAAATCTATTCATCTATTTTAAAGTATTTGTATAGTCTATTATCTCCAATCTAAGTACTAAGTACTGTATTCTACTGACTTCTGTCTCCTTAAAGCGCTGCCAGACTTTCTTCAATAGTTCTGATTCTTGCTTCGGCATCATCCTTTTTCTTTTGCTCAATGGCTACCACTTCGGGTTTGGCATTGGCAACAAAACGTTCATTACCCAATTTCTTCATGACACTATCCAGGAAGCCTTGCTGATAAACAAGATCCTTGAGTAATTCTTCTTTCAGAGAAGTGGTGTCCAGTTGTCGTTCCGATTCAATAAAGAACTTATCTTTCTCGATAGCTACTACAATGGTGTTGGCTATATTTTCTGTAGTAAATACAATGCTTTCGGCATTGATCTGTTTACTTAGAATATTGCTGATAGAAGTATAGATAGCAGTATTCTCTGTTTGAATGTGCAGCTTAATAACATCCTTAGGTTTTATCTGATTCCTTACCCTTGCATCACGGATTGTTGATATTACTTCCTTCAGCAGATTGCCTTGCTGCAATATCTCTTTATTTACAACACCAGGTTCTTTACTAACGACGGTAGTCAGATCCTGTGTTCGTTCTTTCAGCAGATGATATATTTCCTCTGTTATGAAAGGAATGAAAGGATGCAGTATCAATAACAGTTCATCGAAGAAATCCACTGTTTTGTGGTAAATGGCTGCATCGATTGGTTGCTCGAAGCCAGGCTTAACCCACTCGAGATACCAGCTACAGAAATCATCCCATACCAGGCTGTAAATTACTTTCAGCGCAGCGCTCAGCTGAAACTGTTTCATTAAGCTTTCAACTTCTATTTTAACTTCATTGAGTCTGTTTTCGAACCACTCTATTGCAAAGTTGCTGGTTGCCGGTTGCTGATTACCTGTATCCTGTAACCCGGAACCTGCAAGTTGCCTGCCTTCCCACATCTTCACCAGCTTTAGAGCATTCCATATTTTGTTATTGAAGTTTCTACCTTGTTCAAGACTGCTTTCGTCAAATAATAAATCATTGCCTGCAGGCGATGCAATCAATATACCAAACCTTACAGCATCGGCACCGTAAGTATCTATGAGTCCCAACAGGTCGGGACTATTGCCCAGTTGTTTGCTCATCTTTCTGCCTTGTTTATCCCTAACCATTCCGGTAAAATAAACATCGGTAAAAGGAAGTTGTTGTTTAAATTCGTACCCTGCCATAATCATCCTGGCTACCCAGAAGAATATGATATCCTGACCTGTAACAAGGGTGGTAGTAGGATAGTAATAATTGATCTCTTCGTTATCCGGGTTACTGATTCCTTTAAACACTTCTATAGGCCATAACCAGGAAGAGAACCAGGTATCCAGAACATCTTCGTCCTGATGTAGGTCCTGTATCGTGAGTTGAGAGTCTTGAGATTGAGCAATTGCTTCTTCGGCAGTTTTGGCTACATATACATTTCCTTTTTCATCGTACCAGGCGGGTATTCTTTGTCCCCACCAAAGCTGACGGGATATACACCAGTCCTTTATATTCTCTAACCAGTGATTGTAAGTATTCTTCAGTTTGGCAGGATGGAATCTGATCTCATCATTCATTACAGAAGAAAGCGCTTCAGGATTCTTTTTCATAAATCCTTTCATATCCATAAACCACTGTAAAGAAAGTCGGGATTCAATTACCGCTCCTGTTCTTTCGCTGGTACCTACCTGACCTTTATAATCTTCTATTTTTTCTATTTGTCCTAATGTTGCTATATCTTCTACTATCTTTTTACGCAGTGCAAAACGGTCAACGCCATTGTAAGAGAATACTAAATCAGAAGGATTGTCTTCCATCAGTTCTTCGGCAGTAAATTTACCCGAAGCATCTAAAGTATTCAATGCTTTCAGGTTATGCTTGCGACCAATTTCATTATCATTCTTATCGTGAGCCGGGGTAATCTTCAGTGCCCCCGTACCAAATTCCGCATCTACATATTCATCAGCAATGATGGGTATCTTACGGTTGATGATGGGAACTATAACTTCTTTACCAATCCAATCCTTGTAACGCTCATCATTAGGGTTTACGCAGATAGCCACATCACCCAGAATGGTTTCCGGACGGGTAGTAGCCACCATCATAAACTTGCTGTTATCTTCTACTAAAGGATATTTAATGTAGTATAGCTTGCTGTCTATTTCTTTAAAAATAACTTCTTCATCGCTTAATGCGGTTAAACCTTCAGGATCCCAGTTTACCATGCGCATTCCTCTGTAAATAATACCATCTTTATACAGGCGGATAAAGATATCTATTACCGATTTGTAATAGTCTTCATCCATTGTAAAAGAAGTTCTGTCCCAGTCCAGACTACAGCCCAGTTTCTTTAACTGCTGCAGTATGATACCACCATATTTCTCCTTCCATTCCCATGCATATTTCAGAAACTCATCCCTGCTAAGAGATGATTTGGTAATACCTCTTTCGCGAAGCATGTGAACCACTTTAGCTTCGGTAGCAATACTGGCATGATCGGTACCCGGAACCCAGCAGGCATTCTTGCCCTGCATCCTTGCACGGCGTACCAGAATATCCTGAATAGTATTGTTCAGACAATGGCCCATGTGCAACACTCCGGTAACATTAGGTGGAGGAATTACCACCGTAAAGGATTCCCTACCATCGGGTTTGCTATTAAAGTATTTATTAGCAAGCCAGTGAGCGTACCACTTATTCTCTGCATCGGTATGATTAAAATTCTTAGTCAGTTCCATTATCCGGTAATATTATTATATAGTCAAAATTATTAAATCAGGGATGCAAATGTAAGGAAACGAGGCTGGTGTATTAAATTCTGGTTGCAAGTTGCAGGATACCAGTTACCTGAAACAAGCAACTTGTAACTGTTATATTGTATTATTATACTATATTTGAGTTCTACAAATACGATTTTATTATGGAAGATAATCAACAGAACAGAAGAAAATTTTTAACCAATGCAGGTAAAGCTACCCTTGCTGTTGGTTTGTCGCAAACCATTTTGCCGGCTATGGCATCCAGGTTCGCAGGCTTAAATCATACAACCGCTATTCCTTATAGTCAGCAACCATTGCCTTATGGATATAAGGATCTGGAAGTATCGATTGACGCCATGACTATGGAAATACATTATACCAGACATGCAGCTACATATACCAAGAATCTTGCTGAAGCATGTGTTGCAGAAAAGGTAGATACATCGGCAGTAAAGCTGGAAGAATTGATGGGTAATATTTCGAAATATTCCGCTAAGATGCGCAACAATGGTGGCGGTCATTTTAACCATGAAATGTTCTGGCAGAGTATGACACCAAAAGGTACTGAAAAACCTTCCGGAAAATTGCTGGCGGATATAGAAAAGACCTTCGGTTCTTTCGAAGCCTTTAAAACTAAGTTTACTGATGCTGGTAAAACACGTTTTGGAAGTGGTTGGGCATGGCTGGTGCTGGATAAAGATAATAAACTGGTGATAGGTTCTACACCTAATCAGGATAATCCTTTGATGGATATCTGTGAGTTGAAAGGCATGCCATTATTAGGGCTCGATGTATGGGAACATGCCTATTATCTGCGTTATCATAACCATCGTCCGGACTATATCACCAACTGGTGGAAGGTTGTAAACTGGGAAGTAGTACAAAAGAGATACGAGAACTCTTAATACAACTTGAGTCGAGAATTCGTGAGTCGTGAGGAATACAAATTTTAAAGAATAAGGGGGTGCATAAATAATTTTCGCAAGAATTCGTTTATATATAAACGGAAATATGACAAAAGCAGAATACTTAGAATTAGCTTCAAATCATTATGATTCAA